>Ga0102589_1004959_pt1 | contig 12023 bp, 9 predicted proteins | sample AraplaMF_Col_mLB_FD_76858 | JGI IMG/M metagenome (GOLD analysis project Ga0102589, IMG submission 76858) | Arabidopsis root microbial communities from the University of North Carolina, USA - plate scrape MF_Col_mLB | ecosystem: Host-associated > Plants > Roots > Endosphere | place: USA... | reverse complement strand
ATAGTGCGGATAGAAATACGCAAATTTTAATTGAGTTATTAAATGGTTATTTCTTTTTAGAGGGCGTAGATAGCCTTATTACGACTGATAAACAAGAGATGGGAAGTGTGAAGATAGCAAAAGAAGTCGTAGCGGAACGAATTAGTCATGCAAGACAAAAACGTATAGATCATGAGGCATCAAAGAACAATGTAACGTAAGCTACATTGTTTCTTTTTATAAAAAAACAGGAGGTTATTAGGATGTTATTATTTCGTGAAGATATCGCATTAGGTGTCATTAAAGAGGTTGGAGAAGGTGAACTTGTTTTACTTGTAAAAGAGGAAGAATTAACAATTAAAATTACACGAGAACAAGAGGAAGAACTTGAAGTTCATGTTATGAATCAAGAAAATATGTTAGTTCCGGTTAACGTAAAAACACATGCACTTTTCTTTGATACAACGGAAAGATGGAATGAAGAAGAAATGGAGGAATTGCAAAGAGCAAGTGAAAGGGTAGGAGAAGATCATGAGTAAAAATTATAAGAAAAAGTATCAAACGAAATCACCAGAAGAAAAGAAAGAAGCGGTGCAAACTTTAACAAAAAAGATGGAAAAAAGCGTAGAAGGTTATTTTCGTACACCGGAAGATTTAAAAGAGTACTTAACCTTTATGGCAAAGTTTTATCACTATTCACCATCTAATATTTCATTAATACAGAGTCAATTCCAGGGAGCCAGTGCAGTTGGTTCCTTTTCTTTTTGGAAAGAAAAAGGATTTCCAGTTAAGAAGGGTGAGGAAGGAATAAAAATCCTTGTTCCAAACCGAACCGTAGCAAAATTTAAGGACAAAGAAGGCACTTGGAAAACAGTAACTAAGGCAAATGAGGAAGAGAAGAAACAAATTGAATCTAAAAGCGTAGAAGTGATGCCTGGTCGCTTATATTTTGCTGTCGGTCATGTGTTTGACCTGTCTCAAACAAACGCAAAAGCGGAAGATCTACCTCGTATTTTTCCGAATCGTTGGCTAGAAGGGAGCGTTACGGATTACCAGAGTTTGTATAAAGGAATGGAAGCCATTGCGGAAAAAAACGGTGTAAAAATTATTGAGCCGAAGCAAGAACTTGGGGTCGCAAAGGGAGTTAGTTACACCTTAACAAAAGAGGTTGCTTTGAATCCTAGAAACAGTGAATTACAAAATGTTAAAACACTTCTTCATGAATTGGCACATGCCAAACTTCATACAGCAGAGACACATATGAATTACACAGCACCAGAAAAAGAGTTTCAAGCAGAAATGACAGCTTACGCCGTTTCTTCTTATTTTGGAATTGATACAAGCGAATATTCATTAGGATATTTAGCGAGCTGGACACAAGGAAAAGAAATGAAAGATAAAACTAAGTTGTTGAAAGAAGTACATGAAACTTCGATTGAATTTATTGAGACGATTGAAAACACATTAGAAAAGGAAAAAGAACAAATAAATGAAAAAGAGGTGGAAAGTATGGCAAATCAAAATGAAAAACAGGATGAAAAAAATATTTTATTGGTCGAATTTATGAGTTTAAGTAACACGACACAAGAACTGGTTTCTGTTGCAGAGTTAAGGGAACAAGCAGATAGGAATCGTGAGTTTGAACCTGTAGAAGGTGGAGAAAAATTGAGTGATAAAGAATTTATTGATGCATTTAACGTGGCAAATCAAGAGAAGTATGCAGCATTAAATCAGGATGAAATTACTCGTCCAACTATGTTAATTCAATGGAGCGAAAACGAAAATTTTAAGGGTAGTCAGTTGATTCCATTTGGAGAGGCCAATGAAAAAATGGCTGAAGTCATTAAAAATATTGAAAAAGCAAAAGAGGAAGCAAGAGAAAGGGATGAATACGTACCATATGATAAAACTCGTTATCATATTGCCATTCCAAAAGAAGTAGATAGAGATTTTGGGAGAATGGAGCTTGTGAGTATGGATCGTTTGGATATGGGGGATGGGGACTACAAGACACCGTATGAACAAGTATTAAACGAGAAAAGGTATTTATCGGATGAAGTAAAACAAGCGTTACGAGATGAAGTGATGAATTATAGAAATAACAAAGAAATACCGATGGAAAAAGCTAAAGAAAATACATTAGAAAAATCGAAAGAGACACCCAACCACTTAGTTACAATTGAAGTATTAGCAAACGGTATACAAGATGAAGAACTGGCAAGAATCCATATGATGGATGCTGTTACGAAAGATATAAATTATTTGTCTGTATGGAATCAAGATAAAACAGATCGAGACGATTTATATGTTTCCCTAATGGAAAAGAACGGGAAACGAGAAAATGTCTATCTAGATAACATTTTGAAACCAGATTTATATGAAAAGGTTCAAAGTTCTATCTTTGACGGGAGAGGAAATTTGTCTTTTGTTGTTTATGAAAAGGATGCAAGAATGAGTCTAGATGAAATCGTAAAAGATGAACGATATGGAATCTTAGTTGATAAAGCGGAAGAACAAAAAAATCCCTCATTTAATGAAAAAGAAGTGGAATTGTATAAAGAAATGAAGAAGGAAGGATATGCACCTATTGCCTCTTTAGATCAACAAATTCAACCTTCAAAAGAAAAAGAGTCAGCTACTTTAGATAAGGATTTAAGCCGAAAATACGAAGTATATAGACGTTCACAATATGAAGAAACACCAGATAATATTGATAGTATTGTCACTCGTGTAAAAGCCGAAGAGCGGTATTATACAACAAAATATGTTTCGATTGATAATGAGCTTGTAAGCCAGGAACACGTTGTGAAATTAGAAAACAGGGTGGATGAGAAACTTGGGAAAGAAGGAATAACGGTGAATCGGTCTACAACATCAAAGGAAATGGATGGGGATAAAAATTTCCAACAACTAAACGGAAAACAAATAAACAATAAAGAAAAAGACAAGGAGCCAGAGCCTGGTAATGTAGAGCAGTCGAAGGCTACAAAAAAATCAAGTAGAAAAAGAGAAACAATGGAAATGGAACGATGAAAAATTTTATAACAGGAAAACCAGATTAAATCATTTTTTGTTACTCAATTGAGATAACGGAGAGTGATTTTTTTATATCTAAAAATGAAAGAGGGTAAAAGTAAAGCCCTCTTTCTTGTTTGTAGAACGAAAGGAGTGAATGTCATGAATGTATGGCTGTTTGGGGGCTGTATGTTCCTTGTAGCTGTCTTTTTGAACATGTTGCTATTATTTGGTCACAAAATAATGAAAAAGCGCAGAAATAAGAAATGGAAGCGTGAAATTGAAATTGTAGATTAATAGGAGGTAATACGTATGGGGAAAACATTGTTTATTGCAGAAAAGCCGAAGGTAGCTGTTGAATTATTAAAATCACCTAGATTTAGAAACTCACAAAAACATCCAGGAAGCAAACCATATTATGGATACTATGAAAATGAAAATTACATTATTAGTTGGTGCCGAGGGCATTTATTAGAACTAAAATATCCAGAGGAAATGGATGAGAGATACAAAGAGTTCAAATTTGATCACTTGCCAATTATTTTAGAGCCGGAATATAAAGCGAAATCAGATAGTCTTGAACAAATTGAAATACTGGTTAAGTTGTTAAATCGTCCCGATGTAGATCATGTGGCAAACGCTTGTGATGCGGATAAGGAAGGTGAGCTTATCTATCGTGAAATAGTTGAATATGCAGGTGTGAACAAGCGAGAATCTCGCCTTTTTATCTCTTCCTATGAGGCCGCACAGTTAGAGGGAGCATTGAACCGATTAGAACCAGGAAAAGACTATGATGCGCTTGCTCAATCGGCTAAAGCAAGGCAATACCTGGACTATATTCTAGGAATTAATGTTACGAGAGGCTGTACATCAAAACTAGCAAAAAACCAATTCTTATTGGCTTCTGGTCGTGTTCAAATGTGTATCTTGAATGAAATCCGTCAAAGGGAAATTGCAATTCAAAACTATAAAGAACAAACCTACTACAATTTAAAGCTACTAACGGAAAACGGTTTATCACCGGTGATGAAAACAGAAGATCAATTGATAGATCCATCACCACTACAAAAACTTGGAGATAGCTTGAAAGAAACGAATGTAATCGTAACGGAATTTAAAGAAAGTACGAGAAAAAAGAAACCAAAATTATTATATAACTTAACGGATATCTACAAAGATGCTCACGCCAAGTTGAAAATAAATGCAGAAACAGCAAAGAAACATATTCAGAGTTTGTATGAAGAAGGCTTTATCACATACCCTCGTTCTTCATCCAGGCATTTACCTACTGAACAAGTGGAACGAGTGAAGGAAGTAATGGCAGCATTAGAAAAAAGCGCCTATGCAAATCTCGTACAACAAGTAATCCCATCTTCTATTACAAAAAAACACACTACATTTAATGATGAATTAGTCAGTAGTCACTTTGCCATCATCCCAACAACAAAATTATATGTCGGGACCAACCGAAATCCATTAGAAAAACAGTTATATGACTTAATTGTAAAACGATTTATCGGGAACTTTATGAAACCAGCAATCTACCTGGTAAGAGAAGTACACTTTATAGATCAAGAGGGCAACACATATAGTACAAAAGAAAAGATCCTACAAGAGAAAGGGTTTCTAAGTGTTTTTCAAGAGGATATAGAAGAGGGGTCAGTTGAGGCATTTCAAATCCCCGTTTTACAGGAGGGAGATTCTTTCAGAATCGTTCAGTATGACTTGATTGAGTCACGAACAAAGAAACCAGCCTTTCATACGGAAAGTTCCATTTTAACCTTTATGGAAACGGCAGGACGTAAATTGGATGATGAACATTTGAAAGAACTCATGAAAGGAAAACGGATTGGGACAGTCGCAACGGAAGAAACATTTATTCCGAAACTGTTGGAGCGAAACTATATTGATGTTACCAACAATCAGATTCGAACCACTAATATTGGCCGTGCGTTTATAGATGCTTTTCCGGTAGATGAAATCAAAAATCCAGCTTATACGGCTGAAATGGAAGGGATGATCTACATGATCGAAAAGAAAGAAATGAAATATGAGGAATTTGTAGAGAAAACAAACACGTTTGTAAAGGATACGGTAGAGCAATTAGGCGCAATGGATGATAAGGTGTCGGATAGCATTATTAATACTTGGAATCAGCAAATTGAGGTGTGTAAATGCCCTTGTAGAAAAGGAAAAATCCTTCATAAAGGCAATTTTTATGGATGCAGTAATTATCCAGAATGTGAAATCTCATTACCGAAAAAAATTAAAGAAAAAGCGATTCCGGAAGCGCAAGCGAAAAAGCTGTTTGAGGATAAGAAAACAGATCTTTTAAAAGGATTTAAGTCCAATGAGAAAGAGTTTTCCGCTTATCTAGTGTTACATGAAGGGAAAGTTAAATTTCAGTTCCCAACACAAGAGGAGCTGTCATTTGGTAAATGTCCAAAATGTAAAAAAGGGGATGTGCTTCATCGTAAAACATTTTATGGATGCACGGAGCATAAAAACGGATGTGATTTTATGTTACCAGCAAAGATGAAAGGGAAAGCAATCCCTGGTAATCAAATGAAAAAGCTGATTCAGTATAAAACAACAGATTTTATAAATGGCTTTGAAGGGGAAAAGGGAGAATTTACGGCAGCTATCTATATGGAAGTCGACGGAAGTTTAAAATTCCGTTTTCCAACGACTGAAGATCGTACGATTGGCAAATGTCCATTATGTAAGAGTAGGGTTCTTGTAGGGAAAAGTAACTACTTATGTGAGAAATACAAAAAAGGCTGTGACTTCATTATTTTTGGTACATTCTCTGGAAAAAATCTAAGTAGTAATCATGTGAAGAAGTTATTAGAAAAGAATGTGACGGATCAAATCAAAGGGTTTATCTCAAACAAAAACGGGAAGAAATTTGACGCTCGTTTATCATACAGCGTACAGGAGAAGCGATTAAAATTCTTATTCGGCAAATAAAAATTAAATGCATGTAAAAGAGGACTAGGAAACGGAATAGTCCTCTTTTTTATTTCATTTTATAGAGTAAAGGGGGGATTCCGTAATGGCACATGTCAGTACGGAGGATGCGATGAAAGCAAGAAAAGTTGACTTGATTTCATATCTGGAAGCAAAAGGAGAAACGTTTAAGAAAGAGGGCAATTATTATCGTCATACGGAGCATGACAGTCTCATCATTAAAGGGAATCAATACGCCTGGAATAGTCGAGGGGAGAAAGGATATGGAGCGATTAGCTTTGCGATGATGTACTATGACATGACATTCCCTCAAGCCGTGATGGATATTCAAAAGGGGGATTACAAAGAGTTTGATCGCTCAAAAGCTGAAGAGGAGCGCAAAAAAGGGCAGCAGCCTTTTAGTTATCCCAAACACCTGGAAGTAAATAAGCATACAGAGATTAAAGAATATCTAATTCATGAACGTAAAATAGATCCTCGCTTGGTGAACTGGCTGATTAAAAAGGATCTCATCGCCCAGGATAAGAAAAATAATGCGGTGTTCAAATGGAGGGAAGAAGGAGGCAAAGGGCAAGTCATTGGAATGAACCGTCAGGGTACAGTCAAAATGGAGAATAAAAGGGGAAGCTTTAAGCAAATTGTCCCAAATTATGAAAAAATCAATGCCGGTTTTACGGTTGATGTAGGTAAACCGGATAAGATTTATTTTTATGAAGATCCAATCGACATGTTATCACATTGGAGTATCAAGCAAAATAAAATACAAAACGCTCGCCTGGTGTCTATGCATGGATTAAAGTCAAAAACGGTGATTCAATCTTTAATGGATGCGAAAAAAGAAGGGCACGATATTAAAGAGATCATTATGGCAGTTGATAATGATAAGGCTGGGAAAGACTTCATTCAGACGATGAAATGCTTTGTAGATCTTAAAGAGGATATCCCAACGAATGAAAAAGATTGGAACGATGTCCGGAAGAAACAAGTGAATGAACAACAGCCAAAAGAAACAGCTCAACCAAAGAAAATAAAATCAATCAAAGAGGTGGAAAGAAGTGTCTAATCTACCATCTATGCCAAACATACTACAGATTTTGATTTACAGTTTTATCCTTTATGTTCTTTTTCATATTTGTAAATTTATGTACCGGAAGATCCAGGAGCGAAGAATATTAAAGCGAATGGCTAAGTCCGGTATTCGCTATATGGGGTAGCACCACATTGCTATCAAGCTAATATTTTATAGTACCCCCAGAACGAAATTTTGTATTAACTTGTAACAAAAAAGCTTATTTTTTTGTTTTGAGGTATTTGCTTTTCTTAGCTTGATGGTGATGTGGTGACCCCTAAAAACAAGGACAATAAAAAAGACCGTCTAACGACGGTCTCATGAAGTAAAGCCCCCCTTTAGTTGAACAAAAGCAGGTAAGTTTCTCATGATTTCTCACTTCTTAAAATTTTTTTGTTTGACAAAGATAAAGTGGTCTTCAGGCTTCCAAACGTGCAGATGGTCAGCGATGTATCCGCGTAGCCACAACACGCCATTAATTCGTCTAAGATAAAAGCCTTTCGGAAAATCATCGTCTTTAGTTAATATTTCCGATGCTATTGTGATGGAGCCAGATGGAGCTTGATGTTGTTGTGAGGCATTCCCAAAATAACCTTCAGGCTGTTCCAGATACTCCAATCTTAGTTGAGGTCCCAGCTCAAGCGGACACAATTCCAAACCAAGTTCGCTCGCTCTTTTAAAGAGCTGAGCCGTAGTAGCTCCATCAGGAAAGCCAAGGTCTATAACGGTTAGTTCAACGGTCTGCAGGCTGTACTTTGTATTAGAAGTCGTAAATTTATCATCAGCTAGCAGTCTTTCTCCATACTCATTCATCAAAATGGAGTATTGTTGCAATTTCTGAATAAGCTGTGATTTCGTAAGTCCGCCAACCTCTACTGTTCTAGTAATAATTGGACAATCAGGGTATATTCGCATTTGTAGTCACTCCTAAAAAATTGGGTATAAGAATTTAAAATTAATACATTCTACAATTTTCCATAAATCCCCTTGTTGGAGTAAAGACCCATCGCTATTAAGCTAACAAAACTAAACTTTCTTAAAATGAAAAAATACGCTATTCTTTCTGTAGAATCATAGGAAAGGATAACGTCTTTTTTACTTTATGGATAGTGTAAAACCTTAGCTTGATAGCGATGTGGCTGGACCTCTAAAATAAACTACTTTGGTTCAAAATTAATATTTATTTTCAGTTATTAGGTGGAAAAACACTTACTGGTATGTCCGACTTATACAATTGCTCTAATATCTTTTGATCTTTACAATATACTTCTGCATAACTATATTTATTTACTAAATCAATTCTTACAAAAATTGTTTCTTCGGTATTGCACCACCACTCAAAATATTTATCTGAAAATGATTCTCTCTTAATTTTATTTAAAGCTTCCGTTTTTTTAAACTCATCAATTTCACTAATTTTAGCCCCACGTTTTAGCCAAGTTTTATGCTTATTAACCATATAATATTTAATTGCATCATCGTCTAAAAATTCTTCTATATTGTCAGCTCTAATGAAAAAACTTCCCATGCAGAAATCATATATTTTCCCATCCTCATCAATACAAGGTCCAAAATCTCCTGCATAATGATAATCCATACATTGAACATAGTATTTTCCGTTTTCTTTTTTAAAAAATTTAAGTTCATATTTTGCTTCAAATTCATTGAAGTAAAACATATCCATTTGGAAACCCTTATAAAATCTTTCACCAATTTTATACCAAATTCCACCAAATGATACTTGGAAATCAATTACTTTATCAAAAATGGGTATTCCTTCATTGGCAAATATTCTTTTAATTTCATCTATATTTTTAATTGTATCAACTTTCTTACCAGATAATATCATGTCATTTACTGTCTCAGATAAGATTTTTTTCTCCATACTTTTAATACCCTCCATATGAATTTTTGTTACGAATTTTATAACAACTATTCTTTAGTTTATATATTATACATATTAACTCTTGTGACTATCTACATAAAGGATATAGGCCAATAAAAAATCACTTCTCGTTCTCAATTTTCTCGTTTTGGGGGTATTTGTATTTCTTAGCTTGATAGCGATGTGGCGGTACCCCATGCCCATCAAGCTAAGGTTTTGAAGTACCCCCTAAACAAAAAAATTCTTTCTCTATAGGTACTCACTTTAAGAAGTCAGCTCATTTTTTTCGTTTTTTTTTTGGGGGTATTTTTCTTAAGTTGATGGGCATGGGGTACCGCCAACATTTTGGAAAAAAACACGCTAAGCAAAAAATGTGTAATGATAATAAAGTTGTTTAATTTCTACGCTATAAACACGCATAACACCGTCCGAACAATCGAACGATGTTTAGAATAGTTGTTTAATTTTATTTATCCTTCTCTAATTTTAAAAAAATCAGCAACAATAAAGTTTTTTAATAAGTTAAGTATTCTTCTGCAATAGTGGAACAATTGGATGAAATTTTATTTTTTAAAATTAATTTAAAAAAGTAGTTCTCCATGATAATTCTAAGTATAAATAATATTGTAAGTAGGTTTGATAACTCCATTAGAATACTGTTTCATGTCCACTAACTTTAATTTAAGACGTGGTTTTACGCTACCAAATAGAGAAATACCTTCACCGACTATAATTGGATTAACCTTTAATACTAATTGATCAATAAGTTTATGTTTAAACAACGACCCAGCCAATTCTCCGCCTCCACACAACCAAATTTTACCGTTATATTGTTTTTTGAGGTTCTTAATAACCCCTATAGCATCTCCTTTAATAAGTTCAACTTCCTCGTTTGCCTCAAACTGTATGGAGTTTGAAAATATGTAATGTTTTATGCCCTTATATCCAGGTTCACCAGGTTTAGCACCGAATTGAAACCCAAACTCATATGTTTTCCCCCCCATCAACACGGCATCGTATCCCTGAATATCTGCTAAAAAGTCTGGGACATGATCCCCCTCAAATAAAAAGAGAGAATTATTAATATTTCCTTCTATCATACCTTGATCCGCAATAAAATTGTCCAGTGAAACCGCAACATGATAAATCAATTCAGCCATTCAGTCATTCCTCCAAGATAATGAATTGCCTAATTAATTCTATGAAACCAGCTTAATTTCCTTTATGTATTAATCAAACTGCTCAGTTAACTGAATAAACTTTATTTCATTAATTGAATACCATCACTGACATTTTTAAATAACTTTATTGTAAATGTAACGACTCCTTTGGAAATTCAACAATTTTATTGTCATTTTACAAAAAATACAATAAGCTGCCCATATGGACAGCTCATTTACATAATTATCGTTAGCGGAAGTTAACATATGTAATTTACCTACAAAAATTATCACTGTCAGACTGGAATTATGCCTTTCAACTCAGTAATTTCCTCACTAATTAACTGTTCTATTTTTTTTATAAAATCATCAATTTGATTAAGTTCCGTAAGAATAAACAGATTTGAACGCATCCAATAAGGCTTTGATTGTTTATTGTCAGTTACTACCTCTATACCTACAATTCCTCTTTTATCATGTAAGAAGAATCTCATGGATAAGAAATGAGTTACATTGTCTATATCCTTACCTGAAACCCATTGAAACTCATGTAGTTTAAAAGTGGAAAACTTGATTATTCCATCTTTTAAATCTTCGAGTTCTTCATTGGTGGTATATATGTTAATGCTCGCAGTGCCATAAAATCCAGTAAAGTCAAAATTCAATTCAAAAAAATCGGTATCTTCCCATATCTTTTTTATTTTTATATTCGGTTCAGGCATTGTGGTCTATCCTCCCATAAATTGCACTTTCCACTTGAGAATATTATAACAAGTTTTCCTTAACAAAAGGCCTCTATTAGATAAGTAAAAACCAATGTATATTCCATACACGTAAGGTTAACATAACGCCCTATTATCGGGATTCAATGTATTTAGAAGACTATTAAAAGTCCTTCAGGTTGTTTAACTGGGGGACTTTCGTGTTCACATAATTCTCGTTATAGGTAATAAGTAACGTTTAGGAATTTTATTATTTTTCAAATAAGGATAGGATTTTCTTCGAACTTTCTTTATCTAAATAAAATCCTTGCCCATTATCTTTATTTTCGCTGGGGATAATTACAATTCTCTCGTCAGATTGTATCCAAACAAAAAAACTATTACTGCGAGTACTATCCTGATAAATAATGCTCATTTTCGCATCTATTGTATCCACCACTATCTTTTCATTGATTTTAAAAATAGACTTTTTCGCCTGTTCAATGCCGTTTAAAATTGCACTAATATGCTCTTTATTTTTAACCAAATATTCTCCATCTGTATTATGAAAGTTACCAATCTCAATAGATTTTATTTCTGTTTGATTAAACTTAACAGGATTTATCTCTTGTTTAATTTGGTTTGTCACTTCAATAATATCTTCATGTTTGTTCTTGTTTTTAGATTCATTTACAACCTCTGTACATCCACTTAATCCTATAATTAACAATGTTCCAATTAACCAAGAGCTTAATTTATTAATAATGTTCTCCTCCTATCTACAACTTCTTTAAAATTTCTTTTTATATTTATAATATCCTGTACATTCCTAAATAAAAAACAACTTAAGTCATCTTTAGTTCACATAATCCATGATTATCAGTAATCAATAATGAATAGAATTTTTCGTTATGTGGGGATTTTGATTCTTTAGGTTGATGGCTATGTGGCTGTACCCAATGCCTATCAACTTAAGAATGTCATTGAAATGTACCAATAGATTCTAGTGCAGCAAAATAAATTGTGCTATGATGTGAGCAAATATAAAGCTATCTAATGGAGGGATTCACATGCCGCATGTTGTGTTTCGTGGAATTACTACTGAACAATTAAAACGCATAAGCAAGCCATTAGTAGAAGAGCTCGCAGAGATTTGTGAGTGTGGTACGGATAATTTTACGTTGGAACTACCAAGTTCTACGTTTGTATTCAATGGAGAAGAAATAGAAGCGTTTCCTCTTATT
>Ga0102589_1004955_pt1 | contig 12032 bp, 14 predicted proteins | sample AraplaMF_Col_mLB_FD_76858 | JGI IMG/M metagenome (GOLD analysis project Ga0102589, IMG submission 76858) | Arabidopsis root microbial communities from the University of North Carolina, USA - plate scrape MF_Col_mLB | ecosystem: Host-associated > Plants > Roots > Endosphere | place: USA... | reverse complement strand
ATAAAGAGAAACAAGAGGATATTTAACTTCCAATAACGAGAATTATGTAAATACGAAACCCCTTCAGCAAGTAAACTGAAGGGGTTTTTTCTAGATATATTGAATACCGATAAGTGGTGTTATGTAAATAAACTTTATGTTTAAAAATACAAACACTGTATTCATGTTTTAGTTCTGGTTTTTCCTTTATATGGATTAATGAAGTGTTAATATAAGTTTATTAAAGTTACAAAAAATGACAGATGGCAAAAATGTTACACCAAAATACAGTTCTTATGAGGAAAGACTTAAAGTATCAAATAAAAACCATGGCGAATGGGAAGGTAACCGTGGAGAATCTAAATTTATTTCTAACAAAGAAAAAGTAAAAAAATATTTAGATGAAATTAAAGTTGATGGAATAGAATATAAAAATACAATGCCGGATTTTTCAGCTTTATCTAAAGCTGAAATAAAAATTGATATGACTGAAATTCGAGATGGTAAAAAGGGTAATTTCGCAAAAGCTGATGAAGCATTGGCCAAGAAACTATCAACTGATGAAATGAAAATAACCAGAACTGATATAAAAAAATGGCGAGTTGAGAATCGTTATACTTGGCATGAACTTAACGATTGTAAAACAATACAGTTAGTACCTACGGATATAAATAGTACCTTCAAACATTTTGGTGGAGTTGGGGAAATCAAGAAAAAAAATAATTTAGAAGAATAAAATTATGAAAAAAATAAACCATGAATTATTTGGTGAAATTGTTCACGATTTATATTGGAGTGGACAACAAGAGATAACTATTTTTGGGCAGGAAAAAATAGTTTCTTTAACTATTGATGGAGAAGAAGATGATTTAATTCCTGAAATTCAAGAAGAAGCATATAGAAAGTTCATTATTGATATAAACAAACTTACAAAAGAAGCTGAACAAGCAATATTTGAGTATTACAAAGAAGAATATATGGAATATAGAGATATGGTAGGTGATGAATCTGCTGATAAAATAGCTCCGATTATAACAACTATTCAAGAACTAGGAAAATTGGTGGAGCTTGTTGGGTTAATTATATTACCAGATTTTGAAGATGGAATTAGAAGAATTGGATTAATATTCAATTGTACTTGGGAAGAGGACGGTGTTGGGGTGAAATTTGAAAATGAGCAAGTTGTAGAAGTTGGTTATCAAGATATCGTTATTTAAAATTCAAATTTTATACTAAAAAACTTTTAGTAGTTACACAACAAAAGTTAAGTAATTACTAAAAAATGATGTCTGTCAACGGTAAGCGGACAGAATGAAGCTGAAAGCGAAATGGCGGAGCATTAAGGAGTTGATAGACTCACTATGCAACCCCTCAAACCTTGCGTTTTGGGGGCGACCACCGGGAGGGGTTGGGGAGTTCGATTAAGAGGGGGCAAGGGGAAGAGTTACCCTTGTAGGTTTGGACAAAGTCCAAGGTTTTTAGGGGGATTGGGGGAAAGTGAAACGTCCCCCAACAAGCTGTATTTGTAGGCACTGAACGAAGTGAAGTGGCTACAAATACAGCTTGCCCTTTCCACTTTCTCTTTTAGGGGTACCGCCACATCGCTATCAACCTAAGATTTTAAAGTACCCCCTAAACGAAAATTTTCTTTCTCTACAGATAGTTCCACTGAGAGTCAGCTCATTTTTTCGTTTTGGGGGCATTTATTTTTCTTAAGTTGACGGGCATGTAAGGTGAGGCCTATTATGTGAAATATTCCAATTTTGCATTTTGGAAAAACTTTTTCATATAAGAATAAAGATGATTTTTTATATCCTCCTCTTCTTCTTTTTGATAAATATATTTTCCAATTCCATATTTCCCCCATTTATATCTTCTTCTCTCTTCATCTAATTCTAATTTGGTCATAGGGTAGTTTTTTTCAATTACCCTCTTAGCAGGCTTTGTAAAACGATGTTGAATAAATTCAAATGTAATATCATCCCTTACATCGAGGGGTAATTCAGCATCAAGGCGTTCAAACATATGATAGTACCCGTCCTGCCAACCTTCATGTAGATAAATAGGAGCTACGATGAACCCTAGCGGATATCCTGCTCTAGCTATTTTTCCTGCTGCTTCAATTCGTTTAGCCAACGGAGAGGTCCCAGGCTCAAAGTTTTTAATAACATAATCGGCGTTTACACTAAACCGAAATCTTGTTTTCCCATTATGTTCTGCATCGAGCAAGTGATCCACATGGTGAAATTTCGTCACGAATCGTAATTCCCCATATTTCGAGGCTCCAAAATGTTCAATTGCTCGCTTAAGAGTATGAGTTAAATGATCAATTCCTACAATATCTGATGTACAGGAAGCTTCAAACCTTGTTAATTCAGGCTCGCGATCCTCCATATATTTGTCAGCAGCTTCTAGAATTTCATCGACATTTACATAGGTACGGATATATGGCTTACTTCCCATGGTTGTTTGTAAATAGCAATAGTGACAATGGCCCATACAGCCTGTTGCAAAGGGAATAGCATACTCTGCTGAAGGCTTTGAAGTATCAAATTTCAGTGTTTTTCTAATCCCAACCACAAGAGTAGATTTTGCTACTCGATACTTCTGGAAATCGTTATCACCTGGCAAATCTCTCACTTGATTATGGGAAGTAGTATGCCGAATTTCAACATCCATCTTTGAAAATTTCTCGAAAAGCTCTCTCCCTAATGGATAATCTAATGCTTTGGGTTCAAAATATACAAGTTTAGGCATGAATGGATTATTCATTCTAACATCCCCTCTGAAATATCCCCGTAATAGTAAGTATAGGCTTGGTTTGCCTCTTCTTCAGTAGAATAAACAGCCATCTCATTTGTTAGTGGATAATAAGTTTCGTAAAGAAATAATGCTAATTCATTTGGTCGCTCAGGGTTATTTACAACTGCTGCTGCTTGTATATTGGCTACATCTTGTGTGTGGGGGGTTCGGTAGAAAACATAGACAATATCTCCAGCATAATAAGTTTTACTTTCATTAGACAATTTCATTCCATCACCTTTTCTTTTTATAGAATCCACTGAGCAATGTTATTCATTACTAAAATTTTGCCTTTAGTGCGTATAATTATGTTTTCTTTATTATGGAAAAAATAGATGGGCTTAACTAAATTTGTATAAAGGTGTTTTTGCCAATCCCCTTTTTTGAAGTGTTGAAAAAAATACCCATCTTACATATTTTATAGAAAAGATGACACACTATCTATTAGCTATTACTTAAATAGCTAAATTAATTGTTCATTCAATTGGCAGGTAATACATATTTTTATCTGCCATACTCTTTTTATATACTTTTAATTTTTTAAAACTTTAATGTTTGGAGGTTATAAAAATGAATTTTCCACATTCGAAAAAAGAAGAGAGTAGTAATTCTAAAAACTTAAAATCAAATACTACACAAATTGGACTTCAACCAGTAGAACAAGCAATGAATGGATTGTATGGAATGCCAGAAACTGATATTGAAGACAAAGAACATCACAAAAAAGGAAATTTGAAAAATACTTAGTATTTCAATATTACCTTTATTATTCATACATATTTCAATTGTAATAAAAAACAAGGGAAATCAAAGTTCCCTTGTTTTTTATTACTCTTTATCCCATGTATTTTGTTTGTGCTTATACGCACCCCTCGAATTCTCTGTTAAATTTACTATATCTGTTTCCTTACCAAATTCAGTACTATAATTAGGTTTTCCATATTCTTTACGATTCATCTCTTGATTCGCATCCTTCATTGGTTGAAACAACTGTGTTAAGCACATTAACCCACTTATTCCAACAAGAGCAAAGATTACTCTTGCTAAAAAGGCTTTTTGTCCACCAAATATTGTTCCTACTAAATCAAACTTAAAGAAACCAATTAGCCCCCAATTAATAGCACCAATAATAACTAAAGCTAAGGAAATTCGTTGTATAGTTCTCATTGAGATAACACCTCCTTCAGTCTCAACTTTTAAAACTATGTACAGGAATACTCTGTATTCTTCCTGCTTGAATCGTTAGCTTTGATTTCCAATCAAAGTGATAGCTCATAATTCAACATAAATACATTCCAGTGCCATAATATAAACTTTGACTAACATTTTAATGTTTTTATTATTTAATACTGCGATAAGACTGCATGGTATTGCGGTTATCGGTACTGCAATAATTAACCCTATTTGTACTTTCTGCATCATATTAGCTATCCTGTTAGTTGCTAGGATTTAATCTTATTATTAGAAATTAACAATGGTTTCATACACAAAATATCTAATACATACTCAATTTATTATTTTGTTTCTAAAAAGGCTTTTTGATGTTACATAAACTAACCTTTCTCAAACAACTTGCTTCTTTTATTTCGCATAATATACAATAGTATGTTCATACTACACCTGAGCCTTTAAAAAGCTCATATAAATGCCTAACGTTTTATAAAAAGTGGGCAAAGCAGGCATATTGGGAACTTTTAATATTTCTTTGGCAGTTGGGAACTTTTAATATTTCTTTGGCAGTTGGTAACTTTTAATAGGAATGAGCCCATTCTTTTAACCTAGATAGCAAAATCCTTCTTGTATACATATTTAGCTCGTAACCACCTTATCGACATAATACATTTAATCATTTAATTCGTTCTTAATTTATGGATTACTTTCAAAAAAATAAACAAAAATAATAAATACTGACGATATTAAAAAGGCAAGCATCAAAATGTGCTTGCCTTTTCTTCTAACGACGATGTTCCACAAGATCAATTACACCTAAAACAACGTGAGCTAAACCAAATCCAAATACTGTATTTGCAATCATCTTATTAGATCCACGAGTTTGCTTCAAGGCATAACCCGCAGCTGTAACTGCTGTACCTAATGTAGTCGGAATTAATCCTTCACGAATATTCATAGTAACGTCCTCCTAGTATCGCAGTTAGTAATCCTGCTTTAATACTTTGGAATTAAAGTACTAAAACAAGTATTAGTATTTTCCTGTCTTGTGAAAATATGTGGAGTTATTTTAAATATCTTCTTTTAATTATGATATAGCGTAACTAAAAATGTTAATGCGTAAGTTTTTTTAATACATTTACATGTTCCCTATCTTTATCTAAAATATCATGTATTAACATATGACTTGCTGGATCTAAATCACCTTGTACAATTTCTTCAGATATTTGAACACCATAATAACCTTCGCCCTTTAACGCGCTACTTACAATTCCTTCTGTTGTATCTGGTACTGTAAATTGACCTATCAAACCTTGAACAGATCCAACGATTCCCTCATTATCAACTGGAACTCCGCCAAGATTTTGTATTCTTTCTGCTACTTTTAAGGCATGTTGTTTGTGATCTTGTTGTATTCTTTGAAATTCCTTTTTTATTTCTGGATCTTTTAACTTCTCTATATAATGCTCATAGGCATGAATACCCATGTACTGCCCTTTTAGAAAGGCATTTAATGTATTGACTACACTCTGTTTTTCCATATCATCACTTCCTTTTTACTTTATCCTTTTACAAAATTCGATGGATTATCCATATCGTGTGCGCAATACTATCAGTTAATTTCCTGTTATATCATATCTCTAAATCTTCGCTCCTCTTTCACTCACCTTGATATAAATATCATTTTTGTTTAATCAATTCCCATTAGGCTCATACTAACTTTTGTTTAAAAAATATGAGAAATGGAGCTGGATTAAATATGGAATTTGAAGGTAGAAATTCTACAGAATCTGCACTTCTTCATTATAAGTATGGTTTAGGTTTATTTACTGAGAAGATGCCTAAACTAGCCGAACAATTTAATTCCTTTACAGAGGAATGCTTTAAAGAGGGCACCTTATCAAAAAAACAAAAACAGTTAATTGCTTTAGGTATTAGTCTTTATTCTCAGGATGAATATTGTATCATTTATCACATTAAAGGATGTCTAGATCAAGGAGCTTCAGAACAGGAGATCTTTGAGGCGGTGGGAGTGACAGCTGCATTTGGTGGTGATGGTACAATAAGTCAGGCAGTAACTCTTGTACAGGAGTGTATCCAAGAGTTAAAGCAGTAATAGGAATATCATTATGAATTGAGGAATATATTTCTCGAGTTGATGTTTTGCTATCTTTACACAATAAATAAAAACAAAAAAACTTGGGTGCAATTCACATGCGCCCAAGTTTTTTGTTTTTATCCTTAATTCATACTATGAATTGCCCAAGATAAGTATGTAGCAAAGGTAGCACATAACAAGTATGGCATTATAAGGGGTACAGCCGAGATACGTGTAAAAACAGGTCATAGTCTTACTTTTATTTCCAATTCGATTTCAAATCGGGGTTTTACCTATTAGGGGTCACCATACATGCCCATCAACTTAAGAAATTTTAATACCCCCAAGTACCAAAAATCTGTTTCTTTAAAATAAAGTTTTATCAATCATGTGCTAACAACCTTGAAAAAAATGAATATTTTGGAGTATATGTTGTTGAGTATTAGCACCCTTTATCTGAGTAAAGAGAATGTTATTCATGTAAGTAATTTATAACTTCTCGAATGTAACTTTCTAAAGGCTGTTTAGTATCTACAACTAAACACTTATATTCAGGAGGTTTTTTACTATTCTTGATAGTATATTTAAAAGATTCTTCAGACTGTATCTCTTTAATTTGGCTTAGCATTCTATCACGGTTTTTTAATCTGAAATTTATTTCATTACTATCATCTAGGTAACATTCAATATATTTATATTTAACATTATATTTTTTTGATAAATATGTTCCTTTTTCAACCATTTCTTCATACAAGCAAGGACTATCAAATATTACAGCCTGTCCCTCTGATAAGTGAAATTCAATTAAAGACCAATCAATATTGTATGAAATCTTACCAGCAAGCTTTACATCAATTGGAGCTTCCTCAATGGAAAGTAATAAAGAGGTTTTTACAATATCGTGGTCAATAATAACTGCTCCTGTTCTCTTAGCGATTTTTCGAGCAAGCGTTGACTTACCAGAGCCAGGGAAACCTGACATTTGAACAAAAAACATATAAAACACCCTCTCATGTATTCTCTTTTAACTATCTTTCACCCGTCAGTTTAACCGAGTGAAAATTCCAAATTTTTATTATAGGATTTTAACCAAACCTTATTACAAACGATCAATTTTTATTATACATTAACAAACTTTATTCAAAAGCCTCAAAAACGTTATTCTTTCTAAAGAAGCTAGATTAGAAAGGATGACATTTTCTTATGAATCTCTCGATACAAAATGAACTACAACCATTTGTGGAAGAATTACAACGATATATTACACCTGTATTTTTAGACGAACTCGCAAGAGAGATCGGATTTATAAAGCGAAAACGTAAGTTTTCCGGCTCAGACTTAGCTACGATTTGTATTTGGATTAGTCAACGAGTAGCAAGTGATCCCTTAGTACGATTATGTAGTAGGCTTCATGCAGCCACTGGTACTTTACTCAGCCCTGAGGGCTTAAATAAACGTTTAAACGCTAAAGCAGTTTTGTCTTTGCAACATATTTTTTCTTTACTGTTACAACAAAAAATATGTGAACAAACGCAAATTTCTTACCATCTCTTCACTTATTTTGGACGAATCCGTATCCTAGATGCCACCGTATTTCAGGTGCCAAATGCTTTAGATAATGTATATCCAGGCTCTGGAGGCTGTGCTCAAACAGCCGGAATCAAAATTCAATTAGAATATGATCTGCACAGTGGGGAATTTCTTAACTTTCAAGTTGGACCAGGAAAAAATAATGACAAAACATTTGGCACGGAGTGCTTAGATACCTTACGACCAGGAGATTTATGTATTCGTGATCTAGGTTATTTTTCATTGGAAGACTTAGACCAAATGGATCAACGAGGTACATACTATGTGTCTCGTTTAAAATTAAATACGAATGTATATATGAAAAATCCAGATCCAGAATACTTTAAAAATGGTGCTATTAAGAAGCAATCGGAATACATACAGATCGATGTGAAACGGCTTTTAAACCAACTACAGCCTGGAGAAACATTTGAATTAAAACATGCTTATATCGGTGATAAACAACAACTATTTGCACGTGTTATTTTTAATCGATTAACAGAAAAGCAACTTCAAAAACGGCGAGCAAAGATTGCGGAAAAAGAAAAGTCTAAAAATAGAGCGTACTCAGAGAAAAGTAAAATGGTAGCTGGATTAAACGTGTACGTGACGAATACACCTTGGGAATGGGTTCCGATGGAACAGGTACATGAATTATATACTTTACGTTGGCAAATAGAGATTGTCTTTAAAACGTGGAAATCACTCTTCAAGATAGACCATTATCGTAATGTAAAACAGGAACGATTAGAGTGCCAATTATATGGAAAGCTAATCGCTATTTTCCTATGTTCCTCTACTATGTTTAAAATGCGTCAATTGCTTTTACAAAAGAAGAAAAGAGAATTGAGCGAATATAAAGCGATTGGGATGATCCAAGATCATCTATTTCTGTTGTATCAAGCAATACAGCAAAACACCCAAGAGATAACAAAGATCCTAACCCGCCTGTTCAATCTTTTACAGAGGAATGGACGAAAATCCCACAGATATGAGAAGAAAACTGTCTTTGATATTATGGGTGTTGTCTATGAGTATAGTGGATTGAGAAAACAAAAGAAAGTTGCATAATTTTTAAAAAATGAAACCCGTTAGGGTTTATTCGGTGTGCTTACTTTTCAGGACATCAAATATTTTAAGAGTTTTTTAGTTCATATGAACAAAAGTTCAATTTGTTTCCGCTCTTAAGTTGATGGGCATGGGGTCACTATACATCGCCATCAAGCTAAGGTTTTGAAGTACCCACTAAATGAAATTTTTCTTTCTCTACAGTTAGTTATTTTGAGAAGTCAGTTCATTTTTTTGTTTTTGGGGGTGTTTACTTTTCTTAAGTTGATGGATGTGTGGTGCTACCCCATGCCCATCAAGCTAAGATTTTACAGTACCCCCAAAACACAAATTTCATCTCACTTTTTTGTTCTATAAATTATTAATTTCTTTTAACACATGAAGATTTCTTTCAAACTCAAATAAAAAATAGAGTCTCAAGATTTTTTTCTCGAGACTCTATTTTTTATTTTAAAAAGGAAATCATGATTTTCTCTAATTCAGCTTTATTTAAAACATCGTCAATAATTACAACTTGATAGGCATTGTCCTTTCCTTTTGCAGGAACAATCATCTTCATGCCCTTTACATTGCTTCCCGTCATTTTAGCAAACGTGAATTTTGCTCCTTCTCGTTCATAATTTTCGATCTTATCGTTATCATTAATCCAAAAGTAAAATGGATCCCTTCCTTTTTCTAAAACGGCGGATTGATAAATTGTATAGCCAAACTCCCCGGCTCTATATTCTGAGTTAATGATAGGATTCAGCTTTTTTGTTGTAATTACTGGTTCAACTTTTCCCCTCTTTAGTTCATAACCTTTCGCTACATAAGTTGGTTTCTTGTATGGAAAATCAAATGAACGAGATGTGAAATGTGAATAAATTTTTCCCCATAATGGTTCAATAGCTTTGCTATTCTCCTCTAATTTTTTTTGATCTTCTGGTTCTAAATTTTCAAATGTCCCTACTGATTTTATCTTCTTGTCTATGATATACTCCTCTCTTTGCAATTTGATTAATTGGTCAAATTCTTCTTTTGTTAACAGATTCCGTACCACTTCCATTTCTTGAAGTATATATTCATATCGACCCTCTGAAATATGAAATTCTGCAAATGCTTGTTCTTTTGTACCAATCATCTTTTCTACAATTTGCTGAATAGGAACTTTAGTTTGTGCTTTTGCTTCTTTGATATTATTTTTCATTTCAGTTTGTTCTTTCTGCGGGTTAGTTGGTATATCTGCATGTGCATTTAATAAAGATACAGATGATACAGCAATAATAGCAACAACTCCAAATGCAGACCAACGATAAGATTTCTTTTGAAATTTTTTAATCATAAGAATTCTCCTTTTTAATGTTCTTTTATTTCTACTTAAGTTCGCTAAGCTTGGTACTTGATAATAACTTGAGTAGTGTTCTAAAAGGGTAATAATGGTATGACCATATGCAAGTTTTTCCTCTGAATCTATAAATGTAAGAGCAAATGCATCGCATGCCAGTTCCTGATCTTCCCGCATGCATGAGTAGGCATACCAAAGAATCGGGTTAAGCCAATTTAGGATGAGTAAGCCATGCATAAGCCAATTCACACCGACATCTTTTCTTTTGATGTGAGCCAATTCATGATAAAAAATATATCGTAGTTGTTGATCATCTAATACTTTCATATGTGCACTTGACAATAACACCCTTGGTCGAAAAAATCCGAAAACAGTTGGACTTGCAATTTTTCCAGCTAAGAGGAGTGGGATATCCTGCTGAACGGACATAGATTTATTACAGCTCTTAAATATTTTGACAATCCTTTCATCTGTAATAACAGGTTGTTTTTTTATGTAGAGAAGTAAACGCCTATTCATAATGATGGTGGCAAAACCTAGAATGATAACCCCAGCAAGCCAAATATATAGAGCGATTGTATAAAATGAAAACGTATCATCCTGTGGCTTTTTATTACTGTGCGTTTGTTTCTTACTTTCGGCTGGTTGTGTTAAATCAGATGCATAGTTATCTTCTTTTGTGACTATCTTTGTATCGCCTATATCTGTCCGCTCTTTTGAAGAAGAAACAGCTACAGGCTCTTGGTAAAAGGTATCAGAAGTTCCATTACTGTACGAAAGAATAGAGTAGATACTGTAGGAACTATCTGGTGACCATGGTAATAGAAGTCTTACAATTAATATCATCCATAACATGTACTGCCATCGCGGGGTTAACTTGTTTCTAAGCAAGATTTTGACACATAAGATTAAACCAACTAATATACTTGCCATAATGGATGTTTCTATCACCCAATCAAAAAATCGAGGTAGATAGACGTTTACAAGCATATCTATCATCATTATCTATCCTTCCTCTGATTTTCCTCAGTCTTCTCATCCAGAATACGTTTGAGTTCGTTAATATCTTCTGAAGAAAGCTTTTCTTCTTTTAAAAAATTCACAAGTAAAGGTTTAAATGCTGCACCATAGAAACGTTTGAGGAGCGATTTTGTTTCTACTTGTAGATAACTATCTTGCGACACTAAAGGATAATATGCATACATACGCCCTTTATTTTGATGGTAAGAAACAGCCTCTTTTTGGACTAATCGATTAATAAGCGTTCGAATCGTTTTCGGTTTCCAATCCATCATTACCTCTAGTGCTTCAATCACTTCATTTGCTGTTTGAGGCGATTTTGACCAAAGAACTTTCATGATTTCCAATTCAGCTTCCGATATTTTAGGTAATTCTTTCATTTTATAAAATTCCACCCCTTGTATTACATTTGTAATCTGTAAATTAATATTACAAACGTAATCCTTAATTGTCAACCATATTTTGGGTTTGCAAATACATTCTCATGAAACTTTAGAAATTAATCCCAAAAAACAATGAAAATACGCTATTCTTTTTGTAGAAATATACAGGAAGGACGGCGTTTTTGTATGAATCTATCGATTCAAGATGAGTTTCATTTGTTCGCTGAAGAACTACAGCGATATCTATCTCCACATATTCTTCAACTACTTGCACAAGAGACAGGTTTTGTAAAACGTAAAAGCAAGTATGGCGCACAAGATTTGGCTGCTTTATGTATCTGGATTAGTCAACAGGTAGCAAGCGATTTCCTCACTCGATTATGTAGTCAACTTTATGCAAATACAGCTACACTCATGAGTACAGAAGGACTTAATCAACGTTTTAACCGATACGCTGTTTTATTTCTACAGCGTGTATTTTCCCTTTTAATCAAAAGCAAACTAAACGATTCGTCTCGAATCTCAAACCAATACACCTCTTATTTTCAACGTATACGTATTTTAGATGCTACTATTTTTCAAGTACCCAATCATTTAGCTCCTATTTATCCTGGTTCAG
>Ga0102589_1004953_pt1 | contig 12039 bp, 10 predicted proteins | sample AraplaMF_Col_mLB_FD_76858 | JGI IMG/M metagenome (GOLD analysis project Ga0102589, IMG submission 76858) | Arabidopsis root microbial communities from the University of North Carolina, USA - plate scrape MF_Col_mLB | ecosystem: Host-associated > Plants > Roots > Endosphere | place: USA... | reverse complement strand
GGCCCATCACCCTGACCGAGCGCGTGATTCAGCAGCTGCGTGCGGAGATCGCCGACGGCGTGTTTCCCGTGGGCGCGCGCCTGCCTACCGGCAAGCAGCTGGCCGAGCGCTATGGCGTGAGCGCCGCCGTGATCCGCGAAGTGACGGAGCACCTGCGCTCGCTGGGCATGATCGAAAGTCGGCAAGGGCTGGGCAGCACGGTGCGCGCCCGGGTCAGCGACAGCGGTTTCCGCCTTGCCGGCCATGCCGACGCCACTGACCTGGCGGCCATCTTCGAATTGCGGATCGACCTGGAAAGCGCGGCTGCGGCGATGGCCGCGCGGCATCGGACGGAGGCCGACATTGCGCGGATGTCCGCCCTGCTCGACGCCATCGCCGCCCGCCTGGACGAACCCGAGCACGGCGTGGAGCCCGATATCCAGTTCCATATCGCCATCGCCACGGCCACGCACAACCCGTATTACCTGCAACTGCTGCAGTACATGAACCTGCAGTTGCACCAGGCGGTGCGCACCGCCCGCGTCCATTCCAGCCGCCTGCCCGGCCTGCCCGGGCAGGTGCACGCCGAGCATGTGGCGATCTTCGACGCCATCCGCGCGCGCCACGCCGAACTGGCCCGCCAGCGCGCCACCGAACACCTGCGCAATGCCGCCGGCCGCCTGGGCCTGCCGCTGCGCCAGCCCTGAACTTACGCATCCACATCTACCTGACGAGTGACGATCATGTCCGACACCGCTTTTGCACAACGCCTGACCGAAGCCCTGGGCCCCGAGGTTGTCGCCACCGCGCCCGACGACGTGGCGCCGTGGCTGGCCGACTGGCGCGGCCTCTACAAGGGCCATGCCCAGGCCGTGGTGCGGCCGCGCACCACCGAACAGGTGGCGCGGGCGCTGGCGCTGTGCCAGCAGGCCGGCGTGCCCGTGGTGCCGCGCGGCGGCAATACGGGCCTGTGCGGCGGCGCCGCCCCTGACACCCGCCCCGCCAACGTGGTGATCAGCCTCGACCGCATGGACCAGATCCGCTCGATCGACACCATCGCCAACACCATGGTGGCCGAGGCCGGCTGCATCCTCGGCAACCTGCGCCGCGCCGCCGAGGATCATGACCGCCTGTTCCCGCTTTCGCTGGCGGCGGAAGACTCGTGCCAGATCGGCGGCAACCTGGCCACCAATGCCGGCGGCGTGAACGTGGTGCGCTATGGGATGACGCGCGAGCTGGTGCTGGGCGTGGAAGCGGTGCTGCCGAACGGCGAGATCTTTCACGGCCTGCGCACGCTGCGCAAGGACAACACCGGCTACGACCTCAAGCAGCTGCTGATCGGCTCGGAAGGCACGCTCGGCATCATCACGGCCGCCGCGCTGCGTCTGTCGCCGCGCGCCGACACGCGCGCCGTGGTGCTGGCCGCAGTGGAGTCTTCCAAGCAGGCGCTGGAACTGTATTCGCTGCTGTTCGCACGCTGCGGCGCGCGGCTGCAGGCGTACGAATTCTTCACCGACCAGTGCCTGGAACTGGTGCTGACCCACGCCGAGAACGTGCAGGCGCCGTTCGCCGGGCGCCATCCGGCCTATGTGCTGCTGGAGATTGCCGACACGGCGCCAGAAGACGTGCTGAACGCGCTGCTGGAATCGGTCATTGGCGAGGCGCTGGAACAGGGCCTGTGCCTGGACGCGGCGGTATCGGCCTCGCTGGCCCAGTTGCAGGGCCTGTGGCGCCTGCGCGAGGAAATCTCCGAGGCGCAGCGCGCCGACGGCCTGCACCTGAAGCACGACATCTCGCTGCCGATCGAGAGCATCCCGGCGTTCATGGCTTCGATGGAAGCGCGGCTGCATGCGCGCCATCCGGGCATCCGCCCGTTCATCTTCGGCCATTTCGGCGACGGCAACCTGCACTACAACCTGTCGCGGCCGCTCGGCGCCGATCCGAAGTGGGCACTGGGCGAAGGCAAGCCGGTCAGCGACGAGGTGATGGAGGAAGTGGCGCGCTACAACGGCAGCATCAGCGCCGAGCACGGCATTGGCCAGCTCAAGCGCGACGCCTTCCTGGCGTTCAAGGACCCGCTCGAACTGCGCCTGATGCGCGCCATCAAGCAGGTGTTCGATCCCAGCGGCATCATGAACCCCGGCAAGCTGCTCTAAGGCACGCATGGCGCACTGGCCCACGGGCGCACTCGCTATACTGGGAGCCTTTTCCTGCATGCCGCGACCGAACGGTTCCCAAATTGGCTGACCAAGACCTGAGCAAGCTGAAGATCGACCGCAGTGCCATGGCGCCCGCGCCGCGCCGGCGCCGCCGCTGGGTGCGCTACGCGATCATCGCGCTGATCCTGCTGGTGCTGATTGGCGTGGGCGCCCGCCTGGCCGGCCCGCAGGCCGTGGAAACCACCACGGTGTCGTCGGCCTATCCCTCGCAGAACTACACGCTGCTCAATGCCACGGGCTACGTCGTGCCCCAGCGCAAGGCGGCCGTGGCCTCGAAAGCCCAGGGCCGCCTGGAATGGCTGGGCGTGCTGGAAGGCTCGCGTGTCAAGAAAGACGAGATCATCGCCCGCGTGGAAAGCCGCGACGTGGAGGCCTCCGCCGCGCAGGCACGCGCCCAGGTGCAGGTGGCCGAGGCCAACCTGCAACTGCAGCAGGCCGAACTGCGCGACGCCGAGGTCAACCTGAAGCGCTCGGAAATGCTGCTGGAGCCGAAGGCCATCTCGAAGCAGCAATACGATGCCGACCTGGCGCGCTACAACAAGGCGCGCGCCTCAATCAGCAATGCCCAGGCGTCGATCACCTCGTCCAGGGCCAACGCGCGCGCGGCCGAGGTCTCGGTGGAACAGACCGTGATCCGCGCGCCGTTCGACGGCGTGGTGCTGATCAAGCATGCCAACGTGGGCGACAACATCACGCCCTTCTCCGCCGCCGCCGACACCAAGGGCGCCATCGTTACCATCGCCGACATGGACACGCTGGAGGTAGAAGCTGACGTGTCCGAATCGAACATCGCCAAGATCACGGTGGAACAGCCGAGCGAGATCCTGCTCGATGCGCTGCCGAACCTGCGCATGGCCGGGCGCGTCTCGCGCATCGTGCCGACGGTGGACCGCTCGAAGGCCACCGTGCTGGTGAAGGTGCGCTTCGTCGACCGCGACCCGCGCGTGCTGCCCGACATGAGCGCCAAGATCGCATTCCTCTCCCGGCCGGTGCCGCCCGAGGACACCAAACCGCTGACCGCCGTGCAGCCGTCGGCCGTGGTGGAGCGCGACGGCCGCGCCGTGGTGTTCGCCGTGGCCGATGGCAAGGCGCGCCAGGTGCCGGTCACGCGGGGGGCGAAGGTTGGCGAGCTGGTGGCCGTGCAAGGGGTGAAGGCCGGCGACATCGTGGTGCTGGCGCCGGGCGACAAGCTGTCTGACGGCGCCCGCGTCTCCGTGACCAAAAAGTAAGCCATGAGCGCCCCCGCCGATCCGCCGCTCGTCTCGATCCGTCACCTGGCGAAGTCGTACCAGCGCGGCGCGCAGACCGTGCCGGTGCTGTCCGATATCTCGCTGGACATCGCCGCCGGCGACTTCATCGCGCTGATGGGCCCTTCCGGCTCCGGCAAAAGCACGCTGCTGAACCTGATCGCCGGCATCGACCGGCCCGACAGCGGCGAGCTGCTGGTGGGCGGCGTCGATATCTCCACGCTGCCCGAGGCGTCGCTGGCCGACTGGCGCGCCGCGCACGTGGGCTTCATCTTCCAGTTCTACAACCTCATGCCGGTGCTCACCGCCTACGAGAACGTGGAACTGCCGCTGATGCTGACGCGGCTGAGCCGTGCCGAGCGGCGCGAACGCGTGGAAATGGTGCTGGGCATGGTCAACCTGTCGGACCGCATGGACCACTATCCCACCGAGCTGTCCGGCGGCCAGCAGCAACGCGTGGCGATTGCCCGGGCGCTGATCACCGATCCGACGCTGATCGTGGCCGACGAACCGACGGGCGACCTCGACCGCGCCTCGGCCACCGAAATCCTGGCCATGCTGCAGCGGCTCAACGCGGGGCTGGGCAAGACGATCATCATGGTCACGCACGATGCCCACGCGGCCGAGGCCGCCAAATCGCTGGTCCACCTTGAAAAGGGTGAACTGCTGCAGGGCGAGCACGGCTGACGCCGGCGCACCAGGCTCCACGCATGTACCTGCCCAAGCTGATTGCCCGCAACGCCACGCGCCACAAGCTCCGCACGGCCCTGACCGTGCTCGGGCTGGTGATCGCGGTGCTGGCCTACGGCCTGCTCCAGACCGTGGTGGACGCGTGGTACGCGGGGGCCTCGGCGGCGTCGAACGCGCGGCTGGTCACGCGCAGCGCCATTTCGCTGACGTTCGCGCTGCCGCTGAACTACGACTACCGCATCAAGGGCGTGGCCGGCGTCACGCAGGTGGCGCGCTCGAACTGGTTCGGGGGCGTCTACCGCGACCCCAAGAACTTCTTCGCGCAGTTCGCGGTATCGGACAACTACCTGGACCTGTATCCCGAGTTCATCGTGCCGCCGGCGCAGCGCGCCGATTACCAGCGCGACCGCCGCGGCGCACTGGTGGGCCGCCAGCTGGCCGATTCCTACGGTTTCAAGGTGGGCGACGTCATCCCGCTCAAGGGCACCATCTACCCGGGCACCTGGGATTTCGTGGTGCGCGGCATCATGGACGGCCGCGACGAGAGCACGATCACGCGCCAGATGATCTTTCACTGGGACTACCTCAACGAGTCGGTGCGCAAGAAGAACCCCAGGCAGGCCGACCAGGTGGGCGTGTTCGTGCTGGGCGTGGACAACCCCGACAACGCCGCCGCCATTTCCCGCGCGGTGGACGACGTGTTCAAGAACTCGCTGGCCGAGACGCTGACCGAGACCGAGCAGGCGTTCCAGCTTGGCTTCGTGGCCATGTCTAACCAGATCATCGCGGCCATCCGCGTGGTGTCTTACGTGGTGATCGTCATCGTGATGGCCGTGATGGCCAACGCCATGGCGATGAGCGCGCGCGAGCGCATTACCGAGTACGCCACGCTCAAGGCGCTGGGCTTCGGGCCCGGCTTCCTGTCCGCGCTGGTGTTTGGCGAATCGATGATCATCAGCGCGTTCGGCGGCGCGCTGGGCATGCTGCTGACGCCCCCGGCCGCGCGCTTCTTCAAGCAGGCCGTGGGCGGCGTGTTCCCGGTCTTCACGGTCTCGCACGAGACCATGCTGATGCAGGCCGGCTGCGCGCTGGTGGTGGGGCTGGCCGCCGCCATCGTGCCGGCGGTGCAGGCCGCGCGCGTGCGCATCGTCGAGGGCCTGCGGGCCATCGGATAAAGGGCGCGCCGCACCATGGTCATTCCGCTCCACTACATCGCCCGCAACGTGTGGGCCCGCCGCCTGACCACCTCGCTGACGGCCGGCGGCCTGGCGCTGGTGGTTTTCGTGTTCGCCACCATGCTGATGCTGGACGCCGGCCTCAAGCAGACGCTGGTGACCACCGGCGAGCGCGACAACGTGGTGGTGATCCGCAAGGGCGCCGAGACCGAGATCCAGAGTGCGATCTCGCGCGACCAGGCGGCCGCGCTGGAAATGTACCCGTCGATCGCCGCCACGCCCGAGGGGCGCCCGATGGCGTCGCGCGAGGCCGTGGTGCTGATTTCGCTGATCCGCACCGGCTATGTCACGCCGTCGAACGTGGTGATTCGCGGCGTTTCGCCGCTGGGCGTGTCGATGCGCCCGCAGGTGCGGCTGACCGCCGGGCGCGTGTTCCGGCCCGGCTCGGCCGAGATCATGGTTGGCAGCAGCATCGCCAAGGGCTACGGCAATGTGCGCATCGGCGACCATCTGCGCTTTGCGCAGCGCGACTGGACCGTGGTGGGCCATTTCGACGCCGGCGGCAGCGGCTTCGACTCCGAGGTCTGGGGCGATGTGGACCAGCTGATGCAGTCGTTCCGCCGCACCAGCTACTCGTCGATGGTGATGCGCCTGACCAAGACCGACGCGTTCGACAAGTTCCGCGCCGAGATCGACGTGGACCCGCGCCTGGCCAACGAGGCCAAGCGCGAACAGCAGTTCTACAGCGACCAGTCGCGGGCGCTGTCTACCTTCATCAACATCCTTGGGCTCACGCTGACCACGATCTTCTCGGTGGCGGCGATGATCGGCGCGATGATCACGATGTACGCCTCGGTGGCCAACCGGGTGGGAGAAATCGGCACGCTGCGCGCACTGGGGTTCCAGCGCACCAATGTGCTGATGGCCTTTTTGATCGAAGCGGTGCTGCTGGGGCTGGTGGGCGGCATCGCCGGGCTGCTGTGCGCCTCGCTGATGCAGTTTGCATCGTTCTCGACCACCAACTTCCAGACCTTTGCCGACCTGTCGTTCCGCTTCGTGCTGACGCCGGCCATCATCGTCAAGACGCTGCTGTTCTCGATGGCGATGGGGCTGATCGGCGGATTCCTGCCGGCGTTGCGCGCTTCACGGCTCAATATCGTGGACGCGCTGCGGGCGCGCTAGCCCGCCCCCACCCCATCACCCCATCACTTCCTCGCAGACTTCGAGCCACGCGCGGGCCGCGTGCGACAGATAGCGGCCCGGCGACCAGATATGCGCCAGCCCCCAGTCCATCGTTGGCTCGGTCAGGCGCGCCACCGCGAGCTTGTCGCGCGTTTCCAGACGCGCCAGTAGCGGTTCGGGCAGGAAGGTGGTGCCGAGGCCGGCGGCCGCCATCGACGCCAAAAAGTCCCAGTGGCCGCTCTGCGCCACCACATGCGGCTCGAAGCGCGCTTCCAGAAACGCCTGCCGCAGCTTGCGCGTCAGCGAGAAATCCTCGGTCAGCAATACCAGCGGCTCGTTGCGCAGAGCGTCCAGCGTGACCGTGCGGCCGCTGGCCCATGCCGCGCGGTGCGGCCCCACGGCCCAGATCGGATAGCGGGCGAACTGGCGCGACGCCAGCGCCAGGCCGGTATCGCCCGGCAACACCGTGGCGCCCACTTCCAGTTCGCCATTGGCCACCTGCTGCTCCACCACCTGGCCGCCGTGTTCGGATAGCGTGAGCTGCAGGTTCGGATACCGCTTGCGAAAGGCGCTGACCGCTGGCGAGAAGAACAGGTTGACCATCGGCGGTATGCCCACCGTCAGATGGCCGCGCCCGAGCGATGACAGATCCGCCACTTCCAGCGTCAGCCGGTGCACCACGCCCAGCGCCTCCTGTCCGCGGTCGTACACCACCTTGCCCACGTCGGTCAGGCGCACCGACTTGCCCTCGCGGATCAACAGCGGCTGGCCTACCTCGTCCTCAAGCTGCTTGACCATCTTGCTGATGGTCGATTGCGTCACATACAGCGAGGTTGCCGCCTGCGTGAAGCTTTTGAGGCGTGCGGTCTCCACAAAGTAGCGCAGCGCACGGATATCGATCGGCAATTCGGCTCTCCATGAATATTCCGACTAACGGCGCGAATTTTAAATCATGGATGGAATCTTTGCAGCCCGGCTACACTGCCGATCCAACGCCCCCAACAGCCGGACCACCGGCGCACCCCCATCATGGCTAGCTGGCCGCATGCCCGACAGTGGCTGTTTTCGCTGAAGGCATTTGCCGCCGCGATGCTGGCGCTCTACATCGCCCTGTCGTTCGGCCTGCCGCGCCCGTACTGGGCCATGGCCACCGTCTACTTTGTCTCGAACCCGCTCTCGGGCGCCACCCGCTCGAAGGCCGCGTATCGGGTGCTCGGCACGATTCTGGGCGCCACGGCGGCCGTCATCACGGTGCCGCAGCTCGTGAACATGCCGATCGTGCTGACCGGCGCCATCGCGGTGTGGATCACGGCGCTGGTCTACCTGTCGCTGCTGCAGCGCACGCCGCGCAGCTATGTGTTCCTGCTGGCCGCCTACACCCTGCCCATCGTGGCGTTGCCAGCGGTGATGCACCCGGCCGACATCTTCGATATCGCCGTGGCCCGCATCGAGGAAATCGTGATCGGCATCGTCTGCGCGAGCCTGGTGGGCGCCATCGTCTTTCCGGCCAAGGTGGCGCCGGCGCTGCGCGAGCGGGCCCGCCAATGGCTCGACGATGCGGCCGCCTGGGCTGCCGATATCGAGGCCCGCAGCCCGCGCGCCGCCGCCAGCCGGCACCGGCTGGCCGCCGACATGCTTGCGCTCGATCAACTGATCGTGCACCTGTCGTTCGACGCCGAGAGCGGCCACGCGGTGAGCCATGCGCGCGCGCTGCGCGCCCGGATGTCGCGCATGATGCCGCTGCTCTCCGGGCTGGAAAGCCTGCTGCACGCGCTGCGGCATGGCCACGGGCACACGCTGCCGCGCGCCACGCTGGAAGTTTCCGCAGCGCACCTGAAAGACCGCTACCAGACCCTGATGCGCGGCTGCGCGGACCTGCAGCAGCGCATCGACGACCGCCCGCCGGTGCGCCGGTCGATGCCCAGGCGGTGGTTCGCCGCCACCGAACGGGCCGATGCCCCCACGCTGCACCACGATCACGCCATGCTGGCCTTCGGTGCCGTCTCGGCCGGGCTGGCCGTGTTCTGCGCGGGGCTGCTGTGGATCTTCTCGGGCTGGGAGGATGGCGGCGGGCCGGTGGCCGTGTCTGCCATCGCCTGCTGTTTCTTCGCCACCATCGACGAGCCCCGCCCCGTGGCGCGCTCGTTCATCCGCTGGGCCACGATCTGCCTGCTGATCTCGTCGTTCTACCTGTTCCTGGTGGTGCCGCACGCCCAGACCTTCGAGACGCTGGCCGGAATGCTCGCGGTGCCCTACCTGGGCATCGGCATGCTGATTCCGCGGCCCGGCTTCAATCTGATTGCAATGCTGCTGTCCGTGAACACGGCCTCGTTCGCCAATGTGCAGAGCGTGTACGACACCAATTTCGTGAGCCTGTTCAACACCCACCTGGCCAATGCCGCCGCCATGCTGTTCGCGCCGCTGTGGGCCATGCTGGCACGGCCGTTCGGCGCGCACGTGGCCGCGCACCGGCTGATCCGGGCCAGCTGGCAGGAACTGGCGCGCGCGGCCACCTGGCGCGGCGCCGACACGCATACGCAGGTTGGCGCCCGCATGCTCGACCGCCTGGGGCAACTGATGCCGCGCCTCGGCGCCAGCCAGGGCCGCCTGGCTTCCGACGGCTTCACCGAGCTGCAGGTGGGCTATTGCACGCTGACCTTGCAGCGCGCGCTGCCAACCCTGCCGCCCCAGGTGCGCAAGCCCGTGCGACGCGTGCTCAGCATCGTGGCGCGCCACTTCCGCGCCCGCATCAAGACCGGCCATGCCGGCGGCGTGCCCCACGCGCTGCACGCGGCCATCGAAGCGTCGCTCGCGCCGCTGGCCATGCTGCACGATAGGCATCTGGCCGCCGACGTTCAGTGCGCGCTCGCGGTGCTTGACGTCACGATGCACGAACATGAAAAAACCGACTGATTCGATGATTTTTAAATCATCACCGGAATAGTGCAGCGCGCCTACACTTCGTCCCGTGCCGCACCACTCCGATGCGACATCGCCCACAAGGCGTTTCGGGCGACGCGCCGATCTCCCCCCACCCCTCCCGGCGCGTCGTCCACCCCATCAGTAGAAGATCCACATGCACAACTCCACCCTCAAGACCCTGCTTGCCACCACCCTGCTCTGCGCCTGCTCCCTGGCTACCGCGCAATCTGGCCAAGGCATGCAGGACCGCGGCGTGCCCGCCGACCGCTACGGCTACGCCATGCACAACGGCAAGCGCGACGTCTTTACCGAAGGCGCCAACGTGCTGGAAAAACGTGACGTCTACACCGACGGCGCCTACGGCACGCGCAAGCCCGATCCGTACACCGACGGCGCCCGCACCACGGCGGGGCTGGACCGCACGGGCGTGTCGGCCCCGCCCGACCAGCGCGCCTGAGGCCCGGCGTTCCGTCTTACCGCTTTCCTTTTCTGCTTCGTTCTCTTCACTGAGACTTGCACCGCGTCCCGCAACGGACGCGGTTTTTTTTGGCCGATTTTCTGATGGCGACATCTTTGTTTTAAATGTCACCCATCATCATTGTTGCCACGCTTGAAACACAGCTTTCGCGTTTGGCGCATCAAACAGCACCCAGCTTCTCCGTTAGCGATGGGCACCCGCGCGCTGGGCAACTCGCCAGGCCGCGCCTTTTAAAAAGGATACCCATCATGTATTTGAACGCGCTTGGCGCCGTGCCGACTGCCGGCACCCCGGATGTTTCGCCGAAAATCGCCGCCTCGACGCAGCAGCCAGACGCCACGCCGCCTGCGGCCGGGGATCCGGCCCCGACCGGCCGCCAGGCCGATGGCGCGGGCAGTCAGGAAGCCGGCACCCATCGCATCACGATGTCGCACGGCGGACGCATTCTTTCGAAGTCCGCAGACAGCGGCAAGGACGCGGTGACGCAGGCCATCGAAGACAGCAAGTATCCGGACGAAATCAAGAAACTGATGATCAAGATTCGCGAGCTTCAGCAACAGTTGCGCGAAAAGGCCGCCGAACTGCAGGAGGCGGCTGCCGACCAGAGCCTGCCGGCGCGTCAACGCGAGGCGAAGGTTGCCGCCATCCGCGATGCCGTGGGCACGATCACGTCGGCGATTCAGTCGGCCACCGCAACCCTGAACGACACCATGACCGTCATGCGGCTCTCCAGCGATGACCGCAAGGCAATCGCGACGCTGATTTCGGGCGCCGCGTAGTCGCCCCGCGCTTCTCGGGGTGACGCGGCTGCGTCGGTGAGCCAGGGACCGATGGGGGACCAATCGCCACCTGGGAATATGTCGTCCGATGTCACCAGGCAAGCCGTGACATCGGACGAAATAATTGCTGGCTGGCTGTTCGCCCGGCCATTTTCCATACTCTGGTCAACGCGCCGCAGCGCATTGCTCCCCCGAAGGACTCACGATGACCACCACCCTCCAAACCCTCGCCGCCCAGACCAAGCGCCTGGCAATTGCCGCCCTCGCCACCGGCGCCATGCTGGCCGCCGGCTACGCCAACGCAGCCGTCACCGACATCGAGCACCCCGGGCTGCTGCAAACAGTGCAGGCCGATGTGATCTACGTCCACGCCTTCCACGCCGCGGCTGACCAGGTGCAGCTCGACGGCGGCTTCATGCAGAAGGTCAAGACGATGGCCACGGGCAGCTCGGCCGCCGGCGCGCAGGTCCAGGCCGTTGCCGAGGCCCAGGAACAGGTGGCCGACGAAATTGTGCGCACGCTGCGTGCGCAGGGCCTGAACGCCGTGCGCTCGGATGCGCCCGCACCGGCCAATGTCAACGCGCTGATCGTCGACGGCGACTTCCGCAAAATCGACGAGGGCACCAGCCGCCGCCGGCTGCTGGTGGGCCTGGGCGCCGGCAAGAGCGAAGTTGCCGTGCAGGTGCGCGTCGCCTATCAGCCCGCCCACGGCGCGGCGGTGCCGCTGCAGACCTTCGTCGCCAATGCCGACAGCGGCCATATGCCAGGCGTGGCCGAAACCGCCGGCGTCGGCGCCGTGGCCGGCCACGTAGCGGTGGCGGCGGCCGCCGGCACGGGCGTGCATGGCGTGTCCGAAGTGAAGCACGACACCATCTTTGCCGACGCCACACGCCTGGGCGATTCGATCGGCAAGCAGGTAGCGGCGGCAAGCGAGGAAGAAGGCTGGATGACGGTGCGGCCGGCGATTTGAGGCCTGCCAACGCCGACAAACCTCGGTTTGCTCCCCTCTCCCGCATGCGGGAGAGGGGCCGGGGGAGAGGGGGCTGCGTATCGGATGCTGCCGGCGCTGGATACCACCAACGGCTTCGTTCAGATGCTCGCGTGCTGGATCAAACCGACGGCTTTGCTCGATGTGGTGCCTTGCTGTACCACCCTCTGTAGTGGTCAAGTTTTTTCAGACAGGTATTAAGGTGGTCTGTTGCAACTTGTCCTCGTAGTCTGTTGGCGACGCGTAGCCCAGAGTCGAATGCAGGCGCACCGGGTTGTAGAAGCCAACGATGTACTGCGTAATGTCGCGCCGGGCTTCGGCCCGGTCGACGTACCGCCTCTGCCAGACTCGCTCCATCTTCAGGTTCAGGAAGAAGCGTT
>Ga0102589_1004952_pt1 | contig 12046 bp, 11 predicted proteins | sample AraplaMF_Col_mLB_FD_76858 | JGI IMG/M metagenome (GOLD analysis project Ga0102589, IMG submission 76858) | Arabidopsis root microbial communities from the University of North Carolina, USA - plate scrape MF_Col_mLB | ecosystem: Host-associated > Plants > Roots > Endosphere | place: USA... | reverse complement strand
GCCTCGTCCATCTCGGCGGCTTCGCCGAGCGCTATCCGCGCCAGCTCTCCGGCGGCCAGCGCCAGCGCGTCGCCATTGCGCGGGCCCTCGTGATCCAGCCGCCGGTGCTGCTCCTCGACGAGCCGCTCTCCAATCTCGACGCCAAATTGCGCGAGGAGATGCAGTTCGAGCTGCGCCGCATCCAGCAGCGCGTCGGCACCACCACCATCATGGTGACGCACGACCAGGCCGAGGCGCTCTCGATCAGCGACCGCGTCGTCGTGATGGAGCAAGGGCGGATGACGCAGGTCGACGCGCCCTATCGTCTCTACGAGAACCCGGCGACGCCGTTCATCTCCTCCTTCGTCGGCAAGATGAATCGGCTGGACGGCGTCTGGCGCAAGGGTGCGGCGGAGATCGCCGGCATCGCCCTGCCGGCCGAAGCCAGCGGATTGGCCGAAGGCCAGGCGATCGCGCTCTCGATCCGGCCGGAGAAGATCGCGCTGAAGCCGGCGGGGCAAGGCCGGCTCGACGGCACCATCGCCAATCGCTTCTTCCTCGGCGGCTCCTGGCTATTCACGGTCGAAACGCCGGCGGGAGCCATCCTGGTCTCGGCCCCGAACGATGGCGAGGAGCCCGCCCGCGAAGGCACCAGCGTCGCGCTCGACTGGGCTCTGGCGAGCCAGCGCATCGAACAGCTTTCCCAGGGAGCGGCGGCATGAGCGTCGGACGCTCCGCGGCGACACCGTTCTGGCTCGCCGGGCCGGGCGCGCTCATCTTCATCGGGCTGATCATCCTGCCGCTCGTGCTGACGGTGATCCTCTCCTTCCACGTCTATGACCACACGACCGGCATCAAGAACGAGTTCACGCTGGCCCACTACGCGGCCGTGTTCTCGGATGACTACTATCTCGGCATCTTCTGGCGCACACTCCGCCTCGCCGCGCTGACCACGCTGATCTGCGCCGTCATTGGCGCACCCGAGGCCTATATCCTGTCGCGGATGCGCGATCCATGGCGCTCGGTCTTCCTTCTGGTGATCATCGGGCCGCTGCTGGTCTCGGTCGTCGTCCGCGCCTTCGGCTGGAGCATGCTCCTCGGCTCGACCGGCCTCGTGAATCATTCGCTTCAGGCGCTCGGCTTCGATAGCGTCCGCCTGCTCTATACCGAGACCGCGATCGTGATCGCGCTCGTCCACGTCATGCTGCCCTTCATGGTGATCCCGGTCTGGACCGCGCTGCAGAAGCTCGATCCGATGGTCGAGGCCGCCGCCTGGAGCCTGGGCGCCTCCCACTTCACCGCCTTGCGCCGCGTGGTGCTGCCGCAGGTCTCGCTCGGCATGCTCTCGGGCAGCCTGATCGTCTTCGGCCTCTCGGCCTCGGCCTTCGCCATTCCCGGCCTGCTCGGCGGGCGCCGGCTCAAGATGGCGGCGACTTTGGTCTACGACGAATACATGCACGAGCTGAACTGGCCGCTCGGCGCGACGATCGCGATCATCGTCCTCCTCGCCAACCTCGTGATCATGCTGGCCTATAATCGCGTCATCGAGACGCGCGCCCGCAAGGCTTTGGGGTGAGCGCCATGCAGAAGAACGGCCCCGTCGCGCTCCTCTTCCATACCCTTGTCGTCTCCTTCGTGCTGGCGCCGCTGGTAGTGATCTGCCTCGTCGCCTTCACCCCGGAGAACACGCTCTCGATCCCGACCACCAGCTTCTCGCTGCGCTGGTTCAGGGCGATCTTCGAGCATCCCGACTTCGTCGCCTCCTTCGTCAACAGCCTCTGGCTGGCGACGCTCGCCGCGACGCTCTCGGTCGCGCTCTCGGTGCCGGCGGCGCTCGCCATCGACCGCTACGACTTCCCCGGCCGCAATGCGCTCAACGCCCTCTTCCTCTCGCCATTGATCATCCCGCATCTCGTGCTCGGCGTCGCCTTCCTGCGGCTCTTCGCCCTGATCGGCGGCACCGGCAGCTTCGGCTGGCTGGTCGCGAGCCATGTCGTGATCATCACGCCCTATGTGCTGCGGCTGGTGATGGCCTCCTTCACCGGGCTCGACCGCTCGGCCGAGCAGGCGGCGATGACGCTGGGGGCCTCGCACTGGACCGTGTTCCGCCGCGTCACCGCACCGATGATCCTGCCCGGCATCACCGGCGGCTGGCTGCTCGCCTTCATCAACAGCTTCGACGAACTGACCATGTCGATCTTCGTGACCTCGCCGCAGACGGTCACCTTGCCGGTGCGCATGTACATGTACGCGACCGAATCCATCGATCCGATGATGGCCGCCGTCTCGGCGCTGATGATTGCGCTCACCGCCGGCGCCATGCTCGTGCTCGATCGCGCCTTCGGCCTCGACAAGATCCTGGTCGGGCAGAAGTGACATGCCGCTCCTGCATCGCCTCGTCCGGGCCGACCACCCGGCCATTCCCTTCAGCCTCGACGGCGAGCCTTGCGAGGGCCGCATCGGCGACACAGTGCTGACCGCGATCCTGACCCAGGCCGAGCGTTTGCGCCTCAGCGAGTTCTCGGCCTCGCCGCGCGCCGGCTTCTGCCAGATGGGCGCCTGCCAGGATTGCTGGGTCGTGCTCGAAAGCGGCGAACGGCTGCGCGCCTGCTCGACCGCGCTGACCGCCGGCATGCGCATCCTGACCCGCCGCGCGAGGACAGCATGAGCGAGCGCCCGCGGCCGCTGATCGTCGGCGCCGGGCCGGCCGGCATCCGCGCGGCGCAGGCGTTGGTCGCAGCGGGCTTACGCCCGCTCGTCGTCGACGAGGCGCCGGCCTGCGGCGGCCAGATCTATCGCCAGCGCCTCGTCCCGGACGGGCGCACCAGCCGCGACCTCTACGGTTCCGAAGCACCAAAGGCAGAGGCGCTGCATCGCGACTTCGCCGCGCTCGACGGCAAGCTCGACTACTGGCCGCAGGCGCTGCTTTGGAACTTGCGCGACGGCCGCGCCGACATCATGGTCGCAGGCACCAACCGGCAGGTCGCCTATGACGGGCTCCTGCTCGCGACCGGCGCGACCGACCGCATCCTGCCGATCCCCGGCTGGACCTTGCCGGGCGTCTTCACTCTGGGCGGCGCCCAGATCGCGCTGAAGAGCCAGGGCTGCGCCATCGGCTCAGAGGCCGTCTTTCTCGGCTCCGGCCCGCTGCTCTATCTCGTCGCCTGGCAGTACATGAAGGCCGGCGCCAAGGTCGCGGCCGTGCTCGACACCGCGCCCTTCTCGGCCAAGTTCAACCTGCTGCGCGGCCTGCCGCTCTTCCCGGGAATCGTGCTGCGCGGCATGCGCATGACCGCCGAGTTGAAGCTCGGCCGCGTCGCCCTGCATTACGGCGTCGCCGATGTCCGCATCGAGGGCGCGAGCAAGGTCGAGGCGATCGCCTGGCGCCAGGGCGGGATGGAGCACCGCCTCGCCTGCGGCGGTGTCGGCTACGGCCTCGCCCTACGCTCCGAAACCCAACTCGCCGATCTCGCTGGCTGCCGCTTCGCTTTCAATGAGCGCGACCGCGCCACCCTACCCGAGCGCGACACTGCCGGCCGCACCAGCGTGCCCGGCGTCTATCTCGCCGGCGACGGCGCCGGCATCGCCGGAGCGGATGCGGCCGAACGCGCCGGCGAACGCGCCGCGCTTGCTCTGCTGCAGGATCGCGGCCTGCCGCATGACGCCACCCGGGCCGCTGCGCTCGAAGCCGAGCTCGCCCGCATCGGCCGTTTCCGCGAGGTGCTGGAAGCCGCCTTCCCCTTCCCGGCGCACTGGGTACGGGACATCGCCGACAGCACCACCCTCTGCCGCTGCGAAGAGGTCACCGCCGGCGAGGTCCGCGCCGCCATCAGCCGCTTCGGCGTGCACGAGCTCAACCGGCTGAAGGCGGTGAGCCGCGTCGGCATGGGCCGCTGCCAGGGCCGCGTCTGCGGTGCTGCAGCCGCCGAATTGCTGGCGCATGAGACCAATCGGGGCATCGAGGCCGTCGGCCGCCTGCGCAGCCAGGCCCCGGTCAAGCCGGTGCCGCTGACGCTCGCGCTCGCGGCGCAGCAGGAGGCGGCGGAATGAGCCGGCGCCTTTCCGTCGACGTCGCGATCATCGGCGGCGGCCTCGTCGGCTCTTCGGCCGCGCTGGCGCTGCGCGGCATGGGCTTTTCCGTCGCCTTGCTCGACAAGGGCTTTTGCGGCGCGCAGGCCTCGGGCGTGAACTATGGCGGCGTGCGCCGCCAGGGCCGACCGATCGAGCAATTGCCGCTGTCGCAGCGGGCACATGCGATCTGGCCGCGCCTCAGGGCGTTGATCGGCATCGATGGCGAGTTTCTGCGCTCCGGCCATCTCAAGCTCGCTCGCAACGAAGCCGACATGGCCTCGCTCGAAGCCTATGCGCAAGCCGTCGCCGAGCATGGCCTCGACCTCGAACTGATCGGCCATAACGGCCTGCGCGAGCGCTTCGGCTGGATCGGCGACGGCGTCGTCGGAGCCTCCCTTTGCGCCGGCGACGGCCACGCCAATCCGCGCCTGGTCGCGACCGGCTTCGCCGCGGCGGCGCGCCGGGCCGGCGTCGAGGTGCTGGAGAACACGGCGGTCGAAGGCGTGACCCGCGATGGCGACGGCTTCGCGCTGGAGGCCGCCGGCAACCTCACTCTGCGCGCCCGTTTCGTCATCAACAGCGCCGGCGCCTGGGCCGGTCCCTTCGCCGAAGGCTTCGGCGAACCGGTGCCGCTGTCGCGCATCTACCCCTCCATGATCGTCACCGAGCCGATGGAACAGGTGATGACCGTCAACATCGGCATGGAGGGCGGCGGCATCTATGCCCGTCAGGTCGAGCGCGGCAATGTCGTGGTCGGAGGCGAGCGCGGCCTGCCGCTGGCCGATGCCGATTTCTCGCGGCCGCGCGGCGACGGCGCCATCGCGATCATGAACAACGCCGCCACGCTGTTCCCGGCCTTGCGCCATGCCCAGACGATCCGCTTCTGGAGCGGCACGGAAGGGGCCATGCCGGACAAGAACCCGGTGATCGGCCCGAGCCTGACGACACCCGGCCTGATCCACGCCTTCGGCTTCACCGGCGCCGGCTTCCAGATCGCGCCCGGTGTCGGTGAGGTCCTCGCCGAGCTTGTTCGCGATGGGCAGACCCAGACGCCGATCGCAGCCTTCTCGATCGGCCGTTTCAAGCAGGATTCCGCCCGCACCGAGGTCGGCTCGGGTGCGGGGCAAAACCAAGAGCCGCAACACATGAGGGAGTTGAGACCATGACCAGCTATCGCACCATCCTGGCGGCCAGCGTCGCCACCATGGCGCTCGCCGCCGCCGGCAGCGCCTTCGCCCAGTCGAAGACGCTCTATGTCGGCATGAACGGCGGCAATTTCGAGCGCGCCTTCACACAAGCCGTCTTCCCGGATTTCGAGAAGGCCAATGACGTCAAAGTCGTGGTCGTGCCCGGCACCTCCTCGGACATCCTCGCCAAGGCGACCGCGGCCAAGGACAAGCCGCAGATGCACGTCATGTTCCTCGACGACGGCGTCATGGTGCGCGCCATCGGCGCCGGCCTCTGCGAGAAGCTGAAGCCGGGTCCCGAGCTCGCCGATCTCACGCCGGGCGCCCGCATGAAGGACGACATGGCCGTCGGCATCGACCTCGGTATGACCGGCATCGGCTACAACAAGAAGCTGTTCGACGAGAAGGGCTGGGCCGCGCCGACCTCGTGGATGGACCTCGCCGATCCCAAATACAAGGGCAAGGTCGTGTTCCAGTCGGCCTCGGCCTCCTCCTTCGGCCTGCACGCTTTCCTGATGTTCAACCGCATCCAGGGCGGCACCGAGGCCAATGTCGAGCCGGGCTTCACCAAGTTCCGCGACACCATCGGCAAGAACGTGCTCGAATTCATCCCGAGCTCGGCCAAGATCGCCGAGATGGCCCAGACCGGCGAAGCCGCGATCTTCCCGCTGACGCCGACCGGCATCGCGACGCTGAAGGAAAAGGGCATCGGCGTCGAATACGCGCAGCCCAAGGAAGGTTCGGTCGTGCTGATGGTCGCGGAGTGCGTCATCGCCAACAATTCCGAGCCGGAGCTGGCGCAGAAGCTCGCCGCCTATCTGCTCTCGCCCGAGGCCCAGTCCAAGGCGCTCGCCGCCGGCAATGTCGTGCCCTCGAACACCAAGGCCAAGGCCTCGACGCCCGAGGCCGAGACAAAGCTCGAGGCCTTCCACGCCAATATGAAGACCGCCGTCACCCTCGACTGGGACCAGATCAACGCCAAGCGGCCGGAGTGGAACAGCCGCTGGAACAAGATGATCGAGCGCTGAACGGCGCGCATTTGCCGACTGCCCGCCGCAAGGGAAAGGCCCAGGCGGCGGGCCTCATCACATTTGATACTTCGAAACTGCACGCATTCCTTGCATTTTGAGGTTTGCGGGCCATGATCATGGCGATTCCGGAGCGGCCCTGCCTGCCCTGAAGCGGAACGACATGGTGGTGGGATGACGCATTCGGCCGCACTGGCCTCGCCAGTCCTCGGCGAAGAGATCGAGATCGCGGCTACATCCGGCCTCGAAGAGCTGACGACACGCCTCGCCATGGCGCGCGGCGTCGAGGAGATTCTGCGGGTCGTCCGGACCTACGCCCGCAAGCTTGTCGGCGCCGACGGCATCACCTTCGTCCTACGCGAGGACGACAAATGCTACTATGCCGACGAGGATGCGATCGGCCCGCTCTGGAAAGGCCAGCGCTTCCCGCTCGAGCGCTGCATTTCGGGCTGGGCGATGCTGCATGGCGAAGCCGTCGTCATCGAGGACGTCTACTCGGACGCCCGTATCCCCCATGCAGCGTATCGGGTCACCTTCGTGCAGAGCCTCGTCATGGTGCCGGTGCACGCCGACGATCCGGTGGCCGCGATCGGCGCCTACTGGGCACGCCCGCACAAGCCGTCCGACGAGAGCGTCGAGATGCTCAAGCGCATCGCCAACAGCGCCGCGGTGGCGATGACCAATGTCGCCCTGTTCTCCTCGCTGAATGCCGCGCGCGAGGAGGCGGTTCGGGCCAAGGACGCGCTGATCCTCGCCATGGCCGCGCTCGCCGACACCCGCGACAACGAGACCGGCGACCATATCCGCCGCACTCAGCACTATGTCCGCGCTTTGGCCGATGCGGCGCGCCGGCACGGCTTGTACCAGCCCGAGCTGAGCGCCGAACTGATCGAGCTTCTCTACAAGTCGGCACCGCTGCACGATATCGGCAAGGTCGGAATCTCCGACGCCATTCTGCGCAAGCCCGGCAAGCTCGACGCCGAGGAGTTCGCGACCATGCGCACCCACGCAAAACTGGGGCGCGATGCCATCGCCAATGCCGAACGCTATTTCGGCGGCACCACCGGTTTCCTGACCATCGCCAAGGAGATGGCCTATTCCCATCACGAGCGCTGGGACGGCAAGGGCTATCCGGAAGGCCTGACCGGCGAGGCCATCCCGCTCTGCGGGCGGATCATGGCGATCGCCGACGTCTACGATGCCCTGGTGTCGGACCGCGTCTACAAGGCAGCGCTCCCGCATGCCGACGCGGTGAAGGTGATCGAAAGCGAGCGCGGCCGCCATTTCGACCCGGAGCTGGTCGACGTCTTCCTGGAGATCGCTCCGGTCTTCCAGGAGATCAACAGCCAGTTCAGCAGCCCGGTCTGAACCTGCTGAACCCACAGTGAACCGCTGCTCGGCCTGCGCTCCCGACCATGCCGGCATCTCATTCGAGATTTGACAGGCGAGTCCGCCCCGCTACAGTCCTGCAATCGATTACATCGCTCGTCAGGCGATGGATTGCGAGCTCCGCCAAGGGGCCTGTTGTCGGGAGGGGTCACGATGAAGACCATGAAGGGTCCGGGGCTCTTTCTCGCCCAGTTCGCCGGCGACGAGGCGCCGTTCAACTCGCTCGACGCGATCGGCCGCTGGGCCGCCTCGCTCGGCTATCGTGGCGTGCAGATCCCGAGCTGGGACGCCCGCCTGTTCGATCTCGCCAAGGCCGCCGAATCCGATACCTATTGCGACGAGGTCAAGGGCACGCTCGCCCAGTATGGACTTTCGATCACCGAGCTTTCGACTCATCTCCAGGGCCAGCTCGTCGCCGTCCACCCCGCCTTCGACGAGGCCTTCGACGGCTTCGCCGTTCCCGCCGTGCGCGGCAATCCCAAGGCGCGGCAGGAATGGGCGGTCGAGCAGATGAAGCTCGGGGCGAAGGCTTCGCGCCGGCTCGGTCTCTCCGCCAATGTCAGCTTCACCGGCGCGCTCGCCTGGCCCTTCGTCTATCCCTGGCCGCAGCGCCCGGCCGGGCTGGTCGAGACCGCCTTCGAGGAGCTCGGCAGGCGCTGGCGCCCGATCCTCGACGCCTATGACGAGGCCGGCGTCGACCTTTGCTACGAGATCCATCCCGGCGAGGACGTTCATGACGGGGCGACCTTCGAGCGCTTCGTCGATGCGGTCGGCGGCCATAGCAGGGCCTGCATCAACTACGATCCCAGCCATTTCCTGCTGCAGCAGCTCGATTATCTCGCCTTCATCGATCTCTATCATGAGCGCATCAAGGCCTTCCATGTGAAGGATGCCGAGTTCAACCCGAGCGGCCGCGTCGGCGTCTATGGCGGCTACGAGCCCTGGATCGACCGCGCCGGCCGCTTCCGTTCGCTCGGCGACGGCCAGGTCGATTTCGGCGGCATCTTCTCCAAGCTAGCGCAGTACGACTACGAGTCCTGGGCCGTGCTCGAATGGGAATGCGCGCTGAAGCATCCCGAGGATGGCGCGCGCGAAGGGGCGGAGTTCATCGCCGCCCACATCATCCGCGTCACCGAAAAGGCCTTCGACGACTTCGCCGCGGGAGGCACCGACGAGGCGGCCAACCGGCGCATGCTGGGTCTTGGCCACTGACGGAGGCGCTGATGGCGATCGAAGGTTCGACGACGCAAAAGCTCAACCGCCGCCTGCGCCTCGGCATGGTCGGCGGCGGTCGCGGCGCCTTCATCGGCGCAGTGCATCGCATCGCCGCAAGGCTCGACGATCGCTGGCAGCTCGTCGCCGGCGCGCTCTCCTCCGATCCGGAGCGCGGGCGCCTCTCTGGCGAAGACCTGCTGCTCGATCCCGCCCGCCTCTATGCCGATGCCGCCGAGATGGCCAAGTGCGAGAAACGGCGCAAGGACGGCATCGACGCGGTCGCGATCGTCACGCCGAACCATGCCCATGCGCCGGCGGCCAAGGCCTTCCTCAAGGCCGGCATCCATGTGATCTGCGACAAGCCGCTGACCACCAGCCTGCGGGAGGCGGAGAGCCTCGCCAAGCTGGCCAAGGACAGCGGCCTGATCTTCGCGGTCACCCACAACTACACCGGCTACCCGCTGGTCCGGCAGGCCCGCGCCATGGTCGCCGAGGGCGCGCTCGGAAAGCTGCGCGTCGTCCAGGTCGAATACGCGCAGGACTGGCTCGCCACGAAGCTCGAGGAGAGCGGTCAGAAGCAGGCGGAATGGCGCACCGACCCGGCCAGATCCGGCCCGGCCGGTTCAATCGGCGATATCGGCAGCCATGCCTTCAACCTCGCCGAGTTCATCGCTGGCGACGAGATCGAGGCGCTCTGCGCCGAGGCACATGTCTTCGTCGAGGGCCGCCGGCTCGACGACAACGCCCATATGCTGCTGCGCTTCAAGGGCGGCGCGCGCGGCATGCTCTGGTGCAGCCAGGTCGCAGCCGGTCAGGAGAACGGCCTGCGCATCCGCCTCTATGGCGAAAAGGGCGGACTGGAATGGCAGCAGGAGAATCCGAATCTGCTGGTCCATTCCCCGCTCGGCGAGCCGCCGCGCCTGATCCGCCGCGCCGGCGCCGGAACAAATGCGGTCGCCAATGCCGCCTCCCGCATCCCGGCAGGCCATCCCGAGGGCTATCTCGAAGGCTTCGCCCAGCTCTACGCCGACATCGCCGAGCAGATCACGGCCCGGATCGAGGGGCGCGAGCCTGCCCCGTTCTCGACGCTGGTGCCGACTGTCACCGACGGTGTCCGCGGCGTCCGCTTCATCGAAGCGGCCGTGCGCTCCTCGGCCAAGGGCGCGCGCTGGCTGGGACTCTGACGCCGGGCAAAGCGAGAGCGCGGCCCGAGGGCCGCGCTTCCAGGATTCGCCCCAGCACCGATCACTCGATGATCTGGACGACCCTGCGTGTCTTCGGCTCGACGATCACGGTGCGGTCGTTGACCATCGTGTAGCGATAGCCCGCCCGTGCCCCGTATTCGCGTGGAATCTCGCGATAGGTGACGCCGCGCGCCGGCAGCACCGTGCCGACCTCGAGCGGTTCCTCATAGGTGTAGGACGGCACGTGGTGCTTGACCACATACTGGCGGAAGCGCGGCTCGGTGTTGTCACCGATGATCGCGCCGGCGACCGCGCCGCCGACGCCGCCGGCCACAGCCCCCACGGGGCCGCCGACGATCGCGCCGCCGACCGCACCGGCCGCGGCGCCGCCGGCCGCACCACCCTGGGCGCCCCGCGGATTCTGCTGCGCCATGGCAGCGGTGGAGAGCGCGACGACGGCCGTCGCGAGAACCAGTTGCTTGATCATCTGAGTTCTCCTTCCGATGAAAGAACTCCCCGGCAAACCGCTCTTCGCTCGCATGGTTCCCCGAAAAATGCAGGATCACGAGGATGCCGCGACTTCGCCGGCAAATCGCCCGCAGCTTGTCGCCTTGTCGCCATGCGGCGCATAAGAGCGCGGCACGAACGGCAGGGAGAGACCATGGAATTTCGCCCCGATATCGGCCAGCTCTCGCCGACCTTGCGTGAGCATCTGGCTCCTGCCAACCTGCTGCGCGCCGGGATCAACCTCTCGAATTTCCTGCTGGTTTCCAGCCGTGGTCCGCAGGGCGAGCCGCAGGGCGTCTCGCCGGACATGGCCCGCGCGCTGGCCGATCTCCTTGGCACCGGCCTGCGCTATGTGCCCTATGAAAATCCCGGCCTGCTCGCAGACGCCGCGCCCTGCGACGAGTGGGATGTCGGCCTGATCGGCGCCGAGCCGCAGCGGGCCGAGGCGATCAGCTTCACACCTGCTTACGCCGAGATCGAGGCGACCTATCTCGTCCGCGAAACCTCGCCGCTGCGCGAGATCGCTGCCGTCGATGCTGAGGGCGTGCGCATCGCCGTCAGCGGCCGCGCCGCCTATGGCCTCTGGCTCGATCGCAATATCCGCCGGGGCGAGCTCGTCCGCTCCGGCTCGCTCGACGATTCCGCCGCCGACTTCGTTTCGAAGGAGCTCGATGCGCTGGCCGGCCTGCGCCCGCGCTTGCTCAAGGATGTCGCCGCGATCCCCGGTACGCGCATCCTCGACGGCCACTTCATGACCGTGCAGCAGGCGATCGGCGTTCCGCGGGCAAAAGCGGCTGCGGCCGATTACCTGGCCAAATTCGTCGCCGCCGCCAAGCAATCGGGCTTCGTCGCGGCGCTGATCGCAAAGCACGGCGTCGAGGGGCTCAGCGTGGCACGGTAGAGTCAGGCCGCTCCCGGTCATTGCGAGCGCAGCGAGGCACCAGGGCGGCCGAGCTCTACGTCCTCTGGATGGCTTCCTCGCTACGCGCCTCGCAATGACGATAGCTCGCCTGCCGCGCGCCTTACGCCCCTGTCCCGTCCGTTCCCGCCCCGCAGACAAGGGCGCAGACCTTGCTGCCGGCCGCCGGCACGAAGCGCTCCGCCTGCAGCGCCGCGACCGCCGCGGCGCCCGACAGATCGGCCGCGATCCCGAATTCGAACCAGAGCGAGCGGGCCGCCTGGGCCATCTCCTCGTCGCTGACCAGCACGATCTCGTCGACCTGCTGCGCGACCGCTTCAAAGATCGCCTGATCGGTGCGCCGGCACGACATTGTCGCGACCCGCGTCTCCAGCCTGTCGAGCGTGACCAGCTTGCCGGCTTCGAGGCAGGCATGCAGCGTCGGCGAGCCATAGGGCTCGATGCCGATGATGCGGGTTTGCGGCCGCAGCGCCTTCACCGCCGTCGACAGGCCGGTGATCAACCCGCCGCCGCCGATCGCAACGAGAATGACGTCGACATCGGGCATCTCGTCGAGGATGTCGAGCC
>Ga0102589_1004948_pt1 | contig 12049 bp, 12 predicted proteins | sample AraplaMF_Col_mLB_FD_76858 | JGI IMG/M metagenome (GOLD analysis project Ga0102589, IMG submission 76858) | Arabidopsis root microbial communities from the University of North Carolina, USA - plate scrape MF_Col_mLB | ecosystem: Host-associated > Plants > Roots > Endosphere | place: USA... | reverse complement strand
GCAGGATCGCCTTGCCGCCGAGCGAGACGGTGATGTCATGCGCTTCGATCGCCATCACGCCTCCCGCCGCATGCGATTGACAAGGCTGAAGAGGAAGGGGGCTCCGATCAGCGCCGTGACCACGCCGAGCTTCAGCTCCGGCCGGATCGGCGCGAGCCTGAGCGCGATGTCGGCCAGCAGCACGAGGATGGCGCCGCCGAAGCCGCTGACCAGCAGCAGCCGGCCTGGCCGGTTGCCGACGAGCGGGCGCAGCAGATGCGGCACGACGAGGCCGACGAAGCCGATCGCGCCGGTCACCGCGACTGCGCTGCCGACGGCGAGCGCCGTGCCGCCGATCAGGCGGGCCCGCAGCCAGGTCAGGTCGAAGCCGAGGCTGGCGGCTGTGTCCTCGCCCAGCGTCAGCGCGTCGAGCGCCGGGCCGGTCGAGAGCAGGAGGCCCCAGCCGACCAGCATCAGCGGCAAGGCGAGCAGGACATGGTCGAGGCTGCGGTCGGCGAGCGAGCCCATCAGCCAGAACACGATCTCCAGCGCGGCATAGGGATTGGGCGCGAGATTGAGCGCCAGCGCGGTCGCGGCGCCGGCGAAGCTGTTGAGTGCGACGCCGGCGAGGATCAGCGTCGTCGTGCCGGCGCCTCGTCCGAGCAGGACGAAGAGCAGGAGCGTGGCGAGGACGGCGCCAGCGATCCCGCCGAGCGGCAGGGCGAGGGCGAGGCTGGCGGAGAGGCCGCTATAGAAGGCAAGGACCGCCCCGAAGGCGGCGGCACTCGAAATGCCGACGATACCCGGTTCCGCCAACGGGTTACGCAGCAGCCCCTGCATCGCTGCACCGGAGAGGCCGAGGCTGAAGCCGACGAGCGCGCCGAGGATCGCCCGCGGCAGGCGCAACTCCGCCAGCACGAGCGCCGGCAGGCTCGGGCGCCCCGCCAGCCAGTCACTAACGGCGGCGCCGAGGTCGAGCGGCGCATAGCCTATCGCCGTCGACAGGGCAAAGACGATCAGGGTCGCGCCGGCGAGCAGCCCGGTCAGCAGCTTTGGCGTGGATAGGGGGCTTCGACCCGTCATCGCGGCTCCTCGGTGGCCTTGACCAGGAGCTCGATGGCGTCGAGCACGCTCGGCCCGGCGCAGGTCCAGAGCCGCGAGGGCAACGAAACCAGCCGCAGCCGCTCGCCGAGCTTCTCGATCAGGGGGTGATGCAGCACCTCATGGACGAGCGAGGGCGGCCCGTCCGGCGTGTCGTTGAGGATCAGCATCTGAGCACCGCTCAGCGCCACCGCCTCCAGCGGGATCTGGCCGTAGCTCTCGATGCCGAGGCTGGCGGCGATGTTGTCGAGCCCGGCCAGGGTCAGGATCTCGTCGACCAGCGAGCCGCGCCCGACGGTGAAGCCGTTCGGCCGCAGCACGATCGCGCGCGGATGCACGACCGGCCGCCTCGCGGCGAGCGCGGCAAGACGGGCATCGATGCCGGCGATCAGTGTCGCGCCACGCTCCTCCTCGCCGAGCAGCGCCGCCATCTCAGCGATCTGGCGGCGCATCTCGGCGATGCTCAGCGGCACGCCGAACTCGCGCACCGGCAGGCCGACGCGCTTGAGCAGGGCGACGGTCGCACGGGTGGTGTAGGCGCCGGCGATGACGAGGTCGGGCTTCGCGGCCAGCACCTGCTCGACCAGTCCGTGATTGACGCCGACCGCCCGCGCCGCCTCCGCCATGTTGGCGTTGCGCGGGTCGCGCGAGAGCCAGGTGACCGAGGCGATGCGGCTGGGATCGGCAAGGCGCAGGACGAGCTCGTCCGTGCACAGGTTGAGCGAGACGATCCTGGCCGGCTTCGGCTCGGCTGCGATGGCCGGCGCGGGGACTAGCCCCGCCACGGCGCCGGCAAGCACCGTGGCGAGGAGGGAGCCGAGCATCGGGCGTCGTGTGCGAGGGAGCCTCATCCGCCGAAGGCTACCCTGACCCCGCCGAATGCGCCGAATCCCGGCACGAGAAAGCCGACCGGATTCTCCCAGCGCTTGTCGAAGAGGTTGTCGATCCGGCCGAAGACTGTGACCTTGTCGGTCGCCTTGTATTCGGCGGCGAGGTTGACCAGCGTCGTGCCCTTGGCCTTCAGGCGAGGCACCGAGAAGTCGCGATTGCCGTCGACCCAGGGGCCGACGTGGATCAGCGTCGCCGAGAGGGTGAGCTTCTCCATCGGGGTCCAGGTCGCGGTGGCGCTCGCCTTGTGGCGGGGGCGGCGCAGCAGTTCCTGCCGGGCGATCTCGTCCTTGGCAAGGGTGAAGGTGTAGTCGGCGCGGATGCGGAACTGCTGCGAGATTTCGAGCGCCGCGAAGGCTTCGACGCCCTTGGTCCGGGCCTTGCCGACATTCGCATAGGAATCCCGCGCCAGATTGGTGACGATCAGGTTGTCGATGTCGTTCTGGAACCAGGTCGCGCCGAATTGCAGCTTCCGGTCGAAGAGCGGCTGCTCGAAGCCGACATCCCAGCCGCGGCTTTCCTCTGGCTTCAGGTTCGGGTTGCCGTGGAAATTGAAGCCGGGGCGGTAGTCGATGAAGAGCTCGTTCAGCGTCGGCGCCTTGAAGCCGGTGCCGTAGCTCGCCTTCAGCTTGATCTCCGTCCCTGGGACGATGAAGGCCGGGGCGATGCGCCAGGTGGTGTGGCCGCCATAACTGTCATCGTTGTCATGACGGATGTTGGCCGCCAGGAACAGGCGGTCTTCGATATTGCCCTGGTATTCGAGAAAGGCCGCCTTGTTGCCGTTCGAAGCGACGAGGTTCGTCGTCTCCAGGCGCTCGCGTTCATATTGCAAGCCCATGATCAGGCTGTGGCCCTTGGCGAGCTCGAGATCGCCGCGCCAGTCGAGCTTGGTGCGCTCGCCGAGATATTCGGTCGGCCGGCCGAGCAGGCCGGTGGCACCCGGCGTGCGGTTGAAGCGGTCCTGATTGGTGTAGGACAGCCCAAAGCGGTTGACGAAACGCCCGGCGAACGGATCCCAGACGATCTCGCCGCGGGTGAAGGCCTGGCCATAGTTCTGGCTCGACCGGTAGGGCGTCGGCCTGCTCGGGAAGCCGGAATCATAGGTCGAGAGGAGCTTGCCGTCGACATAGCGGCCGGTCCAGTTGACCCTCAGCGTATCGGTCAGCGCAAAACCCAGCCGGGCGGAATAGCTATAGGCATCATAGGCGTTGGGCCGGACGCGCTGGCCGGGCGGGATCAGCTGCGGCGGCACCGAATCCGTCGAATCCGAGCGGCTATGGCTGACATTGAAGGCATAGTCGAAGCGATCGCTGCCGCCACTGATACCCAGCGCCTGGTTGAAGGTGCCGTGCGAGCCGGCCTCGGCACGGGCGGTGACCTTCGGCGGGCCTTCGCCGCGCTTGGTGGTGATGGCGATGACACCGCCGATCGCATTGGCGCCGTAAAGGCCGCTCTGCGGCCCGCGCAGCACCTCGATCCGCTCGATGTCGTCGGTCAGCATCGAGCCGAAGTCGAAGGAGCGGTTGGGCGTCGAGGGATCGTTGGCCTCGATGCCGTCGATCAGCACCTTGACGTGATTGGAGTTGGTGCCGCGCATGAACACCGAGGTCTGGCCGCCGGGGCCGCCGATCTGGACGATGTTGAGGCCGGGCACGGCCGCCAGTGCCTGCGGCAGCGTGTGGCGCTGCCACTGTTCGATCTCCTGGGCGGTGACGACTGTGACGGCGCTCGCGACCTCGCGCGCCGGTGTCGGCTTGCCGGTCGCGCTGACGACGATCTCGTCGAGCGCCATTGGGGCTTGGCTGGAAACTGCGGCGGGCCGATTCTGGGCGAGGGCGCTGCCGGCAGAGCAGGCCAGGCCGAGAAGTGAGACGGAAAGCAGAAGGCGGCCGCGTTCTGCGGCCGGGCTGAAGGGGATCACGCTGGAGACCTCGGGCGTTGACGTCAGTGGCACGTCACCGCGAACGCGATCTCCCATCGCCCGCCCAAGAGGCGGCGAATAGTCGAATCAGCGATCGAAACACCCCGTCCGAACGTGTTCGCGTGTGACCACGGCTGACGGCAGGTCTCCTGGCTCGCGGGTCGGTGCCCTTCGCCGCCTTCCCAGGTCCGAGGCCCCAGTGGCGTCTGGCGAAAGGCTCGCCGCTTACAGTTGCGGGGGCAGCCGCGGCATGGGGTGGTGAAACACCTGCACCGCGTTCCCTTTTGATCCCGTGAGGGAACCGTCGCCTTTACGGGTAAGGCGAAAAAATGGCGGCGTCAAACGAGCCGGGACGGGCCGCCAAAGTCAGGATTCGCCGGGTAGATCAGTGAGAAGCAGCAGATATGTGCCCGCGCCAGAGCGCGAACGTGCCGAAGAGGATCAGCTGGCCGGCGATCAGGACGAACGGCCAGGTGAAGCCTTGGGTCTTGCTCGCGACGACGGCGAAGACCAGCGGGCCGCAGATCGAGCCGACGAAGCCGAACAGGCTGGCGCCGGACGTGACCTCGCCGATGAGGGCGCTCGGGGAGATCCGGGCGAGCTCGGCCATGTGCACGCCGTTCCAGCCCATCGACGTCGCCCCGACCAGCGCCATGCAGCCATAGATCAGCCAGGGGCTTGCCGCGGTGGACCACACCAGCAACAGGATCGAGGCACCGGCTCCGATCGCCAAGGCGGACAGCAGCAGCAGGCCAGCGCCCAACCGATCCGCCAGCCAGCCGAAGAAAATGCGGGCGGCGGTGCTCGTCGCCAGCAGGACGGACACATAGAGGCCGGCCTGGGCCAGGCTCTTGCCGTGCTGCGTCACCATATAGGTCGCCGTGAACGCCGTGATGCAGGCCTGCGTGATCGAGAACGAGACCCCGATCGCGGTGAGCAGCGGCAGGGAGGGATGGGACTTGAGGACCCGAGCGGCTCTTCCCAGCGAAGAGGGTGAGAGGAAGAGGCGAGCCCAGCCCGTATTCGGCGGTCCCCGTTCCGCATCGAGCCTGCGTCGGAAGGCCTGGGCGACCAGCGCACAGAGAAGCAACACGATCACGAGCGTCGACACGGTTCCGACGAAGCCGAAGGCCAGGACCAGCGGGGCGACGGCGAGGCCGGCGAGGGCGCCTCCGAGCGGCACGCCGGCCTGCTTGATCGAGAAAACCAGCGTGCGGTGTTGCGGCGGGGCCGCGCGCATCAGGATCTGGCTGCCAGCCGGCGTATTGGGAGCCAGGCCCAGCCCGACGAGCAACGCTCCGGCAAGCCCGACCGAGGCGACCGGCTGCGACAGCAGCGCGAGGCCGGCGGCGACGCTGACCAGGCCGAACTGCAAGGTGCGAACCGGGCCATAGTGCCCGAGCATCGGACCGCCGCAGGCCAGGAACCAGCAGATTCCGGTCGAGGTCACGGCCGAGACATAGCCGATGTCCTGCGGCGCCCAATTCCAGCGCAATGTCAGGATCGGCCCGAGAAGCGGAATGGCCGCGGCGGCGAACGAACTGACCGCCTGCACGAGGAGGGTCGCGCTCAGGGCACTCACCCACAATGGCAGCTTCAACCCCGCTCCCTCCCAACAGCATCGCGGCGGCGGGGCGCGAATGCGTCGGGTCTGCCGCAGGCGTGGTGTGATGATTGAAGGGACGCATCGGCTGCGAGCGAGGCGGTGTCAACAGCCGGGACTTGAAGCTGCCAGTCGATCCGCCCGGAATATCTCGATATTTCCACTGGGAAGGCTTATCGCCGTGGCGGAAAGATGTTTGATGGAGTCCCTCCCGGAGCGATTCCATGCAGGTTTTCGTCGAAGCGCTCGATCGGGGCCTGGGAGCGATCTGCCGCACGGCCCGATGGCTCGCCCTGCCACTGGTGATCCTGCTGTTCCTGCAATGGCCGCTGCGCGACCTGCTCAAGGCCTGGTCGCGCGAGGCCAACGATCTCGGCCAATGCGTTTTTGCCGTCTACGTCGCGGTTTCGCTGACGGCGGCGACGCGCTCGGGCGCGCACCTCGCCAGCGACGCCCTGGCACATCGGCATGGACAGCGGCTGCGCCGCGTGCTGGAGGCGGGCCTCATCCTGCTCGGACTGCTGCCCTGGTCGCTGTTCCTGCTGATCGTCGGCTGGCCGGCCCTGCTGACCAGCCTTCGCGTGCTTGAATCATTCCCCGAGACCGGTAATCCCGGCTATGTCCTCATCCGCGCCTCGGGCTTCATCCTGGCCGCGCTCGTCTTCGCCTCCGGCCTGCTCGGCCTGCTGCGGAGGCAGGCATGAGCCAATGGATCGGGATTGCCATGCTCGCCGGCGTCGCGCTAGGGGCGATCGTGACCGGGCTGCCCGTCTGGGGCGTCCTGATCAGCCTGGCGACGCTGGGCGCGGCCGCTTCCGTTGCGCTCGACGCGACCACTGCCGCGCTGCTCGCGGCGCTGCCGAGCCGCATCGTCGGCCTGCTGGAATCGGACCTGCTTCAGGCACTGCCGCTCTTCGTCTTCATGGGCGCCCTGCTGAACCGCCTGCCGCTTGCCCGGATCCTGTTCCGGGCGGCGCTGCGCCCCTTCGGCGGCGCACGCGGAGCGACCCTGGCGCTCGGCGCGATCCTGGGGCCGATGAACGGCTCCGTCAGCGCCAATGCGATAGCGCTGACGCGGGCGATCGAGCCGGCGCTGGCCGAGCGCGAGGTCGCACCGGCCGAGAGCATCGCCCTGCTGACGGTCGCCAGCACGCTCGGCGTGCTCGTGCCGCCATCGCTCGTCCTGATCCTGCTCGGCGACGCGATGATGGCGGCCCACACCATCGCGCTGAACACGACCGGCCGGGCTGACCGCATCATCAACACGCAGGACATCTTCCGCGGCGCCATGCTGCCGGCGGCGCTGTTCCTCGCCGCCTGCCTCGCCTTTGCGTTCCTGCGCCGGGAGGCCGGCCGGCGCCTGCTCGCGCCGAGCTGGACGGAAGCTGCCCTGGCGCTCCTCACCGTCGGCTTCATCGGCGGACTGCTGGTCGGCGTCGCGCTCGGTTATTTCTACGCGGTCGAGGCGGCGGCGATGGGAGCAGTCGGCCTGCTCGCTGCCGGTCTGCTCAGCCGGCGGCTCGACATGGCGACGCTGAAGGCGGCCCTCGACGACACGCTGTCGATGACCGGCGCGCTGATGGCGCTATTGGTCGCGGCCACGACCTTCACGCTCGTCTTCCGCGTCCTCGGCAGCGACCGGCTGGTGGCGGGATGGATGGATGCGGTGCCGGGCGGCGCCCCCGGCATCCTGGGGGCGGGCCTCGGCCTGATCTTCCTCGCGGCCTTCGTGCTCGATGCCTTCGAGATCATCTTCGTGCTGGTGCCGATCCTGCTGCCGCCGATCCTGATGCGGGTCGAGGATGCGCAATGGGTCGCGGTCCTGACCCTGCTCGTCCTGCAGACGAGCTTCCTGCTCCCGCCGCTCGGCTATGCCCTGACGATGACGCGGGCGGCGGCGACCCGGCGAGCGCCGCTGCGGGCGGCGATGGCGGCGCTCGCGCCGTTCATCCTTGTGCAGCTCTGCGTGACCGCAGTGGTCTTCTGCTGGCCGAACCTGGCGCATCTGGGCAGGGCGCCGGCGCCGCCCGTCGCAGCGCCGTCCGAAGCCGACGTCACGCGGCGCCTCGGAGAGATCGCTCCTCCCGCCGACCTGCTGGAGATCGCGCCGCCGAAGTTCTGACGGGAAGCTCCGCTCACCAGGGCCGGCGCGGGCCGGTGTCGATGTGGATCAGTCCGTTCCAGTAGACCTTATGGCCGCCGACCTCGGGCAGGGCACGGGCCCATTCGAGCACGGTGCGCGGCCGGACGCCCGGTACGCGGAAATCCATCGCCTCGCAGCGCTTGTGGAAGGAGCCGCGGCGGGCCCGCCAGGGCGGGCGCCAGGTCGAGGTCACCTTCACCGCCCCGTATTTGTCCGAGATCTTGCCGAGGATACTTTTCAGCACCGGTGGCAGGCAGACGATCGAAGTGCCGGGATCGGTCGAGATGCCCGGCTTGTCGGGCTTCTCATTGGGATCGAAGGGCGGTTCCTCGGCAGCCTGGCCCGGCGTGCGCTGCGGCCATTCCGGCCCTTCGTCGTCATCGGGCTGAGCGAGCGTGGGGGCCGGTCCCGGCGTCGTCACCAGGCTGGCTTCGACGGGGGCCTGGGGAAGCACGATGACCGGTGGTGCGCCCGGCTTGATCTGCAAATCGAGGTCGAACGGGCGTTCGGGCGGCAGGGGGGCGAGCATCATCTGCGCCGCGGCCTCGGCGCCGAACGCCATCGCCAGGGCGCAAGCGAGCGCTGTTTTCCGCGTTGCGCTCATACGGCACGGGGCGCCAATGCCGGGGGCGCGGCCAAGGGCACGCGATCACGATGCGTTGTTGGCCTCGGCATGCCCGCGACGGTTCTCCTGACGCATCGGCAATGCCTGCCGACGAATCGTGCCGGCGCCGAAGACTTAACCTTACGTCTCCGTTTGCCATGCTTCGGCAGGCGGGGACAACCGCCTTGCGCCGGACCGGCGCATTCGCGAGAATCAAGGTCGAAACGGCCGGGAATCGTGACACTTTCGTGAGCCGCGTCGACATATGCGGCAAAGACATGGCGACAGCCGCGTTGTGCGGCGCGGCGAACCCTTGCGTGATTCTAAAGCAGGGTCTAATCGACTGGCGAGATTGAGGGCGCCAGTCGCGGCGCCGGGTTGAAGCGGGGTGACAGATGCAAGCTCTTCCTGTGCAGTCCCTGCTGTCGGACTACCTGCCTCTGGTGATCTTTATCGGCCTGTCGCTGGTGATCGGCCTGGCGCTGCTGATCGCCCCCTTCGCCGTCGCCTATTCCAAGCCGGACGCCGAGAAGCTCTCGGCCTATGAATGCGGCTTCAATGCCTTCGACGATGCGCGCATGAAATTCGACGTGCGCTTCTATCTCGTCGCCATCCTTTTCATCATCTTCGATCTCGAGGTCGCCTTCCTCTTCCCCTGGGCGGTCGCCTTCGGCGGCCTCGGCTGGGTCGGCTTCTGGTCGATGATGGTTTTCCTGGGCGTGCTGACGGTCGGCTTCGTCTACGAGTGGCGCAAGGGCGCCCTCGAGTGGGACTGACCAATTGTCGCGCAAACCTGATACCGTCACGGTAGCGTTCTTACATTCGACGAAACCCAAAGGTTCGAACTGATGGCCATGACAGCGATCGATCGCGGTGATCCGCTCGTCGCGCCGGCGCCCAGGGGCCTGCTCGGCCCGGACGGCAAGCCGGTCGGCACCCGCGATCCTTACTTCGCCGAGATCAACAACGAGCTGGCCGACAAGGGCTTCCTCGTCACGGCGAGCGACGACCTGATCAACTGGGCCCGCACCGGCTCGCTGATGTGGATGACCTTCGGCCTCGCCTGCTGCGCGGTCGAGATGATGCAGCTCTCGATGCCGCGCTACGACGTCGAGCGCTTCGGCTTCGCGCCGCGCGCCAGCCCGCGCCAGTCGGACGTGATGATCGTCGCCGGCACGCTGACCAACAAGATGGCTCCGGCCCTGCGCAAGGTCTACGACCAGATGCCGGAGCCGCGCTACGTCATCTCGATGGGCTCCTGCGCCAATGGCGGCGGCTACTATCACTACAGCTATTCGGTGGTGCGCGGCTGCGACCGCATCGTGCCGATCGACGTCTATGTGCCGGGCTGCCCGCCGACCGCGGAAGCGCTGCTCTACGGCGTGCTGCTGCTGCAGAAGAAGATCCGGCGGACCGGGACGATCGAGCGGTGAGCGAGGCTGGCGCCAGCGTGATGCGGCAATGGCGGGCGAGAGCCACGCCGGAGGGAGCGCTTGCCTACAGCGCGCACCTGTCCGGCTCGGTGCTGCCGCAATTGCAGACGCTGGCCGGCTTTCGTGGTGTCTCGCTGCTCAACCGCCCGGTTGCCGGCGAAGTCGAGATCACCGTGCAGACCCGCTGGGACAGCATGGCGGCGATCGCGGCGTTCGCGCAGGCTGATCCCGAGGCTGCGGTGGTCGAGCCGGCGGCTGCCGCCGTGCTGTTGAGCTATGATGATCTGGTGACGCATCACCAGGTCATTCTCGAAGGATGATGCGATGAGCGAAGCGCTCGTGACATTGGGCGAAGAGATCAAGGCGGCGCTGCCCGGCGCGGTGACCGATATCGTCGTCGCCTATGGCGAGATCACGGTGCTCGCTGAGGCCGCCGAGATCGTGCGGGTCCTCAAGACCCTCTATGACGATCCGCGCTTCCGCTTCGTCAATTTCACCGACATCGCCGGCGCCGACTATCCGCAGCGCGAAAAGCGCTTCGAGGTCGTCTACCACCTGCTCTCGCCGCGCCATAACCGGCGCATCCGCGTCAAGGTTCAGGCCGACGAGGCGACCCCGGTCCCCTCCGTGATCGAGGTCTTCCCGGCGGCGAACTGGTACGAGCGCGAGGCCTACGACTTCTACGGCATCCTGTTCGCGAACCACCCCGATCTGCGCCGCATCCTCACCGACTACGGCTTCGAGGGCTATCCGCTGCGCAAGGACTTCCCGCTGACGGGCTTCGTCGAGGTCCGCTATGACGACGAGCAGAAGCGCGTCGTCTACGAGCCGGTGAAGCTGAACCAGGAGTTCCGCAACTTCGACTTCCTCTCGCCCTGGGAAGGGACGGAATACGTCCTGCCGGGCGACGAGAAGGCCAAGGCGGGCTGAACTGATGGGCGAAGGCCACACACTCTCCGGCGGCTGTCTCTGCGGCTCGGTTCGCTTCACGGCGACCATGGCGAAGCCCGAGATGGACGTCTGCCATTGCGACATGTGTCGCAAATGGAGCGGCGGCGTGCTGATGACCGTGCCGTGCACGGACGTCGCGGTCGCCGACGAGACGCATCTTGCCGTCTACACCTCGTCGGAATGGGGCGAGCGCGTCTTCTGCCGGAATTGCGGCACCAGCCTGTTCTGGCGCCAGCGCTCGGGGCAGGGCCATGTCGCGGTGGCGTTCCCGAGCCTCGACGATCCTTCCGATCTCGTCTTCGCCGAAGAGATCTTCATCGACGAGAAGCCTGATCTCTACGCCTTCGCGGGCGAGCGCCGGCGCAAGACCGGCGAGCAGGTGATCGCCGAATTCCATGCCGCCCAGGAAGGCCGGACATGACCGAGCACAACATCCGCAATTTCTCGATCAATTTCGGGCCGCAGCATCCGGCGGCGCACGGCGTGCTGCGCCTGGTGCTCGAGCTCGACGGCGAGATCGTCGAGCGCGTCGACCCGCATATCGGCCTGCTGCATCGCGGCACCGAGAAACTGATCGAGCACAAGACCTATCTCCAGGCCGTGCCCTATTTCGACCGGCTCGACTATGTCGCGCCGATGAACCAGGAGCACGCCTTCGCGCTCGGCGTCGAGAAGCTGATGGGCGTGACCGTGCCGCGCCGCGGCCAGCTCATCCGCGTGCTCTATTCCGAGATCGGCCGCATCCTCTCGCACATCCTCAACGTCACCACGCAGGCGATGGACGTCGGCGCGCTCACCCCGCCGCTGTGGGGCTTCGAGGAGCGCGAGAAGCTGATGATCTTCTACGAGCGTGCCTCCGGCTCGCGCATGCACGCGGCCTATATCAGGCCCGGTGGCGTCCACCAGGATCTGCCGACCTCGCTGATCCACGACATCGCCGAATGGTGCGACCCCTTCCTCAAGGTCTGCGACGACCTCGAAGGCCTGCTGACGGATAACCGGATCTTCAAGCAGCGCAATGTCGACATCGGCGTGGTCGATCTCGAGACCTGCTGGAAATGGGGATTCTCGGGCGTGATGGTGCGAGGCTCGGGCGCGCCCTGGGATTTGCGCAAGTCGCAGCCCTATGAGTGCTATGAGGAGATGCAGTTCGACATCCCCGTCGGCAAGAACGGCGATTGCTACGATCGCTACTGCATCCGCATGGAAGAGATGCGGCAGTCCGCCTCGATCATGAAGCAATGCTGCGAAAAGCTGCTCGCCGGCGATGGCGGCGGGCCGATCTCGGCGCTCGACGGCAAGATGGTGCCGCCCAAGCGCGGCGAGATGAAGCGCTCGATGGAAGCGCTGATCCACCATTTCAAGCTCTACACCGAGGGCTATCGCGTGCCCGAGGGCGAGGTCTATGCCGCCGTCGAGGCGCCCA
>Ga0102589_1004945_pt1 | contig 12058 bp, 11 predicted proteins | sample AraplaMF_Col_mLB_FD_76858 | JGI IMG/M metagenome (GOLD analysis project Ga0102589, IMG submission 76858) | Arabidopsis root microbial communities from the University of North Carolina, USA - plate scrape MF_Col_mLB | ecosystem: Host-associated > Plants > Roots > Endosphere | place: USA... | reverse complement strand
GGTGCAACATATTGCATTCATATCCCTCCCCTGAATATAGTTTAGAGTAGTTTTATGAATCTATAAGACTCATAAAGCTATGAAAGAAAAGAAAGAAAAAAACAGTGTATGTAATTTCCCCTTCTTTCTTACAATTTCGATTATACATAAAGAAAAAGATAGTTTGTATATCTTTTCCTTTTTATCAAATTTTTGTAATGGTTATAATTTACATACCCTATATAATAGTAACATTTTTTGATTATTCTGTATAATAATTTCGGACACAGTATAATTTTGTAAAAATTACCAAAATGTTTCTCAACAACTTAAAATAAATATTAAGTTAATACTGTTCTCTACAAAGAAAAGTTGCAAATCTATATTGATCTGCAACCTTTTTTACAAGGAGATTTTATATAATAAGAATGCTGTAATGACAAGCTTGTTTCAATGTTCAAGAGGTACGTTACCTACTTGCCTCCTCTAGAAAAGCAAATTAAAAGGCATTGTACAACTTACAAACTTCGAATTGGACATCGCACCGTCACGGGGTTATTACGAACAAAATTAGCAATACACGTTAACCGAAAGACCGCACAAAGAATACTACCTGTTCCCGGTTGAATATAAGGAACAGATAGCATAGGTGTTTTATTCCTGTCTCATATCAGTGGTCCAGTTCATTTGTATATAGAGTGATTTTCATAAAGTTTTTGTGCTTTTGCAGGGTAGTTTTACTAAAATAGAAAGAATCCATTTTGCTCTAAATGGATTCTTTGCATTAATCCTATTCAATAACTTGTTGATTTTTCGCTTTCTTATAGAAATAAATACCTAAACATATACCTATGATCACACTACCAATAATCGTTGCTGTAATATACCGTGGATCTTTATTTATTTCACTTGGAATAATGTGCTCTAAGGTTGGACCAATACAAATTGTAAATGCTACAAAGATCGTAAGCCACGATTTTGCATACAGTGCAAAAAGAACAAAAATCAGCATACATACGCCAGCAATTATATAATTTTGCGCCCTCGTTGCCACAAAATAATACGTATCCATTTTTCCATCCATCCAAAAATAGAATACTAACCAGCCACCAATGGCAATACAATTAGCTAGCAACATTAGAAATAGGGACTTTTTTGTAGATGGATATACTTTAGGGATTCCTTTCAATAGAGTAATTGCAAATACAGCAAGAGTTAAAAATAGCGGTAATGATCCAAATAACAATATATTTTGAGAAATTTTAAATTCTCCCTTAAGAGCTGGCGGGAAGGCCATATAAGCGATAATAACCAAGATTGCTGCAGGAATGAGTTTCATTAACCCTTCTTTATCTACAGGCAACTCTTTCCCGATATTCTTCATATGCTGCTTACGACTTTTCCCAATAATATGATCTACACTCTTCCCTCTTTTTTCAGCTTCTATTAAGTGAATTTCTAGCTCGTCGACAATTTCATTGATATCTTCATCTTTCTTGCCCCGCTGCAATAAATACATTCTCAGTTCAATTAAAAATTGCTCGGACTTCGTTGATAACATGTTATTTTCCCCCTTTATTTATCACGTTTTCAACAGATAGTTTTAAATCGTTCCATCGGTTTTTAAAACTATCCAATTCCTTCTCCCCTAATTCTGTCAAAAGATAGTACTTTCGTTTTGGCCCAGCAGTTGATTCCCTTAACACACTTGTCAGTAATCCTTCTTTTTGCATACGCAATAATAAAGGGTAAATGGTTCCTTCACTAAAGGAGTGAAAACCATAACTTTGTAATTTCTCCGTTAACTCGTAGCCGTATATTTCTCCTTCTTGAATAATGGCTAGAATACAGCCTTCTAGAATGCCCTTTAGCATTTGCGTTGAATCAGCCATTTTCTCTCTCCTTTTTTTGTACATACTTCTTAATATCTTGTAATGCAAGGTAAATAATTATACTAATAACTTGCAATGTAAGTGTTATAACCATAAAATACCATACACTAACTTGTAATGCAAGATATATATATCAAACCAAAAAGGAGCTGATTTTCAGCTCCTTTTTGGTTTGATCCGCTCCGCTTACCTGTCGAACATTGCCGAAGAGTCTTTATTCCTTGTCGAATCGCTGATATATTTCAAAAATCGCCGATAAATGTCCTATTTGCGCCGATATATCGCAAAAAACGCCGATATATTTAGTTCCGGGTGTAAGCAGTAGTTGGGAGTAAGGAATATACATTCGTATCATACGAAACAAGAGACCATTTATCCATTAAACCTCCCCATCAAAACAGTATTATGGTAATTCCCATCCGATAAAACTTTGTCGTTTTTTAATATCCCCTCTACTTCAAACCCATATCTTTCATAAAGGCTTTTCGCTTTATCATTCGTCTCAAGAACATTCAAGGTGATTTTCTTAATTCCGTGCGAGTCTGCCCAATTGATGGATTCTGTTAAAAAGTTCTTTCCAATACCGTATCCCCAATATTCTTGTAATACACACACGCCAAATTCTACTTTATGGGATGTTCTTTTCAACTTGTTCCCTTCACATCTTGAAAAACCTACAATTCTTCCACTTACTTCTGCTACTAAAAATAGATTACTAACACTGTCTGTATCCTCTTTAATGATTCTTTTAAAACCAGCTTCATCTATGTATGCTTCGCCTTTTTCTCTATCTAAGTTTTCTGTTTCGCCATCTATTTGTAATCGTACTTCAGATAATTGTTTTGCATCTTCTTCCATTGCGGACCTAATCAAATAACGTATATTACGACTATAAAATTCTTTTGGGCTAATTTTCATTACAATTATCTCCTATCCTAAGAAAGCTACTTGTCTTCAAAACAAGCAGCCTTCTCGTTATCCTATTTTCTCTACTTTCTCCTTTTGAAGATGATACATATCCACCGCTTTCTTGAATAAGAGAATACTGCTTATTCCGATGATGCAGTATAAAATACTCATCCCCCAAGAAGCAATAACGGAACCGATCATAATGCCAAGCGTTCCAACCATTTTCGCGATTTGAAAGACCATGCTGGTAATAGCCATATAAGAGCTTCTCGCATCGTCTTTTGCCATATCTGCCCGAATCGATTGGCTGATTGGCACATACATCATTTCTCCAATTGTTTGGAACAAGCCTGCCAGTAATAAAATCCATAGGCTGTTACTTGCTCCAAATATCGTAAACCCAATTGTATAGATAAATAAACCTACATACAGTACTTTCCGGTCATCAAAGTGATTCATGATTTTTACCATAAGCGCTGAAAATAACACGATTAATACGGTATTTTCAGTGGATATCCAGCTTAGCATCCGAATCCCTGTTAAATCAAAATTACTTCCGTTCCAGAATGAAAATGTTATCGTTTCAAATTCCTTTTGCAGACGAACGCCGATGTAATTATTAATTTGAAACTCTAGTGATAATGCACATATACTTCCTAAGCACAGTATGATAAACGCCTTATCTTTCATGACAACTCGGTAATTGTTTACCATATCTGTTAATACGTTTTTCTTTTCTGCTTTCTTTTGAACGACATATACTTCTTCCATGTAAACCGTAATTAAATATAGTGTTAATAATGCAATGCTCGTCAGCAGCATAAATAATTGAAAACGGTATTTCTCAAACAGGAGTCCTCCGAAAATTGCACCGATCGCGATCGATAAATTGATTGCCCAGTAATTAATGCTGTACATCATTTTTCGATTTTCTGGTGTACTTACATCAATTAACATCGCTTCCGTTGCCGGGTTCATCAAGCCAGAACCGATGCTATTGATCAGTAAAAATACAAATGTGAGCCAAGGTGAATCTATATACTCTGAGTTCGCAACCCCCATACATGCAATAGAGATTACTTGAATTACCTGTCCAATAATCATAACCTTTTTCCGTCCTATTGTATCAGCAATATAGCCGCCATATAAACCGACAATGAGTGACGCAATTACATTCAATAACAATAAAAATCCAGCTAATGCTGCTCCTAATTTTATGGAGAAGTAAATCGCCATAAATGGAAAAATCATCGTTCCTACTGTCCGAGTTAAAAAAGATGTAATAATTCTAATTTTAATGTTGCGATGCATTGACCAAAATCCCATCTGTTTCCTCCTCCTTCTGTTTCTCCATTTTACTTTGAAAAAGAGGAAGAAAAAGGTTAAAATATTCAGAAGAGTTTCCCCTTTTATAAAGTGAAACTTTAATCAGTGGGGATTTTTTTCATCCCACTGATTATTAGTTGAACCAATCGGGCTTTTACTGGCAGTTTATCTCCCACCTAACTTCTTAAGAAAAGCGGAAGCGGCTCGCTCAGAATCGCAGGACGTTGGAGCACCCGGAGATTCTAGCCGCTAGAGCTGGACAATACTTTTGCTGAATTTTGAGGTGGGAGTATTACTGCCAGTTAATGCGGGAGAAAAAGGAGATGTAAAACATGAAAATTATGGACCACTATATAAGGCTAAGATTTGCCTTTCCAAATGAGCAGCATATGAAGCAAAGTCTCCAAGAACTAGCTACTATTTTATTTTGCAGCACAAAAAACGTGAAATTTTTACTTAAAAAAATGAGCGATGAAAAATTAATCGAATGGATTCCAGGAAGAGGCCGGGGAAATAAAACAGAAATTCGCTTTCTTCATACATTTACAGAAGCAATATTGCCGCATGTTGAAGAACTTTTAAAAAATGAGAAGTTAAAGGAAGTATTTTTATTATTAAAAGAACCGCTACCTTTCTTACTGCGTGAAAAGATAGAAGAGCGATTAAATACTTATTTTGGATATACAACTTCAGACGATCTGTATGATGTGTTAAAAATCCCATATAACCGAAAATTACTCCCCATTGATCCGGCTTTTGCGGCTGTAACGACGGAAAGTCATCTTATTAGTCAAATCGTTGATACATTGGTGCGGTATAACGAAAAAACTGACGAAATCGAGCCGCATTTGGCACATACTTGGGAAGTAAGCGATGATCAACTTACATGGACATTCTACCTACGTAAAGGTGTTCGCTTTCATCACGGAACAACATTATCAGGAAAAGATGTAATCTTCTCCTTCGAAAGATTACAAGCTGTCCAATCTCCTTTTGATTGGTTAACAGAGGGAATTACGAAAATAGAAAACCCATCTCCTCTGCGAGTTATCTTTCATTTACGAAAACCAAATCGCTTTTTTCTACATTATGTAAGCTCTGTACAATTATCCATCTTACCGCATGATGTAATGATTCAAACTCATCAGTATAGTGGTACAGGTCCCTTTAAAATAAAAAGCTTTACCGAAGATAATTTTATTTTAGAAGCATTTCCCGATTATTTTAAAGAGCGGGCACTACTTGATCAGATTGAATTTTGGTTTGTTCCAGAACAGTCAAAAATACAAACAAACTACGAATTACCAAACATGGGATGTAAAGAAGAAAGGGCAGTGGAAACAGAAGAAATCGGCTGTATATACGCAGCATTTAACTTTCAAAAAGACGGCCCGCAGCATGATATCTTTTTCCGAAAAGCGTGGGCAGAAATCATGGATCCTACATCATTAATTCACGACCTTGGTGATAATCGGACAATGCCGGCTTATAGCTTTTTTCCCGATAAAAGCAGAACCATGCATAAAGAAACATCTATATCGAAAGCGAAAGAATATTTACAACAAAGTACGTATAATGGAGAAACGATACACATCTACTTCTTTGCGTTTAAAGGTAGCGAAAGCGATGCGATCTGGTTACAAAAACGATGTGAACCACTCGGCATACATCTGCAGCTTCATCCTTTTCTAGTCACTGATTACTTTAACGAAGAGATTGCCAAACAAGCTGATATCATTTTAACAGGAGAAGTGCTCGACGCTAATCTTGAAATGGCCTTTTTACATATCTTTAAAAATAAAAGTTGCTTCGTTCATCGCTTCAGGCATCCCCATTATCATGAGAAAATCGAGGGCATGCTTGACCGCTTTATAGCAGAGCCAAGTAAAGAAAAACGATATGACTTAATATGTAACATCGAAAAGCTTCTTAGCGACCAGTACCTTCTTGTCTTTTACTACCATGTGTTAAAAAGAAGGAGTTTCCCATCTGAACTTCAAAATGTCACGATCGATTCGTTCGGATGGACAGACTTTGCCAAACTGTGGATTCGTCCTCATGCATAAGAAGGCGGAGCTAAACAGCTCCGCCTTCTTCTTCTCTCCGCAGAGGCAACACAGTAGAATACTTAATCTCTCGCAGCGCTAAACTCGTTTGAATTCTCGTAATGCCGAGCATATTTAATTTGCGAATAAACCGTTCCAATTCGTTTCGATCGCGGTGCACAACTTTTAAAATATAATCATACTCACCTGTTAAACAATGGCATTCTAATACTTCTGGCATCTCGCGCATAGCTTTCTCTAACACTTCGAGTTTCTCCGCTTGATGAATATTTGTGCTAACAAAAATAAAGCATAATAAGTCAAATCCAAGTTTTTCTTGATTTAAAATAGCTACTTGCCGATTAATAAATCCTTCGTTTTCCAATCGTTTCACCCGCGCATGTGTAGCCGGCGGCGAAAGATTCACGCGGCGAGCAACCTCCGCATTACTCAGCTGTCCTTCTTGCTGCAGCACATCTAAAATTTGTACATCTAAATCATCTAACCCCTTCTGTTCCATTTCCAGTCTCCCTTTTCCTAACGAACGATTATTCACAAAAACACATGACAACTGCACTTAAAATGAATAACATTCCGTAAAAGAACTTAATCGCTTTATATTATTTCGAATTTTATTAATTATACAAAATAACATATATGACAAACAAGAAAAATGCTACAATTTACATAGTTTAACGTATATGTATCACACCACCGTGCACAGTGGCTTTTTTTATTAAACGGGCAATGCATAGGCCCAACTTTCTTATAAAAGGAGCTAACTCGTATTATGCCTTATGTTATTTTATTACTCATCACAAGCCTATTGTGGGGCGGAAATTTTGTAGTCGGCAAATCTCTTGTTGGGCACGCTTCGCCGATGACACTTACGACTCTTCGCTGGGGCATTGCCATCATTTGTCTTTTCCCAATTGTCTGGCTGAAAGAAAAGAAACTATTCCCGCCGAAAGAGGCCATTCTCCCTTTATTTATAATGGGGGTTACTGGCGTTGTTTTCTTTAACATTTTTCAATTTTGGGCGTTAGAACATACATCCGCAACAAATGTTGGTCTTATTTCTACATTAAATACGATTTCGATCGCTGTTTGTGCCGCTCTATTTTTAAAAGAAAAAATAAATATATGGCAAGTCACATCGATGATCATTTCCTTTTTTGGCGTTACGCTTGTTCTTTCAAAAGGAAAAATAGATACACTGTTTTCCTTACATTTTAATATCGGTGATTTGTGGATGATGGCTGCGGTATGCGTATGGGGAATTTATTCCGTTTGCAGTAGATGGGCAACGAAAAAAACGACACCAATGATGTCTACTTTATATTCTGGTATCTTTGGTATTATCCTATTGATTCCCTTTAATATCTCTGATTTCACAATTTCAAATGTAAACGCTTCGTTCTTAGGATCTATTCTATACACAGGTGTGATTTCAACCGTGTTATGTATGGTTTTTTGGAATATCGGTGTTCAAAAATTAGGGGCGACTACAGCTGGTATTTTCTTGAATTTCAATCCGATTTTCACTGCTATTTTAGCGTTTCTCTTATTAGGTGAACAAATGACGTGGATTCAAATCGTCGGAAGTATGATTGTGATTAGTGGCTGTTACTTATTTTCGCACTGTCAACTACCCACCACTAAAAAAACGCTAACACGTTTTGATGTGGGGGCTTGAAAAAAGCCTTGGTTGTCTAGCCTCAGTCTTGCGTGGACTCCGTTCGTAGGTTGCATACCCAAGAATGATTCTCTAGTTCTTGGCTCTATGGTGGCTCTGTAACAGTTCTGATTGGGAAGGAACGGTCAACCACAAGTCTTCTTGTATAAGAAGTTACCAACACCTACAAACATTGGCGAAGGGAAACAAACTCTTAGGAGGGACAAAACATGTGTGTGTTTGTCAAAAATTTAAGGGGAAAACCACTCATGCCTTGCAGTCATCGTAAGGCGCGGCTTCTTCTCAAACGAGGAAAAGCAAAGATTATTGAATACACTCCGTTTACCATTCAATTACAATATGCCACAGGTGAAGCGGTGCAACCCGTCACAATCGGTGTTGATAGTGGTGCAAAACACATTGGCATTGCGATTACCACTGGAGACAAAGTGTTAACAAAAGGAACCATTGAGTTGCGTCAAGACGTCAAAGAAAACCTTACACTAAGAGCTACATTACGTAGAGGTAGAAGGCAACGAAAAACAAGGTATCGCAAAGCGCGTTTTCTCAATCGAAAAAAGAAAGAAGGCTGGTTGCCACCATCGATTCAAAGTAGGGTGGATAACCAAATTCATTGGATTGAGACATTCAAATCATTGTTACCTTCGCCAAAAGTAATTGTTGAAGTAGGCAAATTTGATGCACAAAAGCTAAAAAATCCCGATATACAAAGAATCGAATACCAACAAGGAGCTGCTTTGGGCTTTTGGAATACTAGATATTATGTATTCGCAAGAGACAATTACACCTGTCAAATTTGTAAGAAGAAAGGTGGCATTTTGCATACGCATCATATTATCGAACGCCGCAAAGGTGGTTCAGATATGGCAGATAACCTTGTCACAGTGCATGATGAATGCCATCAAAAATTTCATCAAGGGACACTCAAACACACCTTCAAGAAACCAAAACAATATAAAGAGACTGCTTTTATGAATATACTGCGTTTACAAATTATAAGGCGCTTAGATTGTGAAATTACGTATGGCAGCTACACCACAATAAAACGAAAAGAGTTAGATTTATCCAAAACACATGCAAATGACGCCATTGCGATTACAAATCCAAAACGGTTACAAGGATATGACCAAAGCGGCGAATTTTGCATCAAGCAATTTAGAAAGAAAAAGCGTTCCCTACATGAAGCGACCGCAAGAAAAGGAAGGAAAACAAAGAATACAAATGCAAAACGCAACAACAAAAATACACCACATGTAAATGGAATCTATTTAGGAGATAAAGTGAAAGTATTTGGACAAGTAGGATTTGTGACAGGATTTACAGGAAAAATGGTATACGTACAAGATATATATGGACAATATATACAAAATCCTGCGAAATCTTATAAACAAGTGAAGAGATCAGAGATAGAACGTATACATCATACGAATAATTGGCAGTTCTTACAAATCAGTTAGGCGATGCCTAACTGAAATTCATTCCCACCTTACCGCTGAGCTCACTTCATGCCCGTCACGCCCTTGAAGATGGTGACTTCTTTCGGAATTACGTTAAATTCAAAAGTAAGAAATGAAGCTGACCTCTCGGGTCAGCTTCTTCTAGTACGCTCGGTATATCGAACATCGTTGAATAATCTTTATCCCGCATTAACGGGCAGTAAAGGCTGAAGAAATACAGGGAAGAAAACTGCCCGTAAAAGCCCGATTGGTTCAACTAACCATCAGTGAGAAAAGCGTTACTGATGGAAGTTTCACTTTAAATCATGTCGAATCGCCGATATATCGCAAGCAACAGACGATAATTGATTTACATTATTTGTTACACTTCCTATTGACAAAATATTCTGAAATATGATAAATTCACAAGTGAAATTACAACTGCACCATTCCCCATTGTATCTATATATCATACAATCTCGACTCTCTATTTTATTCTTTCAGGTGCTACGAAGCCTCGCAGTTGTATCGATCCCGTTTGAGCGGGAGTAAGACCACCATTTTACAGAGAGGAGATTTGAATTTGAAAACACTTTTACGAAAGAAACCCCTTACGACCGAATCACCACGTCAGCTCAACCGAACATTAAGCGCCCTTGATTTAACCTTTTTAGGCATTGGAGCTGTAATAGGGACAGGCATTTTCGTTTTAACCGGTATTGTTGCTGCAAAACACGCTGGTCCTGCCATTATTCTATCATTTCTCATTGCCGCCTTTACTTGTGCATGCGTTGCGTTTTGCTATGCTGAGTTTTCCTCTTCTATTCCGATTTCGGGAAGCGTTTATACATATGCTTATATGACAGTTGGAGAAATTGTCGCCTTTATCGTCGGCTGGTGTTTAATGCTTGAATATTTACTCGCGGTTGCTGCCGTTGCCGCTGGTTGGTCTGGTTATTTACAATCACTACTGCTTGGATTTGGAATTAAACTTCCGGCCATCATCGCCTCTGCCCCTGGTATCGGAAAAGGAGGTCTCGTTGATTTACCAGCTGTCATTATTATTCTTTTTATTGCACTACTCTTAAGTAGAGGGATTCGCGAAAGCGCCCGTATAAATAATATTATGGTATTAATTAAACTAGCTGTCATTATTGCCTTCATCGCCGCTGGCACTAAATATGTAAAACCAGAAAACTGGACACCGTTTCTACCATTTGGTTACGACGGCATTATTGCTGGAGCCGCAACTGTATTTTTTGCCTTTTTAGGCTTTGATGCGATTGCAACTGCTGCTGAAGAAACAAAGAAACCGCAGCGCGACCTGCCAATTGGAATTATCGGTTCTCTTCTTATTTGTACCGTATTGTACATAGCTGTTTCTTTCGTATTAACAGGGATGGTTCCTTTCACAAAGCTAGACGTATCAGATCCAGTTGCTTATGCATTACGGTTTGTTGGTGAAGATACAATCGCTAGCTTACTAGCTGTAGGAGCAATGGCAGGGATGACAACTGTTATTCTTGTCGTTATGTATGGACAAGTACGCGTCTCCTATGCAATGAGTCGCGATGGATTACTGCCAAAAGCGTTATCTCGCGTCAATCAAAAATCCAAAGTGCCTTTAGTAAACACATGGATCATGGGGATTGGCGCTACAGCACTTGCTGGTTTATTAGATTTACACATACTTGCAAACCTTGTAAGTATCGGTACATTAACAGCATTCACATTCGTTTGCTTTGCGGTATTAATTCTACGAAAAACACACCCAGACTTACCGCGAGCATTCCGCGTTCCATTTGTCCCTATTTTACCAATCATTGCAATTTGCTGTTGTCTATACTTAATGTTCAACCTTTCAAAAGAAACATGGATTGGCTTTGGAATATGGCTAACAATCGGTTTATGTGTCTACTTTTTCTACTCAAAGCGAAACAGTCATTTACTCCTTTCCAAAACGAACGATGAGAAAAAAGAAGCTTAAAAAAGCAAGCTCGCTAAAAACAGCGGGCTTGCTTTTTTTATCATTTCTGTTCTTTCTTCTTTTTCCAAGATTCCATACTATCAAAGAAAAAGTTAATAAATAATGCTCCTAGTCCCCCTAATACAAAGGTTATTAAAAAAAGCATCCATAGGCTTTTATCTCCTAAAAATTTATATCCGACTAGGAGCACGATACCAACCCATACATACTCAAGAATTTGTTTTATCTTTCGATTCGACACATCATCCGCTCCTTCTAAACAATCTCTATTCTATTTTAACATATATTCTACTTCCTCAAGTCCCGAATGATCCTCACGCAAAAGAGACTTGTCCATGACAAGTCTCTTCCCCGCCCTATTTGTTTATACTACTCTCAACAAGAAAAGTAGCATCCTTTAATGTGCGCTCTATACTATCTGCACGTTGATCCGTCATATTTTGATCACGTACAACTGCTTCGGCTACTTGTATTTTTTGCTCTAACGCTTTTACTGGTTCATGCTTGTATTGACCTACCTCTGTTCCTACTTGTATCTTCGTTAAGAAATCTTTTGCTCCATTAATCGTTACTTGGAGTTTTTCTTTCGCCGTTTGTGGCTTTTCTTCTGCCACTTTAGAATGTAAAAAGGTTTGATGGGTCGTTTGTAACGATTGATACATTGTAACGGTTTCTTCTTTTGTTACCATCATTCTTTCCAACGTTTCTTTTGCACCGTTATACGCTTTTTGTAATGCAACAAATGCTTTTTGTGAATATTGACCGGGTTTCTCTCCAAATTCATAAGT
>Ga0102589_1004941_pt1 | contig 12060 bp, 9 predicted proteins | sample AraplaMF_Col_mLB_FD_76858 | JGI IMG/M metagenome (GOLD analysis project Ga0102589, IMG submission 76858) | Arabidopsis root microbial communities from the University of North Carolina, USA - plate scrape MF_Col_mLB | ecosystem: Host-associated > Plants > Roots > Endosphere | place: USA... | reverse complement strand
CGTACATTTCTCAGCTATCCAAATCGACGGTTACAAATCTTTAGACGAAGGACAAAGTGTAACGTTTGAAGTAGAACAAGGACAACGTGGCCTACAAGCTACTAATGTTCAAAAAGCTTAATATTAGCTGATGAAAGACCCTCTTGTAGGGTCTTTTTTTTATTTTGTTACAATATTCAGAATACAACTTTTTTAAGGGGATTTGGGGTGCTTAACTTTTAAAAAAAGAAGATGTTAGAAATCATAATTTTAGCATTATGGGCTTTTTTTTTAGTTATCTTGCAATTATATTAAGAATACCAAAAAACGGATTATATTGTGATATGAACCATAAGTTTTCCGAAACGGGAAGCTTATGGTTCTTTTTGTTTGCGGGTAACGATAAAAGCCCAATTTCTCAGCATTAAAACTGAGAAATTGGGCTTTTTTATATTTACATATAGTGCAAAATAGCGCTTAAAATAGGTGCAAAATAACTTCTAAAGTGACATATTATTAGTCTCAGGGACTCTCAATAACACTTATCAAAAATATATTTGAAATGAGGAGAAAAATGGTCTATGGATACGCTCGTGTAAGTGCACAAGATCAAAATTTAGATACACAGATTGAACAGCTCATGAAATATGGAGTAGATGAAATCATAAAAGAGAAAATAAGCGGGGTTACAAAACAAAAACCTGAGCTAGACACTTTACTTTCAAAACTAACAGCTGGCGATACTTTAGTTGTAACTAGAATGGATCGTTTAGGTCGAAATACCATTCAGCTATTACAGTTAGTAGAACAACTTCGGGAAAAGGATGTTCACTTTGCGATTTTAAATTTAGGAATAGATACTAGAACTCCCACGGGTAAATTCTTTTTAACTGTCATGGCTGCCTTTAGTGAATTAGATCGAGAAATGATTAAAGAAAAACAACGTGCAGGAATAAAGTTAGCGAAACAAAAAGGAGTGTATAGAGGAAGATTGAAGAAATACACGGATAAGCACCCAGGTATGAATCATGCGATTGAATTACGGAAGCATACCAATAAAACCGTTAAGGAAATATGCCAAATTACAGGAGTGAGTCAAGCCGCTCTGTATCGTAGATTAAAAGAACTTGAATAAAGTTCTTTGTTAGATTTGTAATTAAATCCCAGAGTGGCCCCTCATACCCAGAATCGTTTCCGTACCCCTTATAAGGGGATTTTTAATACCATCCGAGAGGGTAATATTATCTTTGGAAGACATGACCGAATGAAACGAAAGCAAGGTGTGAGAAATGGCTGATTTTGAACTTATATGTGATGCTGAAACAGATGTAACGTCAATAACCGGAGTAAGGGATTCGAAATGGTCAGATTGGAGTAAAGTTACTGCTCCAGAGGGATTTGTAATTAATAAAGAAAAGGTGGTCGTAGAAGCATTAGTTGAGATGGGTTCTGAAAACACTTATGAACGAGAGTGGCTAGACTATGTAGAAATTATTCCTGGTACTGGTATTGAACTCCCTCGAACTATAAGTGTTCGTGCTCATGCCAGAAGCTCCAGAGGATACAGAGGTGGCAAAGGTCATTCAAGATATAGATTTTCAGGAGATTTCACTAAACTACCATAAATGAGTTAATTTTAAATTAAACACAGTTTGGTCCCAATGTAATTTATCCCACTCCATGTGAAGTGGGATTTTTTATTCAATATATCGGTCTACAAGGGGTCCCGCCAACAAAACGCGAATTTCGTACGCTAAGGAATTTTTAAGGTGAAAAACTTGGTTTTACCGTACGTTAAGAAAGCACCATAAACGATATTTAATTATTTTTATGGTACTTTGTTTTTGGTAATGAGTTTTGGAACTAATTTTCAATCGTATTTCTATCAGTTTTATTAGAAATACATAAAGTTCCTTAAACGTTCGTTTTTGGTACTTATAACAAAAACATTGTTATATCAAGGGAATTAGTCTTAACGTACAAAATCCGCGAAATGTTGGTGATACCCCTTTTACTTAAATACATATCAAATAAATTTTGGCATTATAGTTCCATAAATTCATCAATTTCAGCTTTACGCTTTAAAAATATTTTCATATCCTTTTTCTCTCTTTCTATCAAGCCAAGAGCATGTGTATCGTCTAAAGCTAATTCCTTATAACCCCATATATAATCTATTGTTGTCTCTTTTCTCTGTCTATGGTCTGCAAAATACCATTCTAAAGGCTGTAAAGGATCTGATACTGTAAATAATTCTGCTGGATACCATGATGGCATATTCTCACGTTCTCCTAAAATTAAATATGATAACTCACCACTCTGTAATTTGCATATCCCATAAACGGTATACTCTTTTTCAATGGTTAAATTAAATGTTTCCTCTGTTATTTTAGTTAGATAACCTCCGGTATTATATAAACAAGTTACTTGCATAATATATTCTCCTTATTAGTCTTTAAATTTAAAATCATCAAATTCACCAGTTTTCGTATTTTTGGCATAATGTATTTCTACTTTTAGTCTCCGACATTTAATGTATTTTCATATTCTTTTATTACTTTGTAAAAAGTATTTTTCTTCAAGCCTAGTATCTCCATAAATTGAACCCCAGTTATTTCTCTATTTTTCCACTTCGGATAAGTTTCTTCTATTAGGTAGAAAAAGAACCTAAGAAAAGGGGTTAGATTCCTTTCTCGAATTCTCTTTTGAGGCGATAAACGATTGGTCTTATCACACCATTTTTTCAGCAATCTTTTTTATAGGTAATCCTGACTTTAGCATTTGGATGATTTAATAATAAATAGCTTGTTTCTGAGGATTTCTTGCATCTGATCCATAAAGGTTGGGTCGTCCTTGATAACTCTTTTTTCTTTCACGATTTTTATTCCCTGAGCCTGTCGTCGTCTGCTTTCTGTTCGTTCCTTTTCCGCAATCATATCCAAAAGTTGAAGAACCCCTTTCTAACCTAAACCTTTCTTAATTATTGGTTTTATAACATAAAAGTCCCCTCATTATGTAAAATGAGGGGGACTAATTTAGAAATAATTAAACGAATTTTAATTCCATTGAAGATTAATTAATTTCATTGATTATTTTTCCGGTTTTATCAATTTTTAGTTCCCATACTTCTTCAGAACTTCCCGTATCCGTTTTTAATTTGAGTTTTACCGCATATACATCATAATTTTCATTACGTTGTATATTTTCTATTTTTCCATCTATAATAAGTTTACCTTTTGTAATTGTGGTATAAATTTTTTGAGATAATTCCTGTAGTTCTTGTTGACTTAATTTACTTATATTTTTCCCTATAGCGGCTTCTGAAAAAGCTAATGGAAGCAATTTGTCTTGCGTATAGAGTTGATATAAAAAGTTTTTTACAGCCTCATCGTTTGAATCTTCTTTTGATTTTTTTATGTTTTCTTTTTCTTCTAATGTATATGTTTGTTGTTCTACAGGAGTTTCTACCGATTCTTCAGCTGAATTACTAATATTGTCTTTTCTGCTTTCTGAATTTGAATGTTCTCCTTCTATTTGTTTTTCAGGAGGATTTTGCTTAGATTCAGCATACACTTTATTACTGTTCTTTTTTTCAATACCTATACTATAGGTTAAGTAACCAGCACCTAAAAATGTAATAATAGATACTATACTTAATATCATTAGATTTTTTCTTTTCATCGTTTGTCACCTTCTATTTAAAAATATATCTCATTAATGGTGTTGTTGGGATTAAGCAAATCTAAATTCTGCGAGATCTATAAATCTAACGTTTTTAAATTTATGTTTTTCAATAATTTCTTTCACTTTTTCTGTCACAATAATGACCCCAAACCAGTTTTTGAAGAAAAATATGTCTGAACCATCCCATTCTTTTGTATTTACACTTAATCCTTCTATAGTACGTTTATTCTCTAAAATTCTCCCACAATGATGACATTTTTTAATTTGCTCTCCATTGCTGTGACATATATATCCTCCATCACCATGGACAGCCAATTCTTTTAATGTTTTTACATGATCTAAAGGCAGTTTCATAAACGGTATCGCTTCCTCTTGTAAAATAAAGGGCTCAAGAGAAAATCCTGTTATATTATTTTCTAGTAATACCCTCTGCATTTTATCACTGATAAATGTATATTGGGGTATAGAATAGAAATCTGCCATTCTTTTTCCTTGAAAATATATTCTTAATGGATGTTGTTTTACTCTCAATATACCCTCACATACGTCACAACTTTCTTTAGCAAATATATTAACACCTTCTATTGGTTCTGCAAAATTAGCATAAGTTTCGTCCATTATATAAAAAGTCAAAATAATCACTTCCTATTATTTTTTTGGTTTGGCTTGATATGATTTCATTCCGGCTTGTTCTACCATATATTTTAACTGATCTTCTATCTGTTGTGCGGTGGCATCTGGATTTTGTTTAACCCATTCTTTCCATATTCTGTTCCAGTTTTTACCTAGTGGACTTTTATTTGTATGGATACCGCCAAATTCTTTAAGTCGATGCAAACCTTTTGGTAAATCATAATAATATTTAGGGTCATTTACATTTATGCCATGCTCTATAAAAAATGGTGATAATTGTTCTGGTAACCCATGATGAACCTCACCTTTTGCTGCATAGCCTGTATATTTTTCGAAAATACTTCTTTGTTTATTCTGTCTTTTTGTCGCCGTAACTAACTCTGCAGCAGTTTCGGCGGATTTTCCAGTTAATTTGACAGAAGTTTTCCCAGCAATCTTCCCTGGCCCACCACCTGCTACAGATAGAACTAGTACTAAACGTTCATATATTGAGCCTTGATTATTTGCCAGCTCTGCCAAGGCGAAACCTTGTCCTAGTACAGGGAACCACTCAAAGACAGAAACCATCCTTTCATCTAATTCAGGATCACGATAACCTGACGGGAAATTGAAATCTATATCATTAATTTTCAATCCTGAGAAATTGTGTGCGTTAAAATTAAAGTTTAAATCTAAGTTATGTATTATTTCTCTAGCTGCATCCAAATCACTCATGTCTATATTTATTACCGGAATACTTAGATTCATATTTGGAATATCTATTTTTATATCCGGAATATTTAGATTCATATCTGGAATATCTATTTTTATATCCGGAATATTTAGATTCATATCTGGAAAATTAAATGTGAAAGAGAAATTTAATTTGGACAAATCAATAATCATTTGATCTAGAACAGCATTCATTTCTGACACCGCTTGATTCGCTTGATTTATGCCTGCATTCATCTGATTAAATCCTAATAATATCTCGTTAATTATCCCGTTAGCGTCATTTACAGCCTCATTGATTTGCTTTATGCTCTGATTCATTTGAACCATGGCACTATTTATTTGGTCCATAGTTCCATTTATATCATTCATAGTTTGGTTCATTTGATTCAAGGCTTGATTCATTTGATTCATGCCTGCATTCGCTTGATTCATGCCTGCATTGGCTCGATCAAGGGCAGTCTTAAGATCAGCATTTACCTTTTCTAATTCTTTAGGAAGCCTTTCTAATTCAGCAAAAGTTTGATTCCATGAGTGATCCGGAACAAAAGGAGCCATTCCCCCATATGGTGAATAGTCGCAAACCCCCACTTGATTATTCTCAACAAGGGTAAGATTATCAATCCAAACCTTTCCGCTTGCTTTATTATTTGGATAAGAGACTTGGATTATAATTTCAGCTTCTGTGGTTTGTTCAAAGGTTTTAAATATCAATCTTTTATTAAACCAATCTGTGTTTGACTTTTCAGGAATATGAGTAACTTTATAAATATAACCTTCTGAAATAGGAGCATTATTTCCGTGCAATACAACATTCATTTTTACAACTGCATTACTTAAGTGTTCACTCTTAATCCAGCTATCAAAAACATAACTTTGGTTTGGTTTAACCTTAACAGACTGTTTCAGTATTACATTCCCATAATCATTGTTTTTAGGTTTAAGATCTACTTTTAAGGATGAATTTCCAGTACCTTGTGGTGCATGAATTGTTTTATCTTGAGATAAGGTACTTAAATCATTATAGGGCTCACTTTTCCAATTGTCGGTTATGTTTGATTCAAAACTATTATTGGATATTAAATTTGTTCCAGTTAATTTGATATCAGAATATTTGATTTGAGAACCATTAATAGGGGTCAAATTTATAGAATCAAATAAAATGGTACCATAAGAGTCTTTTGTAGCAAGATGACGGCTTGCTGATAATTTTACAAGTATTTTTTTGGTTGATAATGATGTTTTAAAAGTAAATTCTTTTTTCTCCCACTTATCTTGAGGAGTAAAATGAATTGTTTTAGTTTTCAAAGCATCTACTACAACATTTCCTTCACTATCTTTAAATTCTAAATCAACCTGTGGATCGATTTCTTTAGAATTAGTTGTTTTTGCCCAAGCACTAAATTTATAAGTCTTTAGTGGTTCTACAGAGACTTCTTGGTATGCATTAATATCATTTCCAAGCCACTCACCTTGACTTAATTTTAGTAACAATGAATTTCCACCTTTACTTTTAGGTGATTTTTCATTTTTACTTTGAGATATACTTCCTTTTTCATCGGATTTTAAAAACTTCCAATTTGAAACTACATTTTCTTCTTCGAAATCGCCATCGTTTAATGCATTATTTGAATTTGTATTGTTATAATCTATTTTAGATAGAAGTACACTACCGACCCATATATTCCCGCTTGTTTCACCAAAGAAAGCATAATCTGGTTTTAACGTAATTTCTACGTATTTAGTTGTGGAAGAGGTCTTGAAAAATAGTCCAAGTTTTCTCCAATCTGATATATTCTGCACTTGCTTTTCATATCTTGGATTATCATCTGAAATAGAATGATTTTGCTCGTCTTTTAAAGAAACTTCAATAGTAGAATTAAGATTACTACCTAAACCTTTAATTAATGTATCTAAGCTATAAGATTGATTAGGTTCTACAGGAATTCTTTGGACTAATTTAGGTAAAAATTTGTCATATGACAATGAGCCTTTAGGAACCTCTATTTTATATGATTGTTTATCACCTGAAGAAACTGTTTTCATATCAATGGAAGTTTTTCCAACAGTTCCAGGGATGCTAGTGTCTACCTTCCAATTATTAAATTTTGTTTCTTTTCCAACAATCTTAGGCTGTATAGCTCTTAAATTAGCTGAATCAAACCATATACTCCCCTTGGATGTTCCTAAATTCCTTCCAATTTTAATCTTAACTTCTATAAATGTTGTTGTGGGAGAGGTGGTAAAAACATTTTCGCTTTTATTCCACTTTTCTTTTGATTTAATTGGATATGCTTTTTGGCTTTGTTCATCACTTATAACATTACTTTCATCTTTATAGAACGTTAAATCAATATCTCCAGAGATATTTTCACCTGTTGTTTTGCTCCAAATACTCATAGAGTACGTTTGATTCGGGGATACCTTAACCTTTTGTTTATACTCTACTAACGTCGATGATGCCAGGCTCCATTCACCTTTAGATACATCAACTCGAATAGAAGATGCACTAGATCCTTCAGGAGGTTTTTCTTTTGTATCTTTAAAGAGTTGTGCACCTGCATTTAGTTTTTTTTCCCATATCTGTTTCTCTAGATCACTTTCAAAATCCCCGTTACCAATAAGGTTATTATTTTGCGTACTCTCTTCTTTTAATGAAACCCATCTATCTGTTTGATTTACTTGTATTTTTATCCAATTATCTATAATCAGATCTTTAATAGGATAAATACCAGCTTTAATCATACCGGTACTTTTAGAATTTAAAGATGGTTTATCATAAAAATTTGAATCTGTAATTATTTTTAAATTTTCGAGATAACCGTCTTTGTAAAATTGAAGTTCGAAATTTTTCTTTTGTATTGCGATTGTTTGCATGGCTCCTGATGAATCCAAGTAATACCATTTTCCGTTAATACATTGCCAACTTGTTTGCATGGCTCCCGATGAGTCTAGGAAATACCATTTTCCATTAATAGATTGCCACCCAGTTTGCATGGCTCCCGATGAGTCTAGAAAATACCATTTTCCATTAATAGATTGCCACCCAGTTTGCATGGCCCCTGATGAATCCAAGTAATACCATTTTCCGTTAATTGACTGCCAACTTGTTTGCATTGTTCCTGATGAATCTAGGTAATACCACTTATCATTTAATTGTAACCATCCAGTTTGTTTTACCCTTGATTTATCAAAATAATACCATTTGTCTCCTTCTTGTACCCAACCAGTTTTATTAGATATTTCACTTGCTAATATAAGGGAGGGGGTGAGTGTAGAAAATATTAAAAATAGTGCAAGGATAATACATGCTAGTTTCCTCATTTTCGTTTTTCTCCTTTTTAAATTGTTATAACCATGAAATAATATCTAATATTACAAGTTTTTTGTAATATTTATATAGTATAATATAAAAATTTATCTGTTACTATTAATGTTTTTGTTTTGGAGATTCTTAGACAGGAAAGAGCAGCATTTATTTGTTTAAGCATAGCTGTATTTCTTGTCTGAATGAGGACAAAGATTTTTTTATCACCTTTCTGGAGAAGGGGGATATCATTATAAATAAAAAAGCTTACAAAAGTAAGCTGTAATCGCTGTTATTTAATTTACGTATCGAAAAGTTTAATGGATTAATCTGAAACACATGTAAGCCTCAACATATCCAAAAAAGAAAATTGTACGTTTAGACACAATTTGGACACAAATCAACTGATACACTGTACGTTAAGCGCAAAGTTTGTTACCAAAAAACTAGCCTTTTGAAAAAAAGATCCCAATATTAGGGGATCCTTTTTTAGTGAGTTAGTCTTAGATAAAGAAATTGTACTTCTTTATCTGTTACAGATAAACTGATTGATGTCTGCACTACAGCATTTATTGATATTATTAATAGAACAAACATGGATATCAAAAACCATTTTTGAATATCATTTTTCTTTTTTATGAAAGATATTAAGAGAATTAAAAGTAATATAACCAAATATGCTATTGATACATACAATTCTAAATTTTGTTGGCCTAATTTGTTAACGGCATTTCGAAAATCTTCTAAGTTCAACTCATTTTCCTTATTTTCCTTTATTATTGAATTAGAACTTTTATAACCAATTTTCCACGTATAATTGTTGTTTTCTTTATCTACAATATAATAATAATTACGCACTTCTTTTTTTGTAATAATTTCTCCATCTGCTAAAGTTTTTGAACTAGGAACCAATATCCCTATAAGGCATAGCACAATAATTAATTTACTCTTCATATTTTAGTCTCCGACATTTAATGTATTTTCATATTCTTTTATTACTTTGTAAAAAGTATTTTTCTTCAAGCCTAGTACCTCCATAAATTGAACCCCAGTTATTTCTCTATTTTTCCACTTCGGATAAGTTTCTTCTATTAGAAGTAATTGCTTTGAACTTAAAGTTGAAAGGTTAAACTGAGGACGTCCTAAATGCTTCCCTTGAGATTTTGCTACTGCAATTCCTTCCGCTTGTCGCTGATGAATTTTTTTACGCTCTTGATCTGCAACATAAGATAGCAAAGATAAAAATTGATCTTCCATTAAACGGCCCATATCCCCCATCTCACGAAACTTTCGGCTATCAAACAGTGTTTCATTTTCTAAAACTACAATATCAGCTTGTAATTCCCTTGTTATGTACTTCCATTCTGAAATTACCTCATCATAATTACGGCCCATACGATCTAAAGCATCTATGTAAACAATATCACCTGTACTTAATATTTTTCGTAATAATTGATACTGAGGGCGATCAAAATGTCGTCCACTTGCTTTATCGACAAAAATACGTCGAGCTTCTACTCCTCGTTCCATCATCTTATGTAATTGGCGTTGTTCATTTTGATCTCTTGTACTTACACGTATATATCCATAAATATTCGTCACGTTTGATATTCTCCTTATATTTGTTACCACAATTATACCATTTTCGTTTATAAAGGTATTCATTAAAAATAAACGTTTATAAAATATTTATTATCACCTTTATAAACTTGATATTCCAATGTTTCATAGATGTTCTTTAACCGTTTGTAAAGGTATACCTTTTTAAACGCTCGTTCGCTTTTTAGGACGATTCATTTGTAAAACTCACCAATTGTGACTTTGCGCATAAATAATCTAAGGATTAAATACCTGAATATTTACAATATTTAGCACAAATAATATCAATTTACTATAATATGTAATTTATGTAAAATCGTAATTAAGCTAAACTCTTCTTTAAATTCTTGCCCCTAACAAGGATTTAAAGACCATGCTATTTTTAGCTACAAATGCGTAAAAAGAAAAAAGCCAAATCTATACAGAATTTGGCTTTTTTCTTTGGAGTTCATGTAAATAACAACTTGAACCCACTACTCTTTTTCAAATGTAATTGTATTTTATCATATTTTAAACGTTTTGTTGTTAGATTTTTTAACTTATCAGAAAGTTCCGGGTGAATATTTGGAACAATCTTTATCCTATGATATTGCCCCCTAATTACTTGTATATAATAGAAAGTAAAACTAAGTTCATGACTTTTTATAATTTGTAAAATTAATCATTAAATTCTTATAGCTAATGTGTACCAAAAGGTGTGTTTTGTTTTCGGTATAAAACTAAAATTATTTTCATACCTTTGGGAACAAAAAAATAGAATCCTTATGATAAGGATTCTGCAACAGGAAACAACAAATATATAGAAGTAAGATAAAGAGAATTACTTATTATCATAATATCGTATATATGTATAATATAATGTTGAGAAAATGTTAAGAAATGGTCGAATCGTTCTCATATGTATTATGTAGTAATGGTTGAAACTGCTTGTTTGTAAACGAGTTGCTGTTTATCACGAACCATCATAAGAATCGTAAATTTGTCCATTGCAAGAATCTGCCCGGTTATCCTAACCCTACTCTTTAAAACTAGAGTGATTGGCTTTTTTTTCTCTTTTAATAATTCAGATGTTTTTTCTTGTAGACTGCTCATATAGCTTCCCCCCTTACTATAATCGTATCATACTTAAATTTAAATACTGTCTTATACACGTATTTCTCAATATAGCCATTGAAAAGGAATCTCCTAGTATTACGGATTTGTTTTTTATTACAAGAAAGCTCATTTTTTCCTTTTGGGGTATTTGCCTTTCTTAGCTTGATGGTGATGGGCGGGAGCCCCTATAGTACATAAAAAGTTAGAACTTGTAAATCAGAAAAACAAAAAGAACTTGTAGGAATCACTACAAGTTCTTTTTAAGGTTAAGGTGAATACAAGGGACAAACAAACTATCTTAACAGATTCATCATAGAAACTACAGGGGTGATGCTTTGACAAATTTATTATATAACAAATATTAACATTTGAAGATTATAATTTTGAATATTTTGTTGATTATAAAAATAGAACGATTTTTGGTGTTGTATTCCCGAAAAACCCCATTTGTTCATTTCGTACAAAACACTTTAAATCAACATCGATATCATAATAAATTAGTAAAAATATAGATATATGTAGATAGAGAAGAATGTAGGGTTCTTACCTAATGGCCTATATTTATAATTGGTTTATATATGTTATAAAAATATGAAATTATGGTTATATATAACTATAATTCTTAAATGCATTTAGAACGTTTCGATTCTAATCATTTATTTTGAAAACAATTAAATTTAGATATTTTTTACAATAAATAAGATGTAATATTTGTTGAAGTGCAATCTGTAGTTCTTACTGGAATACGTGGTAAATTTATTTTAAATAAGAAATGCAAAAAAAGAGATAAAACATATTATGAAGTGCTTTATCTCTCTTTTTCTTATTGATTATGGAGGAATGTATTTCATTTATATATATAGTTTATTTGGTACGAAAACTGGCATAATGATAATGCTAGCTTTTTTATTATTTTGAAGTAAGAGCAACTAAAACATCTACTGGATAGTCAACGGAGGTTTTCACTTTATATTCTGTCGGACTTGTAAGACCCTTAAATTCCTCACCAAGTTGACCAAAAAGATTATCCCAAACACCATTTTGTTCAGACA
>Ga0102589_1004938_pt1 | contig 12064 bp, 13 predicted proteins | sample AraplaMF_Col_mLB_FD_76858 | JGI IMG/M metagenome (GOLD analysis project Ga0102589, IMG submission 76858) | Arabidopsis root microbial communities from the University of North Carolina, USA - plate scrape MF_Col_mLB | ecosystem: Host-associated > Plants > Roots > Endosphere | place: USA... | reverse complement strand
GATGGTATTTCACCGCGCGTGCTACCTGGTACATTAAATGGTATTCACCATGTAACTGGTGTCGAGCATGATGAAACAGGAAAGCCATCGGAAGCAACTGGTAATCGTCAAACACAAATGGATAAACGATTCCGTAAGCTAGCTTCATTAACATTTGATCAGCCAGTTTATATAAATGCACCACATGAGGAAGCAGATATTTTACTAGTGGGCTTTAACTCAACACGTGGAGCGATAGAGGAAGTACAAGAACGATTAAATGCTGAGGGCATGAAGGTAAACCATGCGCATATTCGTTTAATTCATCCATTCCCATCTAAAGAAATAGCACCTTTAGTAGGGACAGCGAAAAAGGTAATTGTTGTGGAAAATAACTATACTGGCCAATTAGCCAATATTATGAAAATGAATGTTGGTGGTCACGATAAAATTGAGACGATTACAAAATATAATGGTACACCATTCTTGCCAGGTGAATTAGAAAATCGTGTGAAGGAGTTGACTCACTAATGGCAACATTTAAGGATTTTCGAAATACAGTAAAACCAAATTGGTGCCCAGGTTGTGGAGACTTCTCTGTACAAGCGGCCATTCAACGTGCTGCGGCGAACGTTGGCATCGAGCCAAATGAGCTAGCTGTCATTTCTGGGATTGGCTGTTCGGGCCGTATTTCAGGCTACATTAATTCTTATGGTTTCCATGGTATCCATGGTCGTGCACTACCGATTGCACAAGGCTTAAAAATGGCGAACCGTGATTTACATGTTATCGCTTCAGGTGGTGATGGCGATGGCTTTGCAATTGGTATGGGGCATACAATTCATGCAATCCGCCGTAATATTGACATTACTTATATTGTTATGGATAACCAAATTTACGGTTTAACAAAGGGGCAAACATCTCCACGTTCAGCGGCAGGCTTTATTACAAAATCTACACCAGGTGGGGCGATTGAGCCTTCCTTAAAACCATTAGAAGTAGCTTTAACAAGTGGCGCAACTTTTGTCGCACAAGGTTTCTCAACGGATATAAAAGAGTTAACCGCTTTAATTGAAGCAGGTATTAATCATAAAGGCTTCTCATTCATCAACGTATTCTCACCTTGTGTTACGTATAACAAAGTGAACACGTACGATTGGTTTAAAGAAAACTTAACGAAGCTTGCTGATATCGAAGGCTATGATAATTCTGACCGTGGTATGGCAATGCGTACTGTGATGGAGCATGAAGGTTTAGTAACAGGTATTATTTATCAAGATACTGAAACAGCTTCATATCAAGAAAAAGTACCAGGCTATTCAGAGTTACCATTAACAGATATCGATATTAAATTAAGCGAAAATGATTTTAATGATTTAGTGAAAGAATTTATGTAAATTGAATTTTATATAGCATGATAAAAAGCATTTGGGATGTACTCATTCCAAATGCTTTTTGTGTCTTTTGAAGACTGCAATTAAATAAAGTGTGGTTCTTCTGCAAAATAAGGGGTTGATTTCCGTTCAGGCTGGGCGCTTTGTTGTTGCTGTCGCTTCGCTTTCGCACAGATAAAACATTTGCTGTCGCTTCGCTTTCGCACAGAGCAAAGCTTCTTGGGGGCGTCCGATGAGCCGCTTGGGCCAACACGATGTTGGTCACGAAGGCGTTATCACAGGACGTGATGGTTTTAGCCTTCGTTCCTCTATTCGCTGATCCCCGAGTAGTCGCCCAGCCTCCACTCCAATCAATTATTTCACAAAGCATTTCACGCTAATATATAGTTATTAAACGAAAACTCAGTAAGTGAGGCGTCTGTGCAAAAGTGAAGCACTACAGCATTCACAAGCCTTGGCCAAAATTATTTTTTAGTGATGCTCCACAAAATTTTTCGATATCCTTATAAAATCCTTATAATCATTTTCTACACTATAATCATCGAAAGGAAGATGATTATAGATGGAAGATATTATTTTACAAACAGAGAATCTTAGTAAAGGCTTTAAGGGGCAAAAAATTGTAGAGGACTTGTCGTTAACGATACCCCGCAATACGGTTTACGGTTTACTCGGTCCTAATGGTGCAGGGAAATCAACAACGTTAAAAATGATTACGGGTATGTTGCGTCCGAATGCAGGAAAGATACTTTTTAATGGACGTGAATGGAATCGCAATGATTTAAAAGACATTGGTGTATTAATTGAAACACCACCGCTTTATGAAAATTTAACGGCAAGAGAAAATCTAAAAGTTCGAACGATTGCCCTCGGATTGCCGCAGTCACGTATTGACGAAGTATTAAAAATTGTTGATTTGACCAATACAGGGAAAAAACGAGCAGGACAGTTTTCGCTTGGGATGAAACAGCGTCTCGGAATAGCAATTGCGCTATTAAACTATCCAAAGCTTTTAATTCTTGATGAGCCGACAAATGGTCTCGATCCTATCGGTATTCAAGAACTTCGAAAGCTGATTCGATCTTTTCCGGAGCAAGGGATTACGGTCATTTTATCTAGCCATATCCTGTCAGAGGTAGAGCAGGTCGTTGATGAAATTGGTATCATTGCAGGTGGGAAATTAGGTTATCAGGGAGTTGCCCCACAAGGTCAGGAATTAGAATCATTATTTATGCAAGTAGTGTCTGCTAATAGAAAGGTAGGCATTTAACATGATCTTAATTATGAAGGCTGAAAGGTTAAAATGGAAAAAGACTTTTATCCCTAAATTAATGTGGCTGGCACCCATTGTGGCGATATTACTAACTGCGTTTTTAATGGGAGGGAGCTTCTTCCAAAAGGGTGCTTATAATTGGTGGTATACAATGCTTTTACCTGGTGCTCTGACGATATGTTGTGCAATAGTGGTGGAAAAAGATGCTAAATTGAAATATCATAGTATTCTCGCAATGCCGATTGATTTGAAGAGGATTTGGTATGGCAAAATACTTGCATGTAGTGTCTGGTTGTTATTAATTACACTTATTTTCTTTGCGGGTATTACTGCAGGTGGAATACTTTTTGGTAATAGCTTTTCTTTCATAAATAGTCTTACGGGTAGTTTATTAATTTTCGTCACGTTTTTATGGCAAATTCCACTGTGTTTATTCCTTGCAGCAAAATTAGGAACTTATATGGCGATTTTTATAAATTTAATCGGCAATCTTGCTGGTATGATTGCATTTGCGAATGGAGAGTTCTGGTATAGAGTTCCTTATGCCATTACAGCAAGACTAATTTGTCCAACATTAGAGATTTTACCAAATGGTTTGCCGGTGCCTGAGGGCAGCCCGTTATTAAGCATGTCGGTAATAGTTCCGGGTATATTAATTGCTTTAGCATGGTTCACGTTAATCAGCTTCCTTACGGCACGTTGGTTTCAAAAAAGGGAGGCGAAATAGTTCATGGTAATGTTAAGATTACTTAGAGCAGAGCTTCTTAAAACAAAAAGAACGCCTTTTTTGCTTACACATCTAATTGTACCTATTATTATTTCTGGGCTGTTTTTAGCATACTATTCATATTCACCATGGAATTTTGCATGGAAAATATCCGGTTATTTTCAGGCTCTTTCGTGTGGGTTTCCAATTATTATTGGATTAGTTTGTGCAATGGCAGCGGAGCAAGAAGCAAATGCAGGACATTTTCAGGGGATGCTAACAGCTACTAAAATAAAAATAGTGGCCTATTTAAGCAAGTTGATACTGTTATTGTTATTTAGTTTTGGAGCAATATTATTGTCCTTCGGTATTTTTAGTGTTGGTTTTATTGAACTTTTACATGAAGATACTTTTGGTTATCAATTTTATTTCATAGCTGGATGTATTCTATTTGTAAGCTTTGCATTTTTATATATTTTACATTTATTTGTTAGTCTTCATTTTGGTAAAGGTGCCTCTATCGGATTAGGTATTGTCGGCTCTCTAATAGTAGCCTTACTCCTCACCGGACTAGGCGATGGTATTTGGTCATTTATACCTTATGGTTGGGGTGGTCATTTTATTTCATTATGGGAAATGAAGGCGTCAGGGCTTGACCTATCGACGGTGGAAATAGGACTACAGGAAGGTATTATTGCTTCAGTTTGTGGAACATTGTTCGCATTAGTCCTATCTTGTTTATGGTTTTGGAAATGGGAAGGAAGAAAAACAGAAAGTTAGGGAAAATGATGAGGGTAGAAGTATGGCAAAAATATTAGCAGTAGATGATGAAAAAGATATTTTAGTATTGATAAAAAATGCATTACTAAAAGACGAACATTTAGTAACGGCAATTTCTGACGCGACAGAAGTAAGTAAAATGGATCTTGGTAACTTCGATTTAATTTTATTGGATGTAATGATGCCTGAAATTGATGGATTTACTTTATGTGGTCAAATACGTCATGCTGTAGATTGTCCTATCCTTTTTTTAACGGCTAAATCATTGGAAGAAGACCTTATGTATGGTCTAGGTCTTGGCGCAGATGATTATATTATCAAACCGTTTGGAATTGGGGAACTACGTGCAAGAGTGAATGCTCATTTGAGACGCGAAAAAAGAGAAAGACGAAGCATTCTTTTTGTAGATAACGTTCACTTCAATCTATCTGGCAAAGAGCTGTTTGCAAATGAGGAGAAGGTAATGCTGACAAAAAGCGAATATGAAATATGCGAATTTCTAGCTCGAAATCGAGGACAAGTGTTTTCTAAAGAAAAGATTTATGAAACTGTATTTGGGTTTGATGGGAAGAGTGACAGTACCGCTATTACTGAGCATATTAAAAATATTCGTTCAAAGCTACATGCTTTTAATGTTGATGCCATTGACACTGTTTGGGGGATTGGATATAAATGGAGACAATAAGGCCAACTAAAGGAACACGATTACATACTTTTTTTCTTCGATATCTCCTTTTCCTAAGCTTAGGCGTTATTCTGTTAGTGGTACTACTGCTCTGTTTAACGATGTTTGCCCTTTCTACCAACATCGTATTACCAGCAAATTATGCAGAAACTCAAATTTCTATATCAAGGGATCGTATTGCGACTAGTAGTTCGGTTACAGCTGATATGATCCCAGACCTTGTTGACTACGCAGTCTTTTCTAAAGAAGGTAAATTTCTTGCAGGAAATCTTTCAGAGAAGGAAGCTTTCAAAGCTTGGGATGTAATGAAAAAAGATCAAGCTCAAGGTATCACCCAATTTTACTCGTTTATAGAGCGGGAAAATGAGATTTGTATACTACGATATTATTTAGTACCTCAGTATCGTTCGGCTATTATGAGGAAGTATTTACCTAATCCGCAATTGTTAGATATTCTATTATTTATCATAGGAGTTATAACTATAGCAACTGTCCTTGCAATCCATTTTGGAAGAAAGCTTAAGAAGAAAATGTTTGGCTTGCAGGAGGCAATTGAAAAAATACAAAATCAAAATTTAGATTTTACGATAAATCCTTCAGGAATCCGTGAAATAGATGAAATATCTATTTCCCTAGAGCAGATGAGAGAGGCTTTAAACAACTCTTTAAAACAGCAATGGGAATCAGAACAGACCCGTAGAGAGCAAATTTCTGCTCTTGCCCACGATCTGAAAACACCTCTTACAATTATTCGGGGCAATGCAGAACTTTTACAGGATACTGATCAAGATGATATACAAAGAGAATATAATAACTATATTTTGAAAAATACAATGGAAATAGAAAAATTTACAAAAGAGCTAATTGATTTATCGAAAATGGAGAAAAATATCGTTCGTGAAAAAACCAGTGTTAAGACGGATGCATTTATGACAGAAGTAGAAGATCAAATGAGAGCTCTTTCGTTGGAGAAAAAGCTTCAAGTAGATGTCCAAAAGGAAACGCTACCTACACTTATATTGATCGATGAAGAGCGGTTCTATCGAGCGATTATAAATGTCATTGCCAATGCTGTAGAACACGCACCTGAAAATGGCAAGGTGACATTAACTGTTCAAGGTGCCGCTGATATTATTCAATTTACTGTTGTTGATAGCGGCTGTGGATTTTCTCCGAGAGATTTAAATGAGGCTACCAAACAATTTTATCGCGGAGATTCAAGCAGAAATGCGGGAAACCACCATGGGATGGGACTTTATATTGCCCAATCCATTGTTCAGAGTCATGATGGAACATTGCTAATTGCCAATGATTTATCAGCTGGTGGAGGGAAAGTGACCATAACAATCCCAACTGATTTCGCATTGGCGTAATTGTTTTTGCTGTTGTATTGCTTTCGCAAATAACGGGGGTTGATTTCCGTTCCGGCTGGGTGCTTTGTAGCTGTCGCTTTGCTTTCGCTACAGAAAACATTTGTAGCTGTCGCTTTGCTTTCGCTACAGAAAACATTTGTAGCTGTCGCTTTGCTTTCGCTACAGAAAACATTTGTAGCTGTCGCTTTGCTTTCGCTACAGAAAACATTTGTTGCTGTCGCTTCGCTTTCGCACAGAGCAAAGCTTCCTGGGGGCGTCCGATGAGCCGCTTGGGCCAACAGGATGTTGGTCACGAAGGCGTTATCACAGGACGTGATGGTTTTAGCCTGCGTTCCTCTATTCGCTGATCCCCAAGGAGTCACCCAGCCTCCACTCCAATCAACTCATATATATGATATATATTTTTTTCCAATGTCATATTAATAAATTTTGAATAAGATGGCGAGTCCTTAATTAATAAAAATTGTTCATTAACACACTTGATAAATATCTTAAAAGAAGAATGATTTTGACAAATTTGTTAATATCATTCTTTTTGTTTTTGTTTGAAGGGAAAAAGTGGGGAGTGTGTTCGGGCAATCGTATTGTAAAAAATGCTACAATAAAAGAAAAAAAGAAGAGGCGATGCACGTGAGTAACGTCATTGATTTTATTGCAAAGAAAAGAGAACGCGAAGAAAGACAACGTGCTCAGGATTTAGAAAGGTATGTTGCGACACAATGTAATTTTCATCAACCAGAAAATATTGATGCACTTGTTGATGGTAAAATGATTGAGGTCAAGGACCATACGTTGTTTTTAGGATTTCTCTCAATATTAAAAGATGAAAAAATTGATCCACTTAATATTTTTCAGGATGTTTTTACATTGGAACCAACCCACTTCGAGATGTCCTACAATATGAGATGGTGGTCAGTTGTACAGCTTGCCTTTACATTTTTAACAATTTTAAAGGAGAACGAGCCGCATACATATGCAGATTTTCTTGGTTTATAAAATTAATCTAGAGTGTGTGCACGTCTTGGAAAGCTATATAAACGTGCGCATACAGAACTAGATTCCTTCTAAATTTCCTCTAAAACTTTTATGATCCCCCTTCAATTAATAATTGTTCATAGATTTTCATAATTCCTTAATAATTTTTACTGAATATTTTAACGTCCTCCATACTTGCTTAATGTTTGTTTCTTAACATAAATGTTGTAAGGCAAATGAAAACAAACATAAACAAATGGAGGTTCCAACTCATGGCAATTCAAAAGTTGTGGAAGAAAGGTCTAATCGGAGCATTAGCAATTTCAATGTTGGCGGCTTGTTCTGACGGTTCATCTAGTTTGAATGAAGTGAAAAGTGATTTGTCACTTGAAGAGATTACGAAAAAAGCTAAAGAAGAAGGCACTGTTAATTCTGTCGGTATGCCAGATACTTGGGCTAACTGGGTAGAGACTTGGGAAGAGCTTGGTACTGAATATAGTCTTAAGCATAAGGATACAGATATGTCGAGTGCTGAGGAGCTAGCAAAGTTCGAGGCTGAAAAGGATGATGCCACTGCGGATATTGGTGACGTTGGAATTGCCTTTGGGCCGATTGCTAAGGACAAAGATTTAACATTACCGTACAAAACATCTTATTGGGATGAAATACCTGACTGGGCAAAGGATGATGAAGGCCATTGGATCGTGGGTTACACTGGAACAATTTCATTTTTAACTGATAAAAACAACGTCAAAAATGCACCGAAATCTTGGGAGGACATTAAAAACGGAGATTACACTGTCAGCATTGGTGATGCTTTAACAGCGAATCAAGCACAGTTTGCTATTTTAGCAGCTGCAATGGCATTTGGTGGCGATGAATCGAATATTCAACCAGGAATAGACTTTTTTGCAGACTTAGCAAAACAAGGGCGCTTAAAAGGAGATCCAACTGTAGCGAATTTAGAAAAAGGCGAAATTGACGTAGCCATTCTATGGGATTTTAATTCACTTGGCTATCGACACCAAATTGATGAGAAACGTTTTGATGTAGTCATTCCATCAGAAGGCTCTGTAACATCAGGCTATGCAACGATTATTAATAAATACGCCAAAAATCCTCATGCAGCAATGCTTGCTCGTGAATACATTTTATCAGATGCTGGGCAAGAAAATTTAGCGAAGGGTTATGCTCGTCCAATTCGTGACAAAGTGCAATTGTCTCAAGATGTTCAGAAGCTATTACTACCTACGGAAATGTACAAAAATGCACAGCCAGTAAAAGACCAAAAGAAATGGGAAGAAACAACAAAGCAAATTCCACAACTATATCAGGAGCAGGTACTAATTCATGGGAAATAATAAAGTTGTTTTAATTGTCGTAGATGCACTTCGTTTTGATACAGCCTGTACCCATATGGGTTTTATGCACCATTTAGTTGAACGTAAAATTGCGGCACGCTATAAGGTTTGCTCAGAGGTCCCGTCACTATCAAGGCCTTTATATGAAACGATTTTAACGGGGACACCACCCATTGTGCATGGAGTGACGAGCAATATGACAGTGCGTTTATCCACGCAAAATAGTCTATTTCATTTAGCAAAAGAAAACGGTCTTTCTACTGCAGCTGCTGCCTATCATTGGGTAAGTGAGTTATATAATCGTGCACCATTTGTGCATATGGAGGACAGGCTGCAATTAGATACTCAATTGCCGATTGAGAATGGCTTGTTCTACTTTGAGGATCACTATCCCGACAGTCATTTATTTGCTGATGCTGCTTGGTTAATGGATCAAAAGCAACCCGATTTCTTATATATTCATCCAATGAATGTAGATGATGATGGTCATAAATTTACAGCCGACTCGGCACAATATCGAAATCGTGTTTTAGCAGTAGATGCATTATTATCTTTATTTATCCCAAAATGTCTTGCGCAGGGCTATGAAGTGATCGTGACTGCAGATCATGGGATGACGAGTGATGGAAATCATGGAGGCACAACGGCTGAGGATCGCCACGTACCGATGTTTGTTATTTCGAATCATGTTAAAGCAGGCAGTAAGGATGAGGTTGTATCGCAGTTACAAATTGCTCCGCTATGCTGTCATTTATTGAATATTGAACCTTCTGATGAAATGGTTCCGCTGTTATTAGAGGGGATGCATTCTTTAAAAGGGGTTTAATTATCATTATTTATTCATGTATGTAATTGGAGTGGAGGGCTGGGCGACTAGGAGTGGCCCAGCTGGAACGGAAATCGAGCCTGTGTTATTGTGAAGAATTCATTTTTATATGAATTACTTTGAAGGTTTATCGGAACAAAATCACGTTTTATCGGAACAATTTTAGAATTTATCGGAACAAAATCTCATTTTATCGGAACAATTTCAGTTTTTATCAACTATGGGCGACACCTTGGGGATTAGCGGCTCACCGGAAGCCCCCGGCCGGAACGGAGATCAACCCTACGTTATGCTGATGAGCCTTCTAATTAATAAAAATGATTCATCTAAATAGCCGCTATTAAATAAAGAAAGAAGTGATTGTTTTGATTTCGAAGCGGCAAACAGTTGCCTGGCTTTCTCCTTTTCTAGTACTTGTCTTGTTATTTTTCTTAGTACCGTTACTGTATATGCTAATCACAAGCTTTCAAAATAGTGATGGTTTTACACTTGCACAATATAAATCTGTACTAACGAATGATTACATTTTACAAGGCTTTAAAAATAGTATTACATTGTCCGTTATTTCGGCTGTCATTGCCTTAATCGTTACTTTATTTGCAGTTTATGCGATTATGAGATTTTCTGAGCCAGTGCGCGAGAAAATTTTAATACTAACAAACTTAACATCAAATTTTTCAGGTATTCCGTTAGCTTTTGCCTTTATCGTATTGCTTGGCAATAGCGGGCTCTTTACATTGCTATTCGATAAATGGGGTATCGGCCCATTATCATCATTTTCTCTATATAGCTGGGGTGGCTTGTTACTGATTTATATTTATTTTCAGCTGCCGTTAGCATTAATGCTTTTATACCCAATTTATGATGGAATTCAACAACAATGGAAGGACGCTGCAGCACTACTTGGAGCTTCTACTTGGCAGTTTTGGATGAAGATTGGGATCCCAGTTATGCTTCCGGGGATTGTTGGAACATTTAGCGTGTTGTTTGCCAATGCAATGGGTGCGTATGCCTCAGCCTATGCGCTAACTAGCAGTAACTACAATTTAGTGGCCATCCGTATTGGTTCTCTTATTAAGGGAGATATTTTTGCCCAACCAGAGTTGGCAAGTGCTATTGCCGTAATACTAGCAGTAACGATGGTGACGGCAATGCTATTAAGCGAATGGAGCATTTCAAAAACAAGGAGGAAGTTATAGTGAAAAAAAGAGGCTTTGCTGATTTATTTTTCCTCTTGTTAGTGGTGTATTTAGTGCTACCTGTTGTTGCAACAATGCTTTATGCCTTTGCTACAAAATGGAATAAGACTATTTTGCCAGAAGGATTAACATTTAAATGGTTTGCTACATTATTTCAGGATGCAGAATTTATACAGTCGTTTGGACGTTCTGTTTTATTGTCGAGTGGGGCTGTAGTGGTTGCATTGCTCGTTATCGTACCAGCTATTTTTGTGATCGTGTTGTATTTTCCGAAATACGAAAAATGGATTCAGATGGCTGTTGTAATGGTGTATTCATTTCCAGGAATTATTTTAGCAGTTGGGCTCATTCGTGTTTACAGCAAATTTGGTGTGCCAATGATTCTAGTAGTTTTAGGGGCATATGTTATCGGTATCCTACCGTACATTTATCAGGGGACACGCAATAGTTTGCGGAATGTAGATGCACGACAGCTTTTAGATGCAGCTCAATTACTGGGAGCATCGAAATTGCAGGCATTTACTAAAATTTTATTGCCTACTGTTTACCCAGGCTTATTTGCAGGTGCATTATTATCGTTTTCCGTACTTTTTGGAGAATTTGTACTGATTAATCTAGTTGTCGGTTCTCGATTTGAGACGGTGCAAATTTATTTAATGAAGAAGCTTAGTACAAGTGGACATATTGCTAGTGCAGTTGTCTTTATTTATATCGTTCTAATGGGCTTATTAACGTTCGTTATTGCAACTTTAACGAAACGATCGAAAGGTGCTACAAATCTATGAGTTATATTTTGATTGAAGGACTTCATAAAAAATATGGAATAACTCCGGTTTTATCAAATATAAATATGAAGATTGAAAAAGGTGAATTTATAACTCTTTTAGGTCCGAGTGGCTGTGGTAAGAGTACAATTCTACGTATTTTAGCAGGCTTAACAGATGCATCTGCGGGAAAAATTATTGTAGAAGGCAAGGATATGAATGGTGTTCAACCAAAGGATCGTCAAGTAGGTATGGTGTTTCAATCATATGCACTATTTCCAAATATGACGGTGAAAGAAAATGTAGCCTTCGGTTTACGCATGCAAAAAGTAAATACTGCTGAAGTGGACCAACGTGTTCAAGAAATGCTTGAGATTGTGCATTTAAGTGAAAAAGCAAATGCATATCCGAAAGAATTATCTGGAGGTCAGCAGCAGCGTGTTGCCCTTGCGCGAGCTTTAATAGTACGTCCAAAGGTATTGTTGCTAGATGAGCCGCTCAGTGCGCTAGATGCCCAAATTCGTAAGAAACTTCAAACAGATTTACGAGCTATCCAACAAAAGCTAGGTATAACGATGATTTTAGTTACGCATGACCAAGAGGAAGCGATGGCTGTTTCTGACAGAATCTTTGTTATGAATAATGGGATGATTGCACAAAGTGGAACACCTACTATGATTTATACAAGCCCTGAAAGTGAATTTATCGCTAATTTTATCGGACATTACAATGTGTTTACGCGTCAAGCC
>Ga0102589_1004936_pt1 | contig 12068 bp, 13 predicted proteins | sample AraplaMF_Col_mLB_FD_76858 | JGI IMG/M metagenome (GOLD analysis project Ga0102589, IMG submission 76858) | Arabidopsis root microbial communities from the University of North Carolina, USA - plate scrape MF_Col_mLB | ecosystem: Host-associated > Plants > Roots > Endosphere | place: USA... | reverse complement strand
AAAGATGGTTTTGTTTATGAGACTTCTAATGGTTGCGCATTAGGTGGCAGTTTAGAAGAAGCCGTTTTTTATGGCATTTTAGAAGTCATTGAGCGCGATTCATTTTTGCTAACTTGGTATGCTGAGCTTCCTCTTCCGCGTCTTGATCTTTCTTCTGTCGATGATCAAGAGTTGCAGTTGATGGCAGAACGTGTGCGTGCAGTAGGGGGATATGATATACATTTGTTTAACTCGACAATGGAGCAAGGAATTCCAAGCATTTGGGCACTGGCAAAAAACAGAAAGAGGGAGGGATTAAATATTATCTGTGCAGCTGGGGCACATTTAGATCCAGTGCGAGCGGCGAAAAGTGCAATATATGAATTAGCTGGCATGATGTTAACGCTTGATAAAGAATTTGAGGAGAATCGCAAGAAATATGTACAAATGTTCCATAATCCTTCCCTTGTGAAGCAGATGCCTGACCATCCGATGGTATGTGGTTTACCAGAATCAGAAGAACGGTTTCAGTTTTTACTAGATAAAAATCGCCCGGTACAAACATTTACTGAGGCATTCAAGCAGAAAACAAGACATGAGGATTTAACAGATGATTTAAAAGAAATACTTCAGATGTTACACCAGTTGAACTTTGATGTGATTGTAGTAGATCAGACTGCACCAGAAATAAAGCGAAATGGATTACATTGTGTGAAAGTAATCATTCCAGGAATGTTGCCAATGACATTTGGGCACCATCTTACGCGCTTAACTGGTTTAGATAGGGTATTACACGTGCCAATGAAACTTGGATATGCGCAGCAATCGCTAACGCATGAACAACTCAATCCACATCCACATCCGTTCGCGTAAGTGATGATTAGGAGGGAGAAGGGTGAGTTTAGAGACATTTTTGAACAATTTGCATTTTAATACTGACGAAGCAACCTCTTCAACTTGGGAGGTAGATTGGGAAGACGGGCCACTTCCATATAAACTTTATCAAAACCTACCGGGAATTCCGTTATCTTCAGAAGTAACATTAACACTTGAAAATCTCGAAATTTCAACAGAACCAAGCCTTCGCGAAATTGGTCATTTTCTCTGGTACGTATTTGGGATTACTCAATTTTATCAGTCAACCGGACCAACACCAGAAGTAAATGTTATGCAGTCGTATCGGAGATTTGTTCCCTCGGGCGGAGCTTTATATCCAAATGAATTATATATATATTTAAAGATGGAAAATGTCCCTGCTGGGATTTATCACTATGATGTAGCGCACCACCGCTTAGTGTTATTAAGAGAAGGGAACTTTGATTCATATGTAGACCGAACTCTTGGTAATAGTTGTGACACATCCGCTTGTTTCGGTGTTATTTTTGTATCGACAATGTTTTGGAAAAATTTCTTTAAGTACCATAACTTTTCTTATCGTTTGCAAGGATTGGATGCAGGCGTGTTAATCGGACAATTGTTTGAAGTAGCAAAACAATTTCAGTTCAACTCAAGCGTGCATTTTCAATTTCTAGACCGGGCCATCAATCATTTACTCGGCTTATCGGAACAAGAGGAGAGTGTATATGCAGTTATCCCTCTATCGATAAATTCTGAACACCAAAAGTTCAATCATGAAAATGATGATACGAATATAGAAGTCTCCGCCACTCAATTATGTGAAGAATTACCAATTATTCATCATAATCACTATGTCCGATCACGAAAGATTGCAGAGTATCCGATGTTGATTCAAATGAATGAAGCATCTATGCTTGAATCAACACAATCATTTCAAACAATCAAGAGTGAAATGAATAGAATGCATGGTGGGCAAGCGTTAGTTCTTCCTCGTATAAAGCGAATGTCGTATGACTTAACAGCAGCGTGCCAAAATCGATTTTCACCGGAAATGGATTTTACTTTTAAGAAAATGAGTCAAGAACAATTGAATACGTTATTGCATGAAGTGACTGATTCTTTTGCCTATCAAAATGATTTAGATTCAAATTATGAAGAAATCGCATCCCGTGTTTCCATATACGTATGTTTATTTGGCGTTGAAGGTATCCCAAACGGCGCTTATCATTATGACAGTAATGCTCATACATTACGACAAGTACATCTTGGAGATCATAGATTCTTACTACAAAGCGGGATGACACTTCACAATGTGAATCTTTTTCAAGTGCCGCTATGTCTACATGTAGTGGGGGATAAAAATCATCTTAAAACTGAACTAGGATATAGAGGATACCGTATTCAACAGATGGAAGCAGGAATCCTTGTACAAAAATTATTGTTAGTAGCTTCTAGCCTTGGGCTAGGGGGACACCCGCTTCTTGGGTTCGATGTAAATTTGTGTGACGAACTTTATAGGTTGGATGCAGAAGAAGAAACGAGTCTTATCCAAATTCCGATTGGTTTCCATCGTCAGCGTCCTTGGTTGAGAGGGAATTTGCGTAGTTAAAAACCATGTAATTTATAAGGAATATGAGACAGCTTGGATTCGCATGAATTCAAGTTTTTTTTATGTAATTTGATTGAAAATGTTTTGTTGTCAAAGATCAAAGTAATTTCATTTACCGTATTTTTACATTTAATGATATTAATTCATGTTTCATGGCTCCAATAGAGTAAAAAGAATACTATAGGGCATGACTACATTTATAAAGATGTGAAGGAGATAACGAAAATGAACAAACATCCTAATGAAAATATAAAACAAAACATAAAAAAATTAAATACAGAAGAAAATGCTATTTATAGTGATCCAAAAGATGCAAGTAATATGCAACCACTACCACAACCAAAAGATTATGATGAAATAGAGTATTAATACAGTAGAAAAAAGGAACAAAAACAATTTCGTTTTTGTTCCTTTTTTCGTTACTGAGCAGTTAGTGGTTATTCACTATATACACTTTTCACGTACTATTTCCAATTAGGAGGCGGAAAAGAAAGAAAGGCTAATGAATCAATTAGTTCAATCGTGATGGTGTTATCATCAGTAATCGTAATTTCTACACATGCAACAAACGGTAACGAAATAATAATTACGTCATCATCAATTATAACCCCTGATGGACATGTATCGAAGTCACTTATAGACAGCTCTATATTTGCACCTGGAGCAATTATAATTTCCAAACATATATTTATGCATCGTTCGAATACGTAAGCGATTGTACATCTCCCCTTTTTATATGTAGATAGGCACATAATGTAGCGTTTGTAAGAACAATATTGAATAGAAAACTACAAAATATGTTGGCTATCTTTTTTATTACATCTTTAAAGGTAGTTCTTATACCATTCTATTTACAGATATACCTTCTTGATTGGACAGGTTATCTATTTCTAAAAAATAACGTATGTAGTAATTATTTGGTTGAAGAAATTACCTAGCGTAAAAAAATAATATATAGGCTCGTTCTCCTTGGTATGCATTGAAATAACAATTTCTCCTAGATCATTTGCTAATCTGGAGCTACTTAGTTAGCGGTAAAAAACATATTCATATAGGTAATTTATTGGAGGGGTAGGAAAAGGAGTAACAGTCGGTGTAATCGGCAGAGGTGTCGATGCGAATCATCCTGATCTAATAAAAAACTATAGCTTAATTTTGTACCAGCTGACGTGGACAAAACTGAAAGAGGTAATTCTGCTGATGTAAAGAATCAATGGGGAACTTGACGCTTTATTTGGAGCTAGTGAGCTGAATTTTTATAATGCGTTATTATTGCTTCCAAAATTATGTTTATTGTAAGTCCGATATAACCTTAATACGGTTACAATCGGACTTTTTTACTTCAAATGAAACTTTATAAATTTGTATAACTCATCCATCCACTTTCAGATCGTTTAGCATTATATTTACCGTAAGACAGAAGCTTCATCGTCGAACGAATAGCTGCGTGAAAAACTAACATCAACTTCCATTCCTCTTCCATTTCGCTTGGGTAGGCAGTTGATTCGTACACATAATAAGCTGCCATAATACAGGGAGCTACTTGTTCTGGTTCAAATTCATAAGCAATCGCATCATCTGCTATGAAATCAATAAGACATCGATTTCCATTTAGCATTTCTTGTTGAAGGAGCTTTATTACCGATACCGGTAATAACTCTAATATTTTAGCCTTCAGAACAGTCATTTTTTTGCTCTTTCAGCACGAAGAATTGCAGCATTCGTTGGTGTATTTGGTACATAGTTCCCATGACTGTCAATGGTATGTGCTTCCTTATCATATTGTCCGTTAGCATTACGTTTCTTTATTGTGAACGGGTTTTGATTGTTTCCCATATTTATCACCTCCAATGAATAGTATGTGCGAATCAAAAAGTATTCTTTCTAAAAGAGATCTCGCAAAAAATGGAATAGAAATAACAATTTCTCCTGTATGAAATGGTTCCTTTCGTAAAAAATAGGTACAAACCTTAACAAAAGGAGGATCATTTATGACAAATAGAAATGATAATCGAGAACGTAAAAACAAATATCCTAACAGTTTAAAAAACGATACAGAGTTTTCAAAAGATGTAAATATTAGAAGCGAAGTAACGAAAAAAGATCTTAAAAAATAATGTATGAAAAAAGCTTGGATTAAATTGACTCCAAGCTTTTTTCAAATGATAGAAATCTAACCACATTTATCATGAAAATGAATGAATTTCACTTACCGTATTTTGGTAAAAATAAAATAACACCAAGCCATTACATTAAAAATGATTTATAAAAACCTAAGTAAACAACATATGCATGAAAAAATTATAGGATGGAACTCTATATCATAAAAGGTGCATAAATCCTAATTGGATATAAAATAGAGGGGGGATTCACCATGAAATTAACACCAGAGCAAAGAATTCAATTACATGGATTTAATAATCTTACAAAATCATTAAGTTTTAATATGTATGATATTTGCTACACAAAAACAAGAGAAGAACGAGAAGCTTATATAGAATACATAGATGAACAATATAATGCAGAGAGATTAACAAATATTTTGAAAAATGTATCTGATATTATAGGAGCACACGTATTAAACGTTGCCAAACAAGATTACGTCCCACAAGGAGCGAGCGTAACAATATTAGTTTCTGAAGGCCCGGTTGTAGAAGTTCCAACTGAATCATTTAACGAATCACCAGGTCCTCTTCCAGGTTCAGTCGTTATACAGTTAGATAAAAGCCATATAACAGTTCATACATATCCTGAATATCACCCAGATGAAGGAATCAGCACTTTTAGAGCAGATATTGATGTGTCTACATGCGGAGAAATTTCTCCGCTTAAAGCACTCAATTATTTAATTCATTCATTCGATACAGATATAATGACGATTGATTACCGAGTTCGTGGCTTTACAAGAGATATAACGGGTAACAAATTATTTATTGACCACGAAATAAATTCCATCCAAAATTACATCCCAGAGAATGTAAAAAAATTGTATGACATGATTGATGTTAATGTATATCAAGAACATATTTTTCACACAAAATGCAAACTAAAAGAATTTGACTTAAATAACTATTTGTTTGGATATACACAAGAAACATTGTCTGTTGACGAACAACAAGAAATTACAAAGAAATTAAAATTGGAAATGGACGAAATATTTTATGGGAAGAATATGAACAATGGCCCAATAGAAGAGAATTCAACTGAATAATACATCCAAAGTATCGCTGAAAAAGCAGGAAAACCTTCTCCTGCTTTTTTATTTTTTTAATGTGAAAATCATTCAGTATATAAGATCCGAACTCATAGTACTGAAGAAAGGTGTTTTTCATTTTTTGTCGAATTTGAAATTTGGTATAGATTCAATAAAGAAAGGAATAAAAAAATGAAAAAATACGAGCAAATAATTTCATGGGTAGAAAATATAAAAGAACGAAACCATAGCTCCGCAGCAGCACTTTATATTATGAAAGATAATAAAGTTGTATTAGAGCATTATAGCGGAACTCATTCTAATACCAAAAATAGTTTTCCTATTACAGCAACTTCACAGTTTAACGTTGCTTCTGCAAGAAAAAGTTATTTAGGACTTGCGATCGCCTATGCGCTTTATGAAGGGAAAATAAAAAGTTTAGACGATTATGCTGTAGATTACTTTAAAGAGTATGACAAAACTTTACTTGGTAAAACAAGCATCAGGCACTTAGTAACTCATTCGCACGGTCTTAATGTGAGTGACAGAAAAATCATGTACCGAGAATTTGAATCTGGAGAAGGATGGGCTTACAGAGGTATCAATGTCGAAATGATGACGCAGCTAATTTATAAGCTATATAATAAAAGTTTTCCAGAATTACTGAAAGAACGAGTCTTTATACCCGCAGGTTTTACAGAAACGGCTTGGCAAATAACAGATCATGACAACTTAGTAAAAGTAGTCATAAATCCCGAAGAAGAAGCTGGAAGTAAGTTAGGTAAATCAGATGACGGGACAGAATCGAATCTTTTTGTCTCTGCTAGAGAATTTGCTTATTGGGGAGATCTTCATCTAAATAAGGGCTATTTGAATGGAAAACAAATTGTACCAGAAGAAGTTATTGAAATTGCAACACAATTGCATTCTCCTCATTTTAAAAATACAAATTTACCACAAAACGGATTATTTTGGTTTGTTCAAAATACACCAGCACTCCAAAATGAAATAGGTGAAAGAGTTCCAAAAGGATCTTATCAAATATTAGGCGTGACAGGGCCAACAATTTTGGTTATTCCTAAATATAATGTCGTTGTCGCAAAGATGTATAACAAGAGGTATAACTATGGAGGAACCAATTATCTTCAATATTTAAGAGACTTTAGCAATTTAGTGGCTGATACATTTGCTTAGTCAGCAGCCTATCATTTAAAGGAATACGCATAATTAAGTGGGGACCTGAAAAAACGCTGGTTGATTTGCAACCATTTATCTGAAGTCTTAAAAAATCAGATTGTTTCATACGGTATGTACATAAAGTATTGAAGATACAGTTTTACCACCAAAAAATAAAATATATTGAAACAATAAAAAGACACTTCATCGATAAGTGTTTTTTTATTGTTTCAAATGATAGCTTTGATGGTAATACTCTGCATTTATTTTCATTTCAATATTCGCATCTCACAAAGCATTGTGGACATAATAAGCATTGTAAGACAATTATTGAAATAGGAAAAGAAAGGGAAGGGCGTAATGAAACATTCATCTGGTAATCCATGGCTCGTAATTCTCGGTACAATCATTGTCCAAATGGGCCTTGGAACAATTTATACATGGAGCTTATTCAATCAGCCTTTAGTGAGTAAATACGCCTGGAATCTTAACGCTGTCGCGATAACCTTCTCAATCACTAGCTTTTTTTTAGCGTTTTCAACTTTATTTGCGAGTAAATTACAAGAGAAATGGGGACTTCGTAAACTCATTATTATATCTGGTTTATCCCTAGGGATTGGCTTGATGCTTAGCTCGCAAGTGTCCTCATTACCAATGCTTTATGTGCTAGCAGGTGTTGTTGTAGGTTACGCAGATGGTACAGCATATATCACTACACTCTCCAATTTAATAAAGTGGTTTCCAGAGCGAAAAGGTTTGATTTCTGGTATTTCTGTCTCAGCATACGGAACGGGCAGTTTAATTTTTAAATTCATTAATGGAAAGCTAATCGATTCAGTTGGTGTATCACAAGCGTTTTTGTACTGGGGCTTAATTGTAGCAATTATGATAGTTATAGGCGCGTGTTTTATCCATCAAGCCGCTGAACAAGATATAGTTCAGGAAACAAAGAGTCATGACTATACAACAAGAGAAATGCTTCGCACAAAAGAAGTGTATCTATTATTTATCATGTTATTCACATCATGTATGAGTGGACTATACTTAATTAGCATGGTAAAGGATATTGGTGTTCAACTCGTAGGACTTAGTGCAGCAACAGCAGCCAATGCAGTCTCTATGATTGCTATCTTTAATACTGTTGGTCGAATTATATTAGGGTCGTTGTCAGATAAAATCAGCCGTTTGAAAATTGTGTCGGCAACTTTTGTCGTTATAGCTATATCTGTTTTTACTCTTAGTTTTGTGGACTTAAATTATGGGATTTATTTCGCCTGTGTAGCAAGCGTTGCTTTTTGCTTTGGCGGAAATATCACTATTTTCCCAGCCATTGTTGGTGATTTCTTCGGTCTAAAAAATCATAGTAAAAACTACGGTATCGTCTACCAAGGCTTTGGTTTAGGAGCACTCACAGGTGCCTTTATCGGTGCAATATTAGGTGGATTTAAACCAACCTTTATTGTAATTGGTGCACTGTGTGTTGTTTCATTTTTTATCGCTATTTTTATTGATCCACCTAATCAGCAAAGAGAAAAACAAAATAATTATCGCAGAGCAGCCTGATTGTGTAAGGGACTTATTTCAAGTTTTAAAACGAAGAGAATCCTCTAACATATAGAGTCGATTCTTTTCGTTTTTTATGAAGGACTCATGTATTTCTGAAAAAAAATATAATTTGCAATATCTAGAAAAATTACAAATTGATCAAATTTAATTTTAGAGGTACAGTTATATGCAAATAGTTGATACAATTCGTATATAATAAGGGGTAAATATAAAAAGAGGATGATATATCAAGATAAATATAAGGTAGTATATAAGCGAGATAGAAAAATTTAAAAAGGGGATAGAAAGTGCAATGATGGATGAACAAGAATTGAAAGAAGAACTGAAACAAATCAAAAATAACAATTTCGCTGTACCAGAAGATGTGGACGCATATCCATATGCACAATGGATGATGGATTATATCGGGTCAACTGATGCAGAGTTTCGTGATGAATTGATTTACAGTACGCTTGAGCGATGGATTACTGGTGAAGTATTTAGAGAAAAAGAATTACGCGGCCTACTCTTGCAGGCGCTAAGTCCTGATTATTTGTTTTATAAAATCGGTGAAAAAGGAACAGACTCCGTTTTTAAACGGGCTTTCTCAGTTCTAATCCCACCGCTTATTTTATCTGTTCATGAAAAAGAACCGTTCTTATCTGAAGAACAACTCTACAGCGTAGCAGAACAAGTTCTTGAATATGTATATCTTGAACAAGATGTAAGGGGCTTTGTAGATGGAAAAGGCTGGGCTCATTCTACTGCACATGCCGCAGATGCGCTAGACGCTTTAGCTCGTACGATACGAAATCGCGAATTTTCACATGGAATCCTAACTGTTATTTTTCATAAGGTTCGTCTGCATGATTACGTATACATAAACTTTGAAGATGAGAGATTAGTGACAGCAGTAACGTCTATATGGAACCAAAATCTCCTAACTCAAGAAGAATGGAACAATTGGCTTCATAGCCTTACAAAAATTGAAGAAGCGTCAACTTCTCGAAATGATATTTTAGTACAAAACATTAGAAACTTCTTAAGAAGCTTGTATTTCCGAGCTTTAGAACAAGAAGAAAACTCTGCGTTTACGGTTGCTATACTAGAGACTTTAAAACAAATGTCATAGGTTTTGTTTTGAGGTCACTTTATAATTAAATTCATAATGTTATTTTTTACAAAATTAATAAACTCGAGGTAAAAGAAATGAAAAAACTTTCAGCATTCATGTGTGTTTCCCTACTCTTACTAGGAGCATGTGACAAAAAAGAATCTATTGTATCTAAGGATCAAACAGAAAAACAACAAGAGTCTCATGCACCGAAACAAAAAGATGTATTTGCAGCGACTCAAACGGCTTTAAAAGCAAAAACAAAAATAAATATTTTCTTACCAACAGAAATCCCTTTGTCTAATGAAAAAAAGGCTTTATCTGCACACACAGAAGGGCAAGATAAAAATTACACTGTTACATTTTTTGAAAGCAACAGTCCAATCCCTGTCGATTCCGCTGCACTTTCGGATTCTAATCAAGCTAAGCAAATCGCAAAACTATCTGTCAAACAGTATGAGACAAAGGAAGAAGCCGGTAAAAGTTTATGTTCAACATTTGTATTAAATCCTGATTACGAAAAAGATGTTCCAAGCAAAGATGATCCTACTGCAATAGATGTAGGGAATGGGATTAAAGGTTTTACTGAAGGAGCAGCAGGAACAATGTATTTGAATTTTGTTAAGGATCATTGGGCAATTTTTGTGAAAAGTCCATCGACAAATAAAGATGAAAATATACCTATAGCAAAATCTATTGTGAAACAAATGGAAAAAACAAAATTACCAACTCCAAACTCTTACGCAGTTGTTGAGGTGGATAACAGACACAAACAAAACCGTGTATATTGGCAAAATGGAAATACTTTATATGGAATAGAGACAAGCGGTTCTATCGAAGATGCGATAACTATTGCCGCTCATTTTGAGTCTACGTCAAAGTGATTAAAAAAAGTATTTGCTCAATGAAGTGGATAAAAGAAACTAAAGAGCTTATTGTCCACTTATCAATTTAGTAAATATTTTCCCGTGATGAAAAATAACCGATAAAAAGAAATACAAATTGTTACTCGAAAAGGAGTCTTGATTATCAAGACTCTTTTTTGAGTATTTAGCATAGCAGTGTAAATAAAATAATCTCCATGTAGGCTTAGTTCCAGATTTGAGTAGAAATTAAACTAAAGCTTGTGACCCGAAATTACCTGTATCTCAGTCGAACCCCAGTTCATGCATTCATCTATGATTTTTGTCTATATGATAAAAAAAATTTACCACTAAAATCTTCACCAGTTATTTTTACTTGATACACATCATCTTGGGGGATCTGAATGTCTTTTTCTTTCTGTTCATGATTTAACTGTAAAACAATATTCTCATGAGAATCGATAATGTATGCTGTTATAATGCCTCTCTGGGTTTCTTCATTTAGGGAGAACGACCAATTTGCATCTTTCTTTACTTTCATAAATTGGCCTATTTCACCTATGAAGCCTTCACATCGTCTAATTCCTAAGCTATTCTCTTCCGTTTTAATTTTACCTCTTTCTATTGTTCCTGTTCTATAAAATCCCCTCTTTTCTTGTTCCAGTGCCATTTCGTCTGCTCTTTTACCTAATTCCATTAATTTTTTACCTTCAGGCGAATTTAAAGATGGATCATCGATTGCAGCACCAGTACTCTCTATTTCTTTAGAACTATCTGTGTTATGGCTACAAGACACACAAAAAAGGGTGAAAGTAATAAATGTAATTACACTTTTTTTCATTTGAGCCCCCATTTCTTTGTTGTTTTCTCTATAGACTTGCTATTTGAAGTAGGGCGCTATATACCTTACTATTAAAACGGCTTTCATTTCCAAACCGTACTTTATTCTTCCATCCAACTGCTTTTCTTTAATTCAATTGGTTCAGTATAAAAAACGCCTGTTTTTCCATCAGAATGTTTTGTTTCCACTTTTAGACGATACATACCAGGGGATACAATTTGTCCACCCCAACCGGTCCAAATATCAAAACCTTCATCTGTGTTGGCAGGTAATTCCGAATGGAATCCATCTGCATCATAATATTCCCATTTATCTTTGACTAATTTTTCAATGCTCACTTGATACCATACGCTATATGGATTATCATTTGTAGCTTTGAATAAAAAACTTTGCCCTTGATAATATGAATTTGCTGTAGAAACAACAGTGAAATTATCTTGTGTAGCTGCTGAAGCTTGTTTTGTTAGCATAGTCATTTCTATAGCTGTAAAACTTCCGAATGTTAATGCTCCAATAAGTACTAATTTACCTAATTTCATTTTGTATTGCCCTCCACTATAAAATGATTTTTCGAATACTTGTTAAGTATAAAATAATTAAACGGTAAATAGTTCCAATTATTGTGTTGTTTTGTTTTTTTGTCCAGAAAAAGTAAGATTTATTTTTATTACAGTAATACAAAAAAACCATAATGGATTTCTTTTTACATTTTCATTGGGTTTATTGGGGTGAATTTTATCACGTATCTGATGGTGTATAGTGTCGTATGAAATGGTAGAATATGTTGTAGATGCACTTATTTAGATGAGAGAATAGGGAGAGGATTAGCGTGCAATTACAGGAGCAGAGTCGAATTAAGCTGAAGCAGCAATTGAAGGATAATGGTTTTG
>Ga0102589_1004934_pt1 | contig 12070 bp, 10 predicted proteins | sample AraplaMF_Col_mLB_FD_76858 | JGI IMG/M metagenome (GOLD analysis project Ga0102589, IMG submission 76858) | Arabidopsis root microbial communities from the University of North Carolina, USA - plate scrape MF_Col_mLB | ecosystem: Host-associated > Plants > Roots > Endosphere | place: USA... | reverse complement strand
AATGTCTAAAAAACAACGTAGCCTGTGTTCCGGGAACTCCTTTCTTTCCAAACGGAACAAGAAACAATGCGCTGCGCTTGAATTATTCTAATATGTCTGCTGAACAAATCGTTGAAGGCATGAAGCGCATGGGAGACGTATTGCATCGTGAATTGACAAAGGAAACGACTGTTTTATAAAAAAATGGAAAAATCAAATAAAGCGATTTTATTAATTCATGAAATATACGGTGTGAATAATCATATGAAGTTTATGAAAGAGAAATTGTCTAAGTTAGAGGCAGATATTATCTGTCCTAACTTATTATCTGAAGACGTTTCCTATAGTTATGAAGAAGAAGGAATGGCTTATCAAAACTTTGTTCAAAACATTGGGATTGATGAGGGTTCAAGACAAATTACTAACATGTTAATTCAACTAAAACAAGAATATGAAGAAGTAGGAGTTATAGGCTTCAGTGTAGGAGCCACAATATCGTGGCTATGCAGTGAAAATAATTTGTGTAGCTTCGTGATTGGCTGTTACGGATCGCGTATTAGAGATTATGTAAATAGAAGTCCTGTTTGCCCAACTCTTCTTATTTTTCCTGCTGAAGAGCAAACATTTGATGTAGACTGTTTAATAAATTCATTAGAGCAAAAAAGAGAGCCGCTTTTGGAAATCAGAAAGTTTTATGGCGTTCATGGTTTTATGAATCCTTTTTCACAAACCTTTCATAAAGAATCAGCAGACCAAGCCTTCCAAACAATAAGTGATTTTCTCGAAAAACAATTAGCTGATCACTAGCTATGTATTCTGAAAGTGATACCTTACAATAAGCAGAAACTGACCCTTTTCCAGTACATATACATATATTAACATTTTCTTTAGACGTATCAAAAAGGAGCGAGGTTATGCTAAAGTCAGGTGAACTTGTAGGAACAGCGGTAAAGCTAGTGCCGCTTGGGAAAATGCATGAGCAAGGACTCTATGAAGCTGCAAAACCGAAAGAAATTTGGGAGCATCTCCCGGTAAACGTTCATAGTCCAAGTGATATGAAACGGCTGATTGAAAGTGCTTTAAAAGCCAAGAAAGAGGGAAGAGAGCTGCCTTTTGCTGTATTTGATAGAGAGTCACATTCAATTGTAGGAAGCACAAGATTTTTAGATATATCACTTCTCAACAAAAGCGTAGAAATAGGGTGGACGTGGTATCATCCATCCGTGTGGCGAACGCGAGTTAATACGGAGTGTAAGTATTTATTATTAAAATACTGTTTTGAAGAGCTGAAGCTTCACCGCGTTCAATTCAAAACGGATGTACGAAACAATAGGTCCAGAGCTGCTATTAAACGGTTAGGGGCTACCCAGGAAGGCATCACCAGAAAACACATGGTTTTACCAGATGGATACGTACGAGATTCGGTTATCTTCAGTATAATTGACGACGAGTGGCCGTTTGTCAAAAAGCGACTAGAAGGTTTTTTTACATGCAGCCAGTCAGGGCAATAAAGAAAATGCCAGCAATTAATGGCATGTAAAGATCAAAAGCACAAGCTATAGCTTGTGCTTTTAATCGTTAAAGAGCTTCTTTAATAATTTTTTTATAGTAAAGAACAGATAAAATACCAAAAATAGAGTACAGGGCCGTATAGATAATCATAACGATAATCATTGGTGTCCAAAGCTCTGTTCCAAATAAGAACCACCCGGATTGTACGGCAAAATAACTGTGTAGTAAACCTACGACTAACGGAATGCCGAAGTTAAAAAGCTGCTTAATTATTATGCCGGTTAATAAGTCTTTTTCGGTAAAGCCTAATTTTCTAAGAATCGTATAGTTTGGTTTTTCATCTTCACTTTCATCCATTTGCTTAAAGTAAAGAATGCACCCTGATGTGATTAAAAATGCTAGTCCAAGGAAAGCGACAATGAACATAATTAGACCCATAGTCTGCTTTTGGCTTTTTACCGTTTCGATACGCGAATCATTGAAGTTATGATTGTCCAACTTCATTTCTTTGAAAATCTCGTTTGCTTTTGGTAAGTCATTTTCTTGTGATATATCTACCCCTGTGTACACAGAAGATTCTTTTTGAATAGAAGGATCCACGTCTTTTTTCAGTTCATTAAACACGGAATCGTCTACAATCATAGTAGGCATACCACTCGTAAAATAAGTAGATAAGAGAAATTTTCGATTTAAGCCTATATACTTTTGCGGAATGACTTCTTTCTTTCCTTTTAGCTCAATTTCTCCGGAATCTTTAAATGAATTTACTCGTTGAAGCATATCATTATAGCCGGTAAACAAAGTTTCATTTTGAGCTACATTTACACCACTAACAGATGTTTCACTAACAACCGAAAAAAACATAGCGGACGAGTCTACCATCGGGGCTTCCAAATTATTTTCTAAGATGCTTTTTACGTTTGCTTTTACTTGGATAACGTCGATCTTTTTTTTCGTATATGCTATTTTCTTCCGATTCAGCGCAGCTTTAAACGAAGCAGCGTCTTTTGTATTATTGATAGAAAAATCGTTAGGCACATAATCTTCAGCCGACTTTTCAGCAGAATAATAAGAGATGTAGCTCAAGCACAATAGGCCAATAGCCAGAGCCGATACGGTTGTAATAACCGTTAGCAACAGTGCGTTTGATTTCATGCGAAACATAATCGAAGAAAGAGATAATACATTGTTAATCGATAAATAGCCTTTTTTGCTTTTTCGCATCAGATTTAATAAAAAGCGAACTGAGCCTTTATAAAACAAATAGGTTCCGATGATAACCGAAGCTAAAATGGATACCATTGCGATGGACAAAGCATTCATGCTTGTAAAAGATCCGTCAAACAATTTAGCAGAAATATAGTAGCCGCAAGCAATAAAGGTCATGCCAAGAATTCCAATAATAATTTCAAGTATACTAATTTTTTTTGTTTTGCCTTCTGTTGATGACGTAACGCGGAATAGGGCTAAAATGGTCTGTCTTTTAATAAAAAGATAGTTCATCGTCATAATCAGTAAATAGATGACTCCGAACACAATAAGCGTTTGAATCAGGGCTTCTTCAGAAAAATGAAGTTTCGCGATACCTTTGGTGTCCGTAATTTTAAATAAAATCATAATGATTACTTTTGAAAACGAAAACCCAATTAAAATGCCGACAATCAGCGAGCTAAAGTACAGCATAAAATTTTCAACGGTCAAAATACGGAAAATTCTTGTTTTGGTCATGCCAATCAGCTGAAATAAGCCAATTTCTTTACTGCGTCGTTTGATAAATATCGTATTTGCATATAATAGAAAGATAGAAACAATGGCTACAAGTAAAACAGAAGCGGCCCGAACGGCTGCGCCTCCTTTAATGGAGCCTTTGGTTGCATCAAGAGCAGGATCATACTGAAGCGTGACAAAAGCAAAATATAAAGCTGCGCTGAAAATTAGTGCAAAAACGTATAAATAATAGTTTTTTACATTCTTTTTGAAGTTGCGGAAAACGAGCTGATTAATATTCATCTTGCACTCCGCCTAGCACGCCTTGAGTTTTCATAATATCTTCAAAGAAGTCTTTTCGCGTTTGGTTGCCTTTATACAGCTGTGTATAAATTTGTCCGTCTTTTATAAAAATCACTTTACTGCAGTAGCTGGCTGCCACTGGGTCATGCGTTACCATCACAATACTTGCGCTTCTTTTATCATTAAGCTCGGTCAGTTTGTTTAATAAATCGCTGGCCGCTTTTGAGTCAAGCGCACCGGTTGGTTCGTCAGCAAAAATCATGCTTGGCTCATGAATAAAGGCTCTTGCAGCAGAGGTACGCTGCTTTTGTCCGCCCGAAATTTCATTTGGGTATTTATCTTTTAGCTCGTAGATACCGAGCTGTTTAGCAAGCGCGTCAAATTTTTTGTGAGCTACTGCTGAAGGAGTTTTGACAATTGAAAGCGGCAAGAGGATATTTTCTTTCACTGTCAGCGTATCAAGCAAGTTATAGTCTTGAAAAATAAAGCCTAAATGTGTTTTTCGGAAGTTCGCTAACTGCTTTTCTTTCATTCTGCTAATTTCATTTCCTTCGATTTTGATGGTTCCTCCGTTGATTTTATCGATGGAGGAAAGTACGTTCAGAAGCGTCGTCTTGCCTGATCCTGAAGCCCCCATAATCCCTACAAATTCTCCTTTCATAATGGTAATATCTACGCCTTTTAATACTTCTTGTTTATTAAATTTATTTCCGTAGCTTTTATGAATATTAGTTGCTTCTAATATGTTCATATGTACTCACTCCTTTGATCTGATACGTTTATTATAGAAAAAGGGCTTTAGCTTTTCCTTTGATTCACCGAACAAATAACGAAAGCATGTGACATTTTTGTCACATGCTTTTCATATCAACAAAATCATTTGATTTAGGAAAGGCAAGCGTAAATGTCGTGCCTTCGTTAAGAACGGACTTCACACCAATGTGAATCGAAAGAGCGTGCGCCGCTTTTTGAGCGAGATACAGACCCATGCCTGTAGCGCGGCCGTCTTCATGCTGCGTAGTTGAGGTGAAACCTTTCTCAAAAATGCGGGGCATATCTTGAGGAGAAATGCCCCGTCCGTTATCTTTTACCTCGATGTACACTTGACCGTGGTGCTCGTAGCTTCTAATCATCACATCAGATTCTTCACTGTACTTGACTGCGTTTGTTAACAGCTGTCTCATAATAAACGAAAGCCACTTTGCGTCACACAGTACACGTTCTGCCTGTATATCCACATCAAACCCAATATTTTTTTGCATACACCAAGCTTGCAGCGTTTTGATTTCAGTGAAAATAAGGGACTCTAAATCCAGATGTTCAATATACATATCATTTTCGATAAAGAAAATGCGCTTTTGATGCAGCTGCTGATCAAGTAAAAAGTGAATACGAAGCCATTCGAACGTCAAGTTCGCTTTAACTTCTCGATTTTCTAACCGTTCAATTATTAAATGCATCGCAGTTAACGGCGTTTTAATTTCGTGAATCCAAGCTAACAGTTCATCTTTTTCCTGGGTCACGTACAGCTGAGTCTGCAAGCCATCTTTTTTCGCTTGTTCTAATTGTTGCATCAGATTTCGCTGAACAATCTTTTCAAAGGGGCGCAGCGGATGAGAAAGAGTAGAAGAATCAAAGAAATCCTCTTCATCTTTTAACCCTTGATAAAATTTTGTTTCTTTATGATAGCGGAAGACGCAAAAAATAAGAAAGACAATTGATGATATAAACACGATATAAAGAATCGAAGACACAGGAATGGATTCATCAATATAAGCGATAAAAAGCATAAAAAGATGCATCATAAAAAAGAAAAGAATCCAGCTTAGACGCTCGCGAATAAAGAGTTTAATCATAGCGTTCCTCTTCAATCGCTACGTAGCCTTGGCCGACTTTTGTTTCAATAAAAGCTCCAAGTCCAATTTCATCTAACTTTTTTCGCAGGCGATTGACGTTTACCGTCAGCGTGTTGTCACTGATAAACCGTTTATCTTCCCACAAACTATTAATCAGCTCATCTCGGCTTACAATCTTATTCTTTTTATGTATTAAGCATTTTAAAATAAAGATTTCATTTTTGGTTAAATCAATAGCTGTAGATCCCGCTGATACTTTATTTTTTTCGTAATCAATCGTAGCGCCTTGCCACGAAAGAAGGTTTACTTGTTCAACGCTGTAGTTATATACGCGGCGAAGAAGGGCCTGTATTTTTGCTACAAGCACATCAAAATGAAACGGCTTTTGAACAAAGTCGTCTGCGCCAAACTGCATAGACATTACCATATCAGAAGGATGATCACGTGAAGATAGGAAGATAATAGGGATTTTTGAATGAGAACGAATCATTCTGCACCAGTGAAATCCGTCATACTTCGGCAGCTGAATATCCATAATAACTAAATCAGGTTTTACCTCGCTAAACTCCTGCATAACGTTACTGAAATCACGGATGCCGTAAACATCATAAGACCATTGCTCCAACCGCTCTTTCAGTTCATTAAACAGCGTTACATCATCTTCAATTAAAAGAAGTTTAAACAATAATACGTACCACGCTTTCTGTTTTTATACTTATTTTATAGCAATATCCTTTTATTTACCATATGTGACAGTAGATTCACCGGCGTTCTTTATAAAATGTGAAAGAATGGATTTCGACGAGCATAGTTTATAAACATATATTGAACTCTAGTGAAAAAGGGAGAGCTGTTATGAAAGCAATGGTATGTACAAAGTATGGGAAACCAGATGTTCTTCAGCTTCAAGAAGTGGAAAAGCCTATTCCAAAAGAGAATGAAATACTGATAAAAATTTATGCCACCACGGTCACATCGGGCGACTGCAGAGTGAGGAGCTTTAATAGTCCACTGCTATTGTGGCTTCCAATGCGAATAGTTTTAGGATTACGGAAGCCTAGAAAATCAATACTAGGCGTAGAGCTGGCCGGAGAGGTAGAGGAAGTCGGAAAGAACGTAACGCGGTTCAAAAAAGGCGATCAGCTTTTTGCGATGACAGGTATGAAGTTCGGAGGATATGCGGAATATATCTGCTTACCAGAAAAGGGGACAATAGCCGTAAAGCCAGAGAATGTAACCTATGAAGAAGCCGCCTCTATTTCTTTCGGCGGCACGACGGCTCTGCATTTTTTTAGAAAAGGAACCATTCAAACCGGGCAAAAGGTGCTTATCTACGGTGCTTCAGGTGCCGTAGGAACTGCCGCTGTACAGCTTGCTAACTATTACGGAGCTGAAGTGACAGGCGTGTGCAGTGCTAAAAATAGTGAACTAGTAAAGTCTTTAGGAGCAGACCGCGTCATCGACTACCAAAACGAAAATTTTACTGAAAAACAAGAAAAATACGATCTTATCTTTGATGCCGTTGGAAAAATCACAAAAAATCAGTGCAAGGAAGCGTTAGCCTTAAATGGACGCTTTGTTTCGGTCGAAGGGCAAGGAATTGCTAAAGTGCAGACGAAAGATTTATTACTTCTTAAAAAACTGATGGAAGAAGGACAGATCCAATCAGTGATTGATAGATGCTACTCTTTAGAACAAGTTCCAGAAGCTCATGAGTATGTAGAAACCGGACATAAGATAGGGAGCGTAGTCATTACGTTAAAAAAGTAAAAAAGAGAATCTCTATAAAAGATCCTCTTTTTTATGATATTAAACTTTACTCTCCGCCTTTAATCCAAAGTTCAAGAGGAAGCCCTACAAGGTTCTTTCCGATCCATTCTCTGGCAATATTATTAGAAGGGCCCATAGCAATGCCCGCTCTGGCATCTCGGAACAAACGTTCAATAGGGCCTTTTTTATAGCCGTATCCGCCGCTTACATCCAATGCAATTCGCGTTGCTTTGTTGGCTACTTCTGAAGCGTGCACTTTAAATTCAGTCAGCGGGAGAGTAAGGACACCTTGTGCTTTTTGTTCAGCTTGTAAAATATCAAGCTGTTCTGCCAAGTCAATTTGCCATGGTTTTGTGCTTTCAATGAGGACTTTTGCTTCGGCAATCTGCTGGCGAATGACTTGATAGTCGCTAAGCTGGTTATTAAAATCGCGGTGAATCGTTCGCGTTGCATGGTTAACCGCAAGCTCTAGCGCATGTTCCGCTACTCCAAGCCAAGCAGAACCAAGGCCAATTAAATAAATAGGGGAAACGCCGTTTAAGACGATTTCTTTCCCTGTTTCTTCACTGCCTAGAAGATCTTCTTTTGGCACGTGTACATTTTTATAAGAAATCGGACCGCTGTGATTACCGCGAACGCCCAGCGCTTCCCATGGACTTGCGGTGATGCCGTCTGATTTTCCATCTACAATAAAAAAGCTAATATCCGTTGCTTCTTGTGCTTCAGGGCTGCGTGTTTGAACGATATAAAAATCAGCTTGCCCGGCGCTCGTAGTAAATGATTTGTCAGCATTAACTACATAATCTTCGTCATTTCGCTGCGCTTGACTGAAGTTGTACCACCAGTGTCCTCCTGAGGCTTTTTCACTTGTAGAGTACGTACCAATCAGCCCTTGGTCAATTGGTTGTAACCAGCGTTTCTTTTGATCGTCATTTCCGTACAGCGTGATAGTTTGAATCGCTCCGACATGCATCACGTAAACTAAAGCAGTAGAAGCACAGGCTTTTGCAATTTCTTCAGCTACAATCGCAAAAGCCACGTGATCAAGTTCTAAGCCGCTGTATGCTTTTGGTACAAGAATATTTCCCCAGCCTGCTTTAATAAGCGCTTCTAAATTTTCTCGTGGAAAAACGCCTTCTTCATCTGTAAGGGCTGCATTAGGCCGGATCACTTCATCTACAAGAGAAGCGATTTTCTCGCGGATGGACGCGTAATAAGCGCGCGTTGATTGATTGTATACAGGACGTGCAGAAATTTCGACTGACATAACATACCTCCAAAAATTTTAATGTTTGTTACGATAAACTATTTACAATGCGCCCGCTTTTTCTTTTAGTTCCTGTTCTTTTTGTCTTACGAGCGGAATGATGGTTTCGCCAAACGTTTTGATTTCTTCTTCATAATGTAAAAAGCCTGTCAAAATAATGTCCACGCCGATTTTTTTCAGTTCGATAATTTGATTGGCGACTTGTTCGGCTGTTCCGATAAGGCCAGTTCGAAAGCCATCATTGTACTGAACTAAGTTTTCAAATGAAGAGTTTGCCCACATGCCTTCACCTTGAGGAGAAGCTTTGCCCGCGAATTTCACTTGACTTTCAAACCCTTCAACGGCTTCTTTATCCGCTTGTAGAACAATTTCTTTTAGCACTTGTTTTGCTTTTTCTTCTGTTTCACGGACAATGACAAACCCGTTCACGCCGAATTGAATATCACGGCCGTTTGCGTTTGCTTTTACATCTTCAATTTGGTTTTTTAAGTTTTCAATCGAGTTGCCGTTCATGAAATAAACGTCTGATACTCGGCCTGCCATTTCACGGGCGGCTTTAGAGTTTCCTCCTTGAAATACTTTTGGCGGCTGAAGAGGCTTTGGTTTTAGCGGTGCGTCATTTAATCGGTAAAAGTCTCCTTTGAACGTAGTCGTTTCGTTTTTCCATAGTTCTCGAAGCACGTTAATAAATTCTTCAGAACGGCGGTAGCGCTCGTCATGATCTAGCCATGGTTCGCCGTAGCCGTTAAATTCGCCTTTAAACCAGCCGCTTACAACGTTCACAGAGACGCGTCCGCTGCTGATATGATCAATAGTCGAAATGATTTTAGCAAATACGCCGGGATGCCATAGCCCCGGAAGAACCGCTGTAATAATGTTGATTTTTTTAGTAGTGGCGGCCAGTGCAGAAGCGAGAGTCGCAGCTTCTAGTTGATTTTCAGCTCCATAGCTTGCAAAAAATCTAGTTTGCAAGAGAACATAATCAAAGCCCACCTGCTCGGCAATTTGCGCATACCGGCTGTTTGCTTCAAATGACCACTCTGTTTTTTGAGGAATGTTGGAAATGACAAGGCCTCCGCTTACGTTCGGGGCCCAATAAGCAAATTGCAAACTCATATGTAACGCCTCCTTAGTTAAGTAGTGAAAATAAATGAGCTGGGTAAAACATTCATCTCCTTAAATGCCAAAGGCTCTTATCTCGCTTCAAGTTGAAGAGAAGATAAGAGCCTTCAGTAGCCTGACAGGCGGTACGGATGCTGAATGTACATATAGTTATATCACCGGTTATTCCGATAGTCAAAGTGAGTTTTAAGAAATTTAAAAAGAATGAAATCGTAATTAAGTTTAACTAAAGAAGTAAGAGATCATCTATTTTAACTAAAAACAAACTTGACTTATAGGAATAGTGAGTATACTATTCAAATATGCTAAATAAATGAGAGGTCAACAGCTATTTTCTCTAAATAAATAGCCGTTTAAAAATAATCGACCAGACGACTGGAGATGCTTTGAACAATCAAAGCATCTCTTTTTTATTTGTCGTAAAAAGGAGGAAGTATACGTTGAGTAAAAAAAGAAAGCTAATGCTAGGAGCAAATATTAAAGGACTTGGAAATACGACGGATGGATGGAGACATCCGGACGTAGAGCCTGATGCGAGCATTAATATTGAGTTTTACAAGAGGCAAGCGCGTATATTGGAAAAAGGACTGTTCAGCTTTGTCTTTATTGCGGATGGGTTAGCAATATCAGAAAAGTCCATTCCTCACTTTTTAAATCGTTTTGAGCCCATTACGCTGCTGTCAGCTATTGCTGCTTCTACGAATCACATCGGTTTAGTTGGGACGGTTTCAACAAGTTTCAGTGAGCCTTTTACCATCGCTCGTCAGCTGATGTCTCTTGATCATATCAGCGGCGGGCGAGCGGGATGGAACTTAGTCACTTCTCCGCAAGAAGGGGCAGCGCGCAATCACAGCAGAGGATATCTTCCTCTTCACAGCGAACGATACGAAATAGCAAAAGAGCATCTCGACGTAGTAAAAGGGCTGTGGGATTCGTGGGAAGATGATGCTTTTACCTATCAAAAAGAAACCGGTCAGTTTTTTGATCCAAAGAAAATGCATACTCTTGGATTTAAAGGCAAGCACTTTCAAGTTCAAGGGCCGTTAAATATTGCTCGTTCAAAGCAGGGACATCCTGTTGTGTTTCAAGCGGGTTCATCAGAAAGAGGAAGAGGATTTGGCGCAGAAAATGCGGATGCGATTTACACCAATGCACATACACTAGAAGAAGCGCAGGCATTCTATCAAGATATGAAAAACAGAGCAAAAAATCACGGGAGAAATCCTGAAGAGCTTCTCATTTTTCCAAGTATTGATTTAATTATAGGAGATAGCGAGGAAGATGTAGAAAGAAGATATGGAGAGCTTGCCGCTTTCATTCCAATTGATCATGCCATTACATATTTAGCTCGTTTTTTTGATGACTACGACTTTCAGCAATTTGACGTAGACGCACCGTTTCCAGAGTTAGGCGATATCGGAGCAAATGCGTTTCAAAGCACTACAAATAAAATTAAACAAGCGGCGGCCGCTCGAAAGTTAACGTTAAGACAAGTGGCACTTGAAACGGTTTTACCGCGTTCACCGTTTTCAGGAACACCTGAGCACGTAGCGAATGAAATGCAAAAATGGCATGAGCAGGAAGCAGCGGATGGATTTGTGCTTCGCCCGTTTATGAGCGAAACGTTTCATCAGTTTGTGGAAAAAGTGGTGCCTATTTTACAAGAGCGTGGGCTTTACGATACTGCTTATAAAAGCGATACGCTGCGCGGAAATTTGAACCTTTCCGTTCCAGCCAATCGATATAGTCAAACAAAGGAGGAGTATGTGTATGACAGTCAAATTAATCAGTGAATACAGCGTCACAGAAAGCTTAAAAAAGCAGGTAATTGAGTGGAGAAGACATTTTCATCGCTATCCTGAATTATCGTTTCAAGAACACCGAACGTCTCAGTTTGTTGAAGATACGCTTCGTTCGTTTGGAAGCTTTATCATTACTCGTCCTACCCCAACAAGCGTGGTGGCTAGATTAGTAGGAAAAGAAGAGGGAAAAGTGGTTGCGATCCGGGCGGATATGGACGCGCTGCCGATTGAAGAAGAAAACACGTTTGCATTTGCCTCGGTTCATAAAGGCGTGATGCATGCATGCGGACATGACGGTCATACGGCTATTTTATTAGGAGTAGCTTCTGTTCTTTCTCAGTTAGGAGATGAATTTAAAGGAGAAATCCGCTTGATTTTTCAACACGCAGAAGAGCTGCTGCCAGGAGGGGCACAGGAGCTTGTTAAAGAAGGCGCGATGGAAGGTGTGGATTACGTAATTGGCACGCATTTGAATTCTAGTCTTCCCATCGGAGAAATCGGCGTGCTTGCAGGTCCTATGATGGCTTCGCCTGACATGTTTAATATATCGATTAAAGGAAAAGGAGGACACGCCGCAGCGCCTCACGAAGCAGTTGATGCTATTGTTGTAGGAGCGCAAATTGTGACGAACCTTCAAACGATTGTTTCAAGAACGACCAATCCAATTGATAAATTAGTCGTATCGGTTACACAATTTCACGGAGGAACTACGCACAATGTACTTCCTGATAAAGTGGAGCTTAACGGTACCG
>Ga0102589_1004932_pt1 | contig 12084 bp, 9 predicted proteins | sample AraplaMF_Col_mLB_FD_76858 | JGI IMG/M metagenome (GOLD analysis project Ga0102589, IMG submission 76858) | Arabidopsis root microbial communities from the University of North Carolina, USA - plate scrape MF_Col_mLB | ecosystem: Host-associated > Plants > Roots > Endosphere | place: USA... | reverse complement strand
TGCGCCCGTCCTGGGGATGATAGAAGCCGTTGATGCAGTTCAGCATCGAGGTCTTGCCGGCCCCGTTCGGACCGATGATGGCACGGACCTCGCCCTTGCGGATGTCGAACGAGACGTCGGTGATCGCCTTCACGCCGCCGAAGCGCAGGGACACGTTCTCGACCGCGAGCAGGATCTCGCCCTTCTGCGCGACCGGCTCGCCGGCGACGGCCATGGACTGCGCGTTCATGCCGCCTCCCTCGCCTTCTGGGCGCCGGCCGGCGTCGTGACCGGGTAGGTCGTGGCGTCGCGGACCTTCACGGTCGCGGAGATGACTCCCTTGCGGCCGTCTTCGAACGTGACTTCGGTGGAGATGTCGGCCTGGGTCGAGCCATTGTACAGGGCCTCGACCAGCGGCGCGTAGCGCTCGGCGATGAAGCCGCGCCTGACCTTCTGCGTGCGCGTGAGTTCGCCGTCGTCGGCGTCGAGCTCCTTGTGCAGGATCAGGAAGCGCTTGATCTGGGCCCCGCCCATCATCGGTTCGGCGGCGAGCGACCGGTTCACCTCGTCGACATGCCTGGCCATCATCTCGTAGACCTCCGGATGCCCGGCGAGCTCCTGATAGGAGGCGTAGACGACATTGTTGCGCTCGGCCCAGTTGCCGACGGCCGTCAGGTCGATGTTGAGCGCGACCGCCGCATAGTCGCGGCCCTGGCCGAAGGCGACGACCTCCTTGATATTCGGATAGAACTTCAGCTTGTTTTCGATGTATTTCGGCGGGAACAGCTCGCCCGAATTCAGCTTGCCGACATCCTTGGCGCGGTCGATGATCTTGAGGTGGCCGCCCTCGTCGAAGAAGCCGGCGTCGCCGGAGCGGACATAGCCGTCCTCGGTCATCGTTTCGGCGGTCTTGTCCTCGTCCTTGTAGTAGCCGCGGAAGATCGAGGGCGAGCGGTACAGCACCTCGCCATTATCGGCGATCTTGATCTCGACCTGCGGCGCCGGCCGGCCGACCGTATCGGCCTTGATCTCGCCGTCCGGCTGCATGGTGATGTAGACGCCGGCCTCGGTCTGTCCGTAGAGCTGCTTCAGGTTGACGCCGATCGAGCGGTAGAAGCGGAAGAGCTCGGGGCCGATCGCCTCGCCGGCGGTATAGCCGACCTTGATGTTGGTCAGGCCGAAGCGGTTGCGCAAAGGCGCGTAGATGATGATGTCGCCGAGCTTGTAGAGCAGGCGGGCTGACAACGGCACGGGTTCGCCGTTCAGGATCTTCTCGCCGTGCTGCTTGGCCACTCCGAGGAAGTAGTGGAACAGCTTCCTCATCAGCGGGCCGGCATCCTCCATGCGCACCATGGTCAGCGTCAGCATGGTCTCGAAGACGCGCGGCGGCGCGAAGGCATAGGTGGTGCCGATTTCGCGGCGGTCATCAACGACAGTCTCGGGGCGTTCCGGGCAGTTGACGCAGAAGCCGGCGATGATCGCCTGCGCATAGGAGAAGACGTGGTCGCCGACCCAGGCGATCGGCAGATAGGCGATGATTTCGTCGCTCTCGTTGAGCCCGTCGAAGCCGCAGCCGATCTCGGCGGCGGTGATGATGTTGAAGTGGGTGAGCATCACCCCCTTGGGCCGCCCGGTCGTGCCGGAGGTGTAGAGGATGATGGCAAGGTCGTTGCTGGCGCCTTGCTCCATCTCGCGGTCATGGGCGGCTGAGACGGCGGGGTCCTTGAGCGCGGCGCGGCCGGCTTCGATCACGTCGCCGATGTCATGCAGCTTGGCGTGGTCGTAGTCGCGCAGGCCGCGCGGCTCGTCATAGAGCATGTGGCGCAGGTTCGGCAGGCGTTCGACGACCGACAAGACCTTGTCGACCTGCTCCTGATCCTGCACGCAGGCGAAGACCGCCCCGGCATGGTCGAGCACATAGGCCATCTCGTCGGCGACGCTGTCGGCATAGACCGGGACTGGAATCGCGCCGAGCCATTGCGCTGCGGCCATCGACCAATAGAGGCGCGGCCGGTTGTAGCCGATGATCGCGACCTTCTCGCCGCGCTTCAGGCCGAGCTGCTCGAAACCTTTGGCATAGGCGCGGATCTGCTCGGCGACCTCGGTCCAGGTCCAGGACTGCCAGATGCCGAGGTCCTTGTGCCGGAAGGCGACGCGTGCGCCGCGTTCCCGCGCATTGCGCAGCACGAGCTTGGGAAAGGTGTCCGCCAGGCCGGCGGCTGCGCTTGCCACGATCGTCGTCTCCACCCTGTCGCCCCGTCTGCCGCGGGTTTGTCCGGACGCGAAGTCCTTTTGCGATCATGCAAGTTTTGCAGGAGGCTCGGCGCTGTGCAAGAAGCCACTTGACAGACAAGGCGTGTTTGAGGCGCTATTGTCCCGCCGAGGTTTGACTTGGCCTCGATGCCCGCGATTGGCGGGGCGGCATTTCCCGACATCGCAAGGCTCGCTGGCGCCCGATTTTGCCGGGCTGGCGCGGTGTTTTCGGCTGCGCACGCAGGTTGCTGGCTCGGTGCGGGGGGCCGACCCATGCGCGTTCTTGCCTCGATCACGATCGCGATGCTGCTCGCCGTTTGGGTCACGCAAACCCTGGCGCATCGGGCGCCCGGCGGCTGGGACTACCCGTTCGAGTGCTGCTCGGAGGCCGATTGCGCGCAGGTCGATGTCAGCGAGGTGCGAGAGACCCCGTCCGGCTTCGTCGTGACGATTATGCCGGGCCGGCATCCGATGTGGGTGACGGAGCGCCGCCAAACAGTCGTGCTCGAGATTCCCTATCAGAAGGCCCGCCTCTCGCCTGACAGGTTCTTCCATCTCTGCATGAACGATGCGGGGGAATTGTTGTGCTTCTTCGCGCCGGCCGGGGATTCGTAGCGCCGATGTCGGCTACGGCCTGGAGCGCGGAGCGTCGGTCGGAGCCAGTTCGACGGCGCCCGGTCCCCAGCGCCTGCCGCGGACGACAGGCGCTGGACTATCTGCCGGGGAGGCCGGGTTCAGCTCAGCCAGGTCACCTTGCCCGTGGTGACGTCGTGCATCGCTGCGGCGATCGCGAGCTGTTTCGATGCGACGAGTTCCGCAATGATCTTCGACCGTTTCGGCAGGCTTTGCGCGGTCAGTCGCGCATTCGCCTCCGCGACCTTCTGCACGAGCGGGTCATTATGGGAATCGCGTTTCCCGTCCGCTGCCGTGAGCGTCTTCAGGGCCGGCTCGAAATTCTTCAGCAATGCGGTGATGTTGCCGAGCTTGACGCCGTCGACCGCGCTCTTGATCGCCCCGCAGCTGTTGTGGCCGAGCACGACGATCGTCCGGGTGCCGACAACCTTGACTGCATATTCGAGGCTGCCGAGGATGTCCGTGTTGGCGCAATTGCCGGCCACCCGCGCGCAAAACACGTCGCCGATCTTCTGGTCGAACACCAGCTCCGGCGGTACCCGCGAATCGATGCAGCCGATGATGGCGGCGAATGGCGATTGGCTGGATGCTGTTCCCTTGACCTGAGCCATGAGATCGCAGTTCACCGACCTTCCGGCCATGAAGCGCTCATTGCCTTCCTTGAGCAGCGCGATCCCCTGCTCGGGCGTCGTCGACTTCTGACGCTGCGGCGTGAAGATCTCGCAGGCGGACTGGGCATTTGCGGCCGTTGCCGCGAACGAGCCGACAGCGGCCAGACAGCCGCAGAACGAGCGACGTGAAAGCATCAGAACCCCCCTGGTGTTTTGTCTGACGCCGCGACGTTACACTTACGTCATGCGCTTGGCACGGGATTCCATGTCACGATTTCGGTCTGCCTTCCCTCGGGTCGTATAGACAAGGCGGCGACGCAGCTCGTGGAGGTCGCCTGCGACATACGTGCTGAGGTGTGACCGATCCCGATGAAGCCGAGCCCTCCTGCAAGACCGGCCCCCGCAGCGTCATGGCGTTCCTCCTATCTGCTCGAAGCTGATCGTATGTCGCGAGGGGTCGGCGGCCGTGAGGCGGACCCGGATCCTGTCACCCGGCTTGTCGCCCTGCCCGCGAACGCGCGCGATTACGGGCAAGTCGCAGAGCTGGATCCGCAGGGTGTGATCGTCCGTGTCGGTCACCACAGCCTCGAAGGACTGACCCTCGCTTCCCTGGAGCATCAGGGCTTCGGCGAGACTGACCACGGCGCGCTCGATCTGCCCGTCGCGGGCATCGGCCCTGCCCATTACGGCAGGAAGCGTCTCGAAGGCAGCTGTCACCGAGGCTGGCACCGCCTGCCCGTTCGCGATCGCGAGGGCGGCGCTGATCACATAGCGATCGGCGAGGCGACGCAACGGAGCGGTGGCATGCGTATAAGTTGCCGCCATCGGCGCATGCCAGGGCACCACGCCTTCACGATAAGGAACATAGCTTGCGCCGCCGCTGGCCCTGCGTACCGCCAGCATGAAGGCGGCATGACTGCTGTCGGCGGGGGCGAGCGTCTTTTCGAATTGGGCGAGCGTTGCCATCTCCGGCCAATCCAGCCCCAGCGCCCGCGCGCTCTGGCGCAAGCGCAGCACGGCCTTCCGGTCCGGCTCGGGCATGACCCGAAACAGCCCGGTCCCTGCCGCCAGGAGCGTGTCGGCGATGGCGAGGTTGCTGGCCAGGGACAAGGCGGCGTTCTGGTCCTCGGCCAACAGGCGCGGCCGGAAGAGCAACTGAAAACCACCGCCTTCCACGGCGGCGACCTCCTGCTCGGGCGGGTCCACGCGCGCTGCACCCCGTCGGTTCTCGGCGGCTTCGATGCGCTGCGCCAGCTCGGCAAAATCAGGCGGCAGATCCGCCGCGCGGACCGAGCCATAGGCAAGCTTGGCTGTGTTGCGAATGGTGGCGCGCTCGGCGCAGTCGAGACGGACATTGCCGTCCAGGTCGATCCGGGTCGTGAAGATCACCGCCGGCCTGGGACCGGTGGGCAGCAGGCTGGCTGCTCCCTCGGCGAGGACCGGCGGATAGAGCCCGGCCTTGCCGTCGGGCAAGTAGAGCGTGGTGCCGCGCCGCCAGGCTTCCTGGTCGATGGCGTCGCCGTCGTCGACGAACCAGGCGACATCGGCGATGGCGTAGTGGAGCAACAGGTCGGCGCCGCTGCGCTCGATGGCGAAAGCCTGGTCGAGATCCGTCGACGTCGCAGGATCAAGCGTGACGAAGCGCCGATCGGTCCGATCGACATGTTTGGTCGGCTCTCGCCGCGCCGCAGCCTCCGCCGCAGCAAGAACATCCGGTGGAAAGTCCTTGGGCACGCCGAATTGCCGGCGTATCGCCGCGAGTCCGCCGATCAGCGCATTGGTGGAGTCGATGAGCGTCTTCATTGTCGGCTGTCGGGCCTCTGCCTTTGGTCCGGCTGGCCCTGAACGGGCCGGCGCGATGAGGCTCTGATCAGTCACCGGCAGAGCTGGCACTTATATGGCAGCCAAGCGCGACCACCGTCTCGTTTCGGAGGGGAGGTCGCGCGCGGCCGGTTCATACCGATACGGCGGTGAGCCGACGGGTCGTCAGGATTTCTGGAAGTGGAAGGCCTCGGCGAAGGTCAATTCGACCATGTCGCCACGCTTCAGGCGGCGGGCGTCGTTCTGGAGGTCGGGATCCGAGATGATACGGGTCCGCGGTCCGGCCGGCCCGACATAGCTGACGACGTTCGTCGCCGGATCGTAGCTCTCGAACTTCGCCGTCACCGTCAGCGTCCGAACCACGAATTTTTCCGGCAGGTTCTGGAAGGAGGCGTCGGCGACAGTCTCCGAGTAGACGATGCCCGGCTTGGCGCCCTTGCGGGCGCGCTTGGCGCCGAGCACCGCACCCTCGGCCCGCCGAACCTCGACCCTGTCGCCCGCCCTGAGGTTCTGCAGGTCTCCCAGCGTCTCCGGCACCGCGACCGGCCAGGTCTGGCGGCCCTGCCGGACGATCACGATGCGGTCGGCGGGATTGACGGCGGCGACCTCGACATCGAGTCGCTCGACCTCCACCGGGCCGACACCGGCGACGACGACTGTCTGGCTGGTGACCACCGGCGTGGTCGCGCAACCCGCAAGGGCGATTGATACTGCGGCGATCAAGCTGATTTTCTGCAACATCGGACGTCTCCCCTTCACAGGCAATCCGGGCGGTTTCAGCCGCCGGCATCTGGGTTTCGGTCTGCAAATCGAGAAAATTGCGAATGAATGACTTCGCGGAGCCAAGAATAAAGGCCAACTCCCGCCACGGCACAATAGGCAGTCCGCCATGTATTCGAGCACGTATTCTGCCCTACCTACTTCGCCTTACCCCTCATAGCGTGCGAGCCGCTCCAGATCGAGGATCGTCACCTCGTTGTGGCCGACCTTGATGAAGCCGAGTTCGGCGAGCCTGGCGAGGCTCTGATTGGCCATCTGCCGGGAGATGCCGGCGAGCAGGCCGAGCTCCTCCTGCGAGATCGTCAGAGTGCGGTCGTTGTTCGGATAGAGAATCGGGTTGAACAGCCAGGCGAGATTGCGGGCGAGGCGCCCGGTCGCCCCCAGCATGCGGTCGTATTCGGCGAGGCCGATGAACTGGGCGAGGCGCTCGTTGAACTGGTGGACCAGGAAGCGGTTGAAGGCGGCCGAATGCTCGAACAGCCAGAGGAAGGTCTGGCGCCGCATCAGCGCGACCTTGCTCTCGCGCAGGGCGACGAGATCGTAGCGCCGCGCCTCGTTCTTGATGATCGTGCCCTCGCCGAACCAGGCGCCGCCGCGCAGGCCGGCGAGCGTCGCCGATTTGCCGCTGCGCGAAGTAGTGCTCATCTTGAGCAGGCCGTCGGCGACGCCGGTCCAGGATTCCAGCCGGTCACCGACATGGCAGACATAGGCGCCCTTGCCATAGGCCTTGATCGTCGTCCCGCGCCGAGCCTCCTCGAACTCCTCAGGCGTGAGCCCGTTCGACCAGCCGGCGATCCGGCGCAGCTCGTCCTCGGAAATCAAGATTCGCCGGCCCCTCGCATGCGCTCGTCGCGCACTATGCGGCCCGATTCATCGCAAACTCAAGTCAAGTCGGCCATTGTGCCGCCTGCATCGATCCCTAGGCGCGCCGTGCGCCGCTGCCGCGAGACGACCCTCGATTCCGGGCTCAGAACCGGATCGCCGCGGCGAGCGAGGCGAGCAGCAGGATGGCGAAGATCAGGTTGACGATGCGGTTGCTCCGGGGATCGCGGAACAGCTCGGTCAGGCCTGAGCCTGCGAGCAGCCAAGCGATATTGACGATCGCGATGACGAGGAAGAGCAGGCCGATCTTGAGGCTTGCATCAACAGCCGGTTGCTGTGGCAGCAGCGCGAAGCCGGAGAACAGCGCGGCCATCGCCGCATAGCCCTTGGGATTCACCAGCGAGAGCGCGAAGCCAGCAGCGAAGGAGGGCGCAGCTGCATCGCGATCCGCCTCGGCGAGCGGCGGCGCCGTCGCGATGCGGAAGGCGAGGTAGAGGAAGTAGAACGCAGCCAGAATCGTGACGATCGGCGCCAAACCGGGCAGCGCCAGGATGACGGCGACGACACCGCTCGCGGTCAACGCCATCACCGCGAGCATGCCGAGCGTGATGCCGGCGCCATAGCCGAGGCCGCGACGCATGCCGAAGGCGGCGCCGGTCGCGGTCAGGCTCAGGGTCGCCGGGCCGGGGCTGCCGGTGAGAGCGACGCCGGCGAGGAGAAAGCCAGCCAACCCGTCCATGATCGTTCTCCGCGCACCGCTTGGCAGCGAGCGCGAAGAAAAGCGGGAGAAGCGCTGCGGGTCTTGAACGTTCGTGCGGGCCTTGTGCTCACGCCTCGCAGGTTGGCCGCGACGGTCCATGCCAGTGCGAGCAGCGAATCACTGAGCAGAAATTGCCACGTTTGAATCCGGGGTCCTTGTCGGCGAGCACATCGGCCTTGACGTTGCCGAAGGTCGTCTCCGGCTTGTGTTTGATGCCGTCGAAGAAGGCCTGGATGATCTCTTCTTTGAACGTCTCGTCGCGCGGATGGGCGGCCACGACAGCTTCGCGCTCGGCATCGCTGTATTCGCCATAGGTCAGGCCGAGCACGTCCATCTCGACTCCGGCCGTGACCAGCGCGACGACAGGGTGCATATGCTTGGGGATGCCGGGCGTGGTGTGCAGCGCGATCGCGGTCCAGACCGTGTCGATATCCGCCTGTGCGATGCCGTGCCCGCGCAGGAAGTCGCGGGCGGCATTGGCACCATCGACTTCGAAGCGCTCATCGGCGCTGCTATTCTGCGGCATCAGCCCCATGTCGTGGAACATCGCGCCGACATAGAGCAGCTCGCGGTCGAAGCTCAGCTTGCGCTTCAGGCCGGCCAGCGCGCCGAAGTAATAGACCCGGCTGGAATGGTGGAACAGCAGCGGCGTCTCGGTATCGCGCACCAGCTCGGTCGCGGCGCGCGCCAGCCTGCTGTCGGGAATGCTCACGCCATGGATCGTCGTCATCAAGGCCTCCTGCGAATAAGTTCGGCCGGAGGCTAGCCAAGTCACGCCACGTCCTCAATTGACGTATGCCGTCGATTTCTGCCAAAAGCAGATTCAGGGAGACATGGAGCGCCACCCTGCCGCCGATCAGGACCATCGCCATCCTCGCCGTGCCCGGCGTCCAACTGCTGGACATCTCCGGCCCGCTCGACGTCTTCGCCGAAGCGAACCGGCAGGCCGGCAGAGCGCGTTATCGCCTGCTCGTCATCGCGGCCGATTCAGGCCCGCTCGCTAGCTCGTCGGGCGTCAGGCTGCTGCCTGACCTGTCCGTCGCCGACGCCCATGCCGAGGAGATCGACACGCTGCTGGTCGCCGGCGCGCCGCAGGTGGCGGAGATGATGCCCGCGCCCGATCTTCTCACCTGGCTCTGCGCGCAGGCGCCGCGCACTCGCCGCTATGGCTCGGTCTGCAGCGGCGCCTTCATCCTCGCCGCCGCCGGTCTGCTCGACGGCCATCGCGTCACCACGCATTGGGCCGTGGCTGAGCAGCTTGCTCAGGCCTACCCGACAGTGACAGTCGATGCCGATGCCATCCATGTCCGCGATGGTCGGGTGCGTACAGCGGCTGGCGTCACTGCCGGGCTCGATCTCGCCTTGGCGCTGGTCGAGGAGGATCTTGGCCGCGAGATCGCGCTCAAGGTCGCGAGCCAGCTGGTGATGTTCTTCAAGCGACCAGGCGGCCAGCTCCAGTTCAGTCGCAAGGGCGAGGCCGAGCCAGCCGGGCGCTCGGCCCTGCAGGAGGTCCAGCGCTGGGTCGCGGCCAATCCGGCTGGGGATCACAGCGTTGCCAGCCTGGCGCGGCGCATGGAGTTGAGCCCGCGCCATTTCGCCCGGCTGTTCCGCAGCGAGGTCGGGCTGACGCCGGCCGCCTGGGTCGAGGCCGCTCGCGTCTCCGCCGCGCGGCAATTGCTGGAAGGCGGGAAGGAGGCGCCCAAGCAGGTCGCCGCGCTTTGCGGCTTTGCCGATGCCGATACACTGCGGCGGGCCTTTGCCCGCCATGTCGGCGTGACTCCGGCGGAATACCGCAAGCGTCACGCCCGGATCGGCTGAGCTATTCCGCTGCCCGCGGCATAGCCAGCGCCTCGGCCGAGCCGTCGCGCAGACGCTTGAGCAGTTCGGCTTCCTCGGTCTTGGTGGCGGTGAGATGGCGTTCCTTGACGTGGCCGAAGCCGCGGATCTTCTCGGGGATCGCGGCCAGCGCGACGCAGAGCGCATGGTTCTGCGGCGAGAGCTTGCCGAGGATTTCGGCGACCAGCGCTTCGTAATCAGCAATCAGCTTGCGTTCGGTCCTGCGCTCTTGCGTATAGCCGAAGAGGTCGAAGGTGGTGCCGCGCAGGCCCTTGAGCTTCGCCAGCAGACCGAAGGCGCCCAGCATCCACGGTCCGAAGCTGATCTTGCGCGGCAGGCCGGTATTGGGATCGCGCTGGGCCAGCAGTGGCGGGGCGAGGTGGAATTCGAGGCGGAGCGGTTGGCCGGTCGCGCTATCCTGCTCGAAGGTCGCGGCGATCTGCTTGCGGAAGGCGCCGTCGCTGTAGAGCCGGGCGACCTCGTACTCGTCCTTGTAGGCCAGCAGCTTGAAGAGATAGCGGGCGACGGCCTCGGCCAGCGCACTCTGGCCGGGAAGCACGCTCGCTTCCTTGGCGCGAACCTTCTCGACGAGGTCGCGATAGCGCGCCGCATAGGCGGCGTTCTGGTAGCTGGTGAGGAAGTCGACGCGGCGGGCGACGATCTCGTCGAGACCCTGTGAAAGCTGGCGCGCCTCGGTCGGCGCCTTGGCCTCGGCGAGGGAGGCAGTGAGCGCGGCCGGATCATGCGCGGCGCGGCGGCCGAGCTCGAAAGCCTGCTTGTTCATCGCCACGGCTTCGCCATTGAGCTCGATCGCCCGCAGCAGCGAGGCGCGCGAGAGCGGCACCGCGCCGAACTGCCAGGCGTAGCCGAGCATGAACATGTTGGTGGCGATGGCATTGCCGAGGAAGGTCGTCGCTGCTGCCGTCGCATCGACGAGATGGGTGGCATCGCGCCCGGCGGTCGAGACGATCGAACGCTTCAATCGCTCGGTCGGCAGCGAGAAATCGGCATTGCGGGTGAAGTCGCCGGGCATGGATTCGGCGGTGTTGACGACGACGGCCGAGCGGCCCTGGCGGATCGCGCCCAGCACCTTCTTCGAGCCGGTGACGGTGAGGTCGCAGCCGAGCACGAGATCGGCCTGGCCGGCGGCGACGCGGATGGCGTGGATCTCCTCCGGCGTCGGGGCGAGGCGGACATGGCTGAAGACCGCGCCGCCCTTCTGAGCGAGGCCGGCCATGTCGATCATGCCGCAGCCCTTGCCTTCAAGGTGGGCTGCCATGCCGAGGATCGCACCGATGGTGACGACGCCGGTGCCGCCGACGCCTGTGACGACGATGGCGAAGTTGCGGTCGAGCGCCGGCACCTTCGGCTCGGGCAGGTCACCGGCGCCGAGCGCCGAGGCATCCACCGTGCGCGGCTCCGCCTTCTTCGGCCGCGCGCCATGCACGGTGACGAAGGAGGGGCAGAAGCCCTTCACGCAGGAAAAGTCCTTGTTGCAGTTCGACTGGTCGATCTGGCGCTTGCGGCCGAACTCGGTCTCGAGCGGCTGCACCGAGACGCAGTTCGACTTCACCCCGCAATCGCCGCAGCCCTCGCAGACCAGCTCGTTGACGATAACGCGCTTGTCAGGATCGGGATAGGCGCCACGCTTGCGCCGGCGGCGCTTCTCGGTGGCGCAAGTCTGGTCGTAGAGCAGCAGCGAGACGCCGCTGGCGGTCGCAAGCTCGCGCTGGACCGCGTCGAGATCGTCGCGGTGGTGGAAGGTGGTGCCGGGCGGCCAGAGCGTACCGGCCGGGTACTTGTCGGGATCGTCGGAGACGACCGCGATGCGCGAGACGCCCTCGGCCGCGACCTGGCGGGCCATCTGGTCGGGCGAGAGATGGCCTTCGGCCTGCTGGCCGCCGGTCATCGCGACGGCGTCGTTGTAGAGCAGCTTGTAGGTGATGTTGACGCCCGAGGCGACGGCCCAGCGGATCGCGAGCGAGCCGGAATGGGTATAGGTGCCGTCGCCGAGATTCTGGAAGACGTGGCCGCGCTTCGAGAACGGCGCTTCACCGACCCAGTTGGCGCCTTCGCCGCCCATCTGGGTGAAGCCGGTGGTGTCGCGGTCCATCCACTGCACCATGTAGTGGCAGCCGATGCCGGCATAGGCGCGCGAGCCCTCGGGCACGACGGTCGAGGAATTGTGCGGGCAACCCGAGCAGAAATAGGGCGTGCGCTTGGCGACTTCGATCGCCTCGGCCAGCCTGCCCTGCGCGGCGGCGATCTCTTCGAGGCGGACTCTCAGCGCCGGATCGTCGCGATACTGCAGCAGGCGGGCGCCGAGAGCGATGGCGATGTCGTTGGGATCGAGCGCGCCATGGACCGGGAAGAGCCACTCGCCCTGCTCGTCCTTCTTGCCGATCACCATCGGCTGATGGGCGGTGCCGTAAAGCTCCTCGCGCAGCTGGACCTCGATCAGCGAGCGCTTCTCCTCGACGACCATGACGAGGTCGAGCCCCGCGGCGAAATCCTTCAACTCCTGCGGATCGAGCGGCCAGGGGCAGGCGATCTTGAACAGGCGGATGCCGAGATCATTGGCGCGGACCT
>Ga0102589_1002549_pt1 | contig 12086 bp, 15 predicted proteins | sample AraplaMF_Col_mLB_FD_76858 | JGI IMG/M metagenome (GOLD analysis project Ga0102589, IMG submission 76858) | Arabidopsis root microbial communities from the University of North Carolina, USA - plate scrape MF_Col_mLB | ecosystem: Host-associated > Plants > Roots > Endosphere | place: USA... | reverse complement strand
ACAATTGCGCCATATCCGACTTTCGTTCCGACCATAATACTTGCATACATCGCAAGTATTGTTGGAATCCAGTAATATATTTTCGAGAAAGAAGTTGTTTTATGAATCGAATATAAGACAATGATTGGGAACATAATGGCGAAAAGAGAACTTAAATCATTTCCAGCGAAGAACCAACCTCTTGAACCGATTTTTGAGTGAGGATAGCTTGGGAAATCCGTTCCAGTTTGCATTGCGACAATCATTGTAATGCTTAAAATTAAAGTTGCATATAAGAAATATGTAATGATTTTATGGAATACATACTCTTTATTTTTTAGCTCTTTAAAGGCGATAATATATCCAAACAGTAGCACAATTGGATATATGCTCTTTAAGATGAATTTAACTTCTTCTCCAAATGAAACTGGAGATTTAACCATCATATTATTTACAAGGCCGATTGCGAGTGCGATTCCAAGTAAACATAAATAGAGGATGTACTTTTTCGCATCTTGTTGTTTGTGATGAAGAAGTAGGTATCCTAATGCAAGAAGCATAAAGGCGAAACGGACTACAACTCCAACTGTTGCGCTCATGTGTAGTATATAGATTGAAAAAGATGTTAATAAATCTAAAATTGGTTGAAACACAATGAATAGCAATAGGAAATGTGGGAAGTAGTTATCCGTTTGTTTCAACTTATTAACCATATGTTCCTCCAGTTCTTCATTCCTTTATTACAACACCCAAAAGATGGGTATAAAGCCTTTTTTACATAGTAAGGCGAATGAATTTCAATATTTGTTTTTTTATCAAACTTAAGAATACACCATTTCATTGTAATGGTAAATAGATGAAAAGCATGGATAAACCGACTTTAATTTCTATATTTTTCAACGGAATTGTATGTTTTATACGGTAAATGTACAAATTGCGAGATTATTAGACAGAAAATTGAGAAAAAAGAAGGATTTTTCAGTGGTTTTCTATAATTATATAAGTATAATCTTTATGGAGAAAAGAGGGGTATATATAATGGAAATAACAAGTAAAACAGAATCTGTCGTTGTGAAATATGAAGGCCACGTTGCAACGGTTATGGTCAATCGCCCAGAGGTGTTAAATGCGTTGGATGAGCCGACCTTAAAAGAGTTATTACAAAAGTTGAAAGAAGTAGCGGAAAGTTCTGCGCATATCGTTGTGTTATGTGGGAACGGCCGTGGTTTTTCTGCGGGTGGGGATATTAAATCGATGCTTTCAAGTAATGATGAAAGTAAGTTTGATGGCATTATGAATACCATTTCTGAAGTTGTCGTGACATTATATACGATGCCAAAGCTTGTTATTAGTGCAATTCATGGACCGACTGCAGGTCTTGGGTTAAGTATTGCGTTAACAGCTGATTATGTAATGGCGGATATATCATCTGTTATTGCAATGAACTTTATTGGAATCGCTTTAATTCCAGATGGAGGCGGTCATTTCTTCCTTCAAAAGCGTGTCGGTGAAAATATGACGAAGCAAATTATTTGGGAAGGTAAGAAATTATCAGCGACAGAAGCGCTTGATATCGGCTTAATTGATGAAGTAATCGGCGAAGATTTCCAAACGGCTGTGAAACAAAAAATTAATGAATGGTCACAAAAACCGATTAAAGCAATGATTCAAACGAAGCAAATTTTATGTGAAGTAAATCGCTCTAATTTAGAGCAAACATTGCAATTAGAAAAGCGTGGTCAATATGCAATGAGACAAACAGCGGATCATAAAGAAGGTATTGCTGCATTTTTAGAGAAACGTTTACCAGCATTTAAAGGGGAATAAAGTTTGTCCATTCCTCACTGATTATTAGCTCGTTAATTCGGGATAAAGGGGAGAAAGTGCTAACACATTTTAGTATAATTGTGTTAGCACTTTTTTTTAGGAGTAATACATGAAGAAAATAATCGGTGTTATCACTATTATTCTGCTTACATATTCTGCTTTGCATAGTACACCATCTTTGGCAGTTCGGACTGCGTTATTTTTTGAGGGACATCCAAGTGTTGCATTTTCTGACGGGGTGACGAAAGAAAAAGATGTGAAAAAAGAAGCGATTCCAGATGAGTATCAAACTCTATATGGTAAGGACGAAGACTTAGAGCACTATTTCTTTCCACATGTAAGAGCACATGGATCAGGAATTGATATGTTAAGTGCGTGCGTGAAGAAAAAATGGTTTTTCTATAAAGCAGAGCTCGGATGTTATTAAATATAGGAGGATGAATGATGTCAGCATATAACAAGTTAGTAAGAGATCGTGTTCCAGAGAAGATTTTAATGTCTGGAAAAACGTATACAGCACAAAAATTAACAGGTCAAGCATACATACAAGCTTTAGCGAAAATTGGAACGGAAGAAATTCGTGAATTTGCTTCTATGAAAGAACGCGAACATGCACTAGATTCTCTTGCAGATGCGCTAGAGGTTATCATTTCATTAGCACGTGCAGAAGGTGCATCGATTGAAGATGTGGAACGCCTTCGTAAGCAAAAAGAGATAGAGCGCGGTGGATTTGAAAGAGGTATTTATTTATTAGATGTTTCAGAAGAATAGTTTTATAGGAAAAGCATAGCGTTACTGAGTAACGCTATGCTTTCTTGTTGCAATGAAGCTAATAATGAAGAAGATAGCTGTTAATATCCAGCCGATTGTAATAGAAGTAGTAGTATGAATGGCATAAGAGATTTGTAAACAAAATAATGATGCTAAAAACCAAATGAGTGCAATGTGTATATATTTTTTTGATATATTCATATTTCAGGACTCCTTTTGTATACTAAAAAGAATTTTACTGCAATTTAGAAAATTAGGCCATATAAGTAGAGGTTTTCTGGCGAATTTTGTATACTGAATAGTAGAGAAAATGAGGAGGAAACGACAATGGCACACCATACGAAAGAAACGATGGAACTGATTAAGGAGCTTGTCTCTATTCCGAGTCCATCTGGAAATACAGCAAAAATTATTAATTTCATTGAAAACTATGTCAGTGAGTGGAACGTAGAAACGAAACGTAATAATAAGGGAGCTCTTATTTTAACGGTAAAAGGGAAGAATGATGCGCAGCACCGCTTATTAACGGCACACGTTGATACGTTAGGTGCGATGGTGAAAGAAATTAAGCCTGACGGTCGCCTGAGTCTTTCTATGATTGGTGGATTTCGCTGGAACTCTGTAGAAGGAGAATATTGCGAAATTGAAACATCAAGTGGCAAGACATATACAGGAACGATTTTAATGCATCAAACATCTGTACATGTATATAAAGATGCAGGTGAAGCAAAACGCGATGAGAAAAATATTGAAGTTCGTATTGATGAGCGCGTATTTTCAGCTGATGAAGTACGCGAATTAGGAATTGAAGTAGGAGACTTCGTTTCATTTGATCCGCGTGTTCAAATTACAGAGAGTGGATACATAAAATCCCGTCATTTAGATGACAAAGTAAGTGTTGCGATTTTATTAAAATTAATTAAAAGATTACAAGATGAAAACGTAACATTACCATATACGACGCATTTCTTAATTTCTAATAATGAAGAGATTGGATACGGTGGTAACTCTAACATTCCAGAAGAAACTGTTGAATATTTAGCAGTTGATATGGGAGCGTTAGGTGATGGACAAGCATCTGATGAATATACAGTATCTATTTGTGCAAAAGACTCTAGCGGCCCGTATCATTACGCACTGCGTAAACATTTAGTAGAGCTTGCGAAAACGAATCATATTGAATATAAAGTAGATATTTATCCATACTACGGATCTGATGCATCAGCTGCGATCCGTGCGGGATTTGATGTGAAACATGCTTTAATTGGAGCGGGTATTGATTCTTCTCACGCATTTGAACGTACACATGAAAGTTCTATTGCGCATACAGAAGCATTAGTGTATGCATATGTAATGTCTAATTTAATTGAAGAATAATTTCATAGATAATAGAGAGCTGATTAAAGATATTATTTTTAATCAGCTTTTTATTTGGCAAAGCGATTAGGAGACATGTTCTAATCGCTTTTTTATCCCGCTATTTGTGAGCTGATTAAAGTTTTTTTATATACATTCATTATAAGTTATATATATGCGATTTTTGTTATACGGCCGGAAACGTATTTACTATAGATATATAATGTTATACACTATGAAAGGAATTAATTAATAGTTAATATTTTTTAGTTAGCTTGATTAAAAAAATTGTATGAATATGAAGTATTGAGAGGAGATTTATTTTTCATGAAGTACAAAGCAATAGCCGCAGGTTTATTAGCAGCAAATTTACTAGCACATCCAATTAGTAGTTTAGCAGAAACGAAGAAATTTCCTGATGTTTCAGATAGTGCGTGGTCAAAAGACGCAATTTATTATTTAGTAGAGAGAAATGTAATTAACGGTATGCCAGATGGTAACTTTATGCCATACGGAAATTTAACACGCGCTCAGGCAGCAAAGATTATCGCAACAGCAATTGGTGCTAAAATAGATTCAAATGCAAAGCCGTCTTATAATGATGCAAAAAATAGTTGGGCAGCTTCATTTATTGCAGCCATGGAAAAAGAGAATATTATTAAAGGGCGAGAACCAGGAGTATTTGATCCTGAAGGAAAAGTAACTCGTGCTGAAATGGCAGCTATGCTTGTAAGAGCATATAATCTGAAAAGCAAAGTAACAGGACCAGTTCCTACAAAATTTGCTGATTTAGAGAATCATTGGGGTAAAGAAGAAGTTAATATTTTAGTAGAATTAAAACTTTCGTTAGGTACAGAGGATGGCTGGAAACCGAATGATTCTATTACGCGTGAACAAGCAGCTCAACTTACTGCGCAAACAGATAAATTTAGCAAGAATAGTGATCGTCCAGTAGAAACAAAGAAAATGTACATAGATAGAAAATTCATTACATATCACGCACCATCATTAAGTTCTGGGATTAGTGCAAATCAGCATAATCCACAAATGGTTGAAATTAAAGAAGAACGAGATGGATGGATTAAAATTGCAACAAGTAAAGGTGATAAATGGACACCTCTAGTAGAGAAAACAGAAGTTATTAATGAAGGGTTCACTACTTATGCAGAAGCTTCTTCTTCTTCAAAAGTAATGGGAACACATAACGCACAACAAGTAACTGTTATTGAAGAGAACGGCAGCTGGATTCGTATCCGTATGGGCGCTGGTTTCCAATGGGTTAATAAAAATCAATTAAATCCAGTGAAGCAAGGTAACTTCTTAGAAGGAAAAGCGATTATCATTGATCCAGGTCATGGTGGAGCGGATTCAGGTAATCCAGGTTATTATGAGAAAGAAAGTGAAACTGTATTAGATGTATCACTACGATTACAGAAGATATTTGAGAAAAAGACACCATTTACTGTGTTATTCACTCGTACAGATGATACACGTCCAGGAACAAGTGCTTCTGATTCTTTAAAGAAACGTGTAGAATTTGCTCAAAAAAATAATGGGGATATTTTTGTAAGTATTCATGGTAATGGTACGGAAAAGAAAAATGGACAAGGTACAGAAACATTCTACTATGAATCAGCGACAGCAAGAGGAACAAATCCTAACGTATCAGAAAGTCGTTTACTAGCAGAAAAAATTCAAGAGCGTCTTGTAGATGCACTGGGAACAAAAGATCGTGGTGTGAAAAAAGGCGATTTATACGTAATTAGAGAAAATACAATGCCAGCTGTATTAGCAGAATTAGCATTTGTAGATAATAAAAGTGATGCAGATAAAATAGCTACACCAGCGCAGAGACAAAGTGCAGCGGAAGCTATTTATCAAGGTATTTTAGATTACTATGAGGAAATGGGTAACAACGTGTCTTCTTTCCGTTAATAAATAATAAGAGATTGCCATTGGCAGTCTCTTTTATTTATTAACGTTTCTCTTTATTTCCGGCATATGATATCATTTAATTTTATATACAAAAGAAAAGTATTTGAGTAATTGTAATCATAACAATTTTAAACGATAGAGGATGATAATAGATTGAATAATCATAGTAAAACACCTGCCTGTATATATACGTATGCATTTCGTGAGGAGGAGCGTGCTTTATGTTACTTGGAAATGCGCTCGTTCTTTGGAATGGAGTCGCACGTTAATATTTTAAAAAGTGATGTAAAAATTGACCCGAGTAGAAGTGCGTTTATGAAAGAGCGCGTTGAGGTTATGTATGAAGGGGACGACTTAGAAAGCATTTTAAAACAAGTGGAACAAATTGATTTAGCGGGGGCGTCGTTTAAAGTTATCTTCGTTAAAATCAATGACCTCGTTGGAGAAAATAAAATTGAATATGGAGAAAGACGTCTTATTGAACGAGACCTTGGCATGCATATTGAAGGAGAAGCGGATGTTCGTAATCCAGAGCGTGTATTCGGGATTGTTCCTCTTGGAGGACGCTGGTACTTCGGGCACTATGTAGAAAGCGAACCAGTTTGGTATCATCACATAAAAAAACCGCATAGTTATTCGACATCACTTAGCACACGTGTTGCGAGATCAGTTGCAAATATCGCTGTACCAAATCCAGAGGGAGTACGAGCAATTGACCCGTGCTGCGGTATTGGAACAGTAGTAGTAGAAGCACTTTCTATGGGGATTAACATCGTTGGTAGAGATATAAATCCACTTGTAGTTCTTGGAACAAGAAAAAATATCGCACATTTCGGATTTGAAGGAACAGTAACAAAAGGACCAATCGAGGAAATTACTGAGAACTACGACGTTGCCATTATCGATATGCCGTACGATCTATTTACGCACGCCACACCAGAAGATCAACTATCAATTCTCTCAAGTGCACGCCGCATCGCGAAAAAAGTAGTCGTTGTCACGATGGAAACAATGGACGACATGATCCATGAAGCAGGATTTGAAATTACAGATCGCTGTATTACAAGAAAAGGATCATTTACTAGACAAATTCTTGTTTGTGAATAAGAAAGGAAGGTCACCCGTTTGGGTGACCTTTTTAGTTTGTATTGATGTGTAATTGGTTGGTGGTTTAGGTAGATGAATTAGCGAAATTTGTCGGTAAGTCGATATTGCATGTCGAATCGCCGATAAATTTAAAAAATCGCTGATATATTGTGTTGAATCGCTGATAAATTTAAAAAATCGCTGATATATTCCGAGAATCGCCGATATTGTTACATTAGAATGTTACTGTTCTTTTAATTTCTCTTGTTGTGCAAGTAGTAAATTGCGCAAGATGTGTCCGCGGTAACTTTCTAGTTTTCGTCCTTCATGATAGCGCACACCTAATTTTTTTAATTCAGCTACGTACCAGCCCTTTGTTCCGTAATACATGGGATCACTTCCTTTTTGCTTTTGAACAGTATATGTTTGGGAGCGAAGTAACTTTACATTGAAAATAATAATGATAAAAGGAATTTTGCATGTGTATACCAGTGAAATTGCAAAGTTATCGAGGTGTTTTATAACGTAACGTCCAAGCCGTGTATAAAAAAGTAGACAGTTGTATATGAATTTGTTGAAAAAAGAATACACATTACTGAGGGGATTTGAAAAAAGTAATGCTATACGCTTTGGCATGATACTTGCGTTGGAAATAGTATCAACATATAGGGGAGAGATTGAAATGAAGGTTAGTAAAATATATACAACGATTGATGCACACGTAGCTGGGGAGCCGCTTCGAATTATTACAGGCGGCGTGCCAGAAATAAAAGGAGAAACGCAGCTGGAAAGACGCGCCTACTGCATGGAACATTTGGATTACCTTCGTGAAGTTCTGATGTATGAACCGAGGGGGCATCACGGCATGTACGGTTGTATTATTACCCCGCCTGCAAGTGCTCACGCTGATTTTGGCGTATTATTTATGCACAATGAAGGTTGGAGTACGATGTGTGGGCACGGTATTATCGCTGTTATTACAGTTGGAATTGAAACGGGTATGTTTGAAGTAAAGGGGGAAAAACAAAAGTTTATTATTGATAGCCCGGCTGGGGAAGTCATTGCGTATGCAACATATAACGGGAGTGAAGTAGAGTCCGTATCATTTGAAAATGTTCCTTCCTTTGTATACAAAAAAGACGTTCCTATTAAAATAGATAACTATGAATTTCAAGTAGATATCGCGTTTGGAGGAGCATTTTACGCGGTAGTAGACTGTAAAGAATTTGGCTTGAAAGTCGATTTCAAAGACTTATCTGCTATTCAAGCGTGGGGCGGTAAAATTAAGCACTACATCGAGAACAAAATGGAAGTGAAGCATCCACTTGAAGAAGGATTAAAAGGGATATACGGCGTTATTTTCTCAGATGAACCGAAAGGGGAAGACGCAACTTTACGAAATGTAACAATCTTTGCTGATGGGCAAGTAGATCGTTCTCCTTGCGGCACAGGAACTTCCGCAAGAATCGCAACTCTTTTTGAAAAAGATGCTTTACAAAAGGGAGAAATTTTCGTCCATGAATGCATTACTGACGGGAAATTCGAGGGGGAAGTATTGTCGGTAACCGCAGTAGATACATATGAAGCTGTCGTTCCAAAAGTAACGGGGAATGCCTTTATTACAGGATTTCATCAGTTCGTTTTAGATCCAAGGGATGATTTGAATCGGGGATTTTTGTTAGGATAAGAGGAGGGGGTGGAAAGATATGCTAGTCATAAGCGCGAACGAACAAAGAAACTTAGTAAATATGAATGAAGTTATTGAATACGCGGCGCTTGCTTTAAAAGAATTTTCCGCAGAAAGAACGATTACACCAATAAGAGGTTCGTTACCATTTGCGAACGAGCAAAATACGGCATTAATTATGCCTTCAGTAGCGGAAGGGCTTGAGGCACTTGGAGTAAAAATAGTAACGGTAGTCCCGCAAAATAAACAGATAGGAAAGAAAACAATCAATGGGATTGTGATGCTATTAGACTTTCAAACGGGAGAACCGCTCGCACTTTTAGAAGGATCGTACTTAACGATGATCCGAACAGGCGCCTTATCAGGAGTAGCGACAAAATATTTAGCTCGTCATAACGCAAAAACTTTATGCATTATCGGCACGGGTGAACAAGCGAAAGGAATTGCTGAAGCAATATTTGCGATTAGAGATATCGAAAAAGTTATCTTATACAATCGCACAGAAGAAAAAGCGTATGCATTTGCGCAATATATACAAGAGAAATTTGGAAAACCAGCTTACGTTTACAGGGATCCAAATGAAGCAATACGTGAAGCAGACATTATCGTCACAACTACGAATGCATCCACACCAGTCTTCTCAGAAACACTACAAAAAGGCGTCCACGTAAACGCCGTCGGCTCATTCAGACCAAGCATGCAAGAACTACCCTCACATGCCATAGCTAAAGCAAACAAAGTAGTAGTCGAATCAAAAGAAGCAGCACTAGATGAAACAGGGGATCTTCTAGTTCCGATAAGAGAAGGTTTATTTGACGCAAGCGACATCTACGCCGAACTCGGACAAATCATAAGCGGAGAAAAAGCCGGCCGCGAAAACGACGAAGAGATTACTATTTTCAAATCAGTTGGTTTGGCAGTGGTAGACATAATTGTTGCGAAGTATTTGTATGAGAGAGCGGTGGAGAGTGGGGTTGGGAATAGGATTGAGTTTTGAGACTGCCTTTCGGTGGTCTTTTTTTGTGGATGTGTTCGGTGCGGGTGTGGGATTAGTTTCTAGTTTTAGTCGTAGTTTTTGCAAAATTTGTCGGTAAGTCGATATGTGGTGTCGAATCGTCGATATATTCGGAGTTATGATTGATATAATTGGATAATCGTTGATATATTTTTTGGGGGTGTGGTATTCATTGGCAGGATGAGCTTAATGATATGTTGGAACACGTGAATTCTGTGCAGATATGAAAAAAAGCTGCACCTCTAACAATGAGAGGTACAGCTTCTTTTACCATTCCCGCCATTCTTCTGTTATATCTTCTTCGGATTCTAAGCCAGCTATTCGTGCAGCTGCATCGATAAATTCATAGAGATCTTCTCTTTCCATAGTTTCGATAAAATGGTCATGTTCGATATTTAGTTCATTTAATTTCATAACGACCTCTTTAACGACTTGCATGACTTCGACTTCGGTTGGGTTCTCCCCTAATTGCTGTAAATTGTTAATGTAAGTGTCAAGAACCGTATTTGTTGCACCCATATTTTCTTCAGTGAAAAATTCCCCATCTTCATCATACTCAACCCATGAGGTTGTTGGTTTGTTTTTTTTCAATTCATCAAATGTCATGTGAACCTCCTAAATGTGTTTTTTGTCTTTAATTTCATTCTACATTTTCGATCATATATAACAATCATTTTAGAGGGATTTTCTGTAAGTTGCTAGTTTTTTAACTCATTTCATGTAAAAACAATTGATTATTCTTAATTATTCGACACAATACAACAATTTAAGAATGTGTTTTTTGCTATGATAAGTAAGAAATTTACATATCGTGTTATTGGGGGATAAAAAGAGATGTTGAAAAAATTTACTACATGTATTTTAGGTGGCGCTTTAGTATTCAATTTATCTGGTTGCGGCAATACATCTGACAAAACTTCTTCAGAATCTAAAGAAACCAATTCTAAACAAGAAGAAAAGAAAGTACAAACAACTGATGAGGCGAAAACGAAAGAGAATACAAAGCAGAAAAATACAGAACAAACAAAAGAGAAATCAAAAATAAAAGAAAAAGAGTATGCTGTAAACAAGGATTTTCATACACCTAAATTTGATGTAACTGTAAAAAGAGTTGTAGAAAGAGATAAGGTTGGTAAAGAAAGTATAGGATTCCAAAAACCTGAAGATGGACATGTCTTTATTGTTGTAGAAGCAGAAGGGAAAAATATCACAAACGAACCGATGAAATTAGCCGTTTTACCATCAGTGGATTTAGTGGATGAAAATGATAATGCTTACCAAAGTGATGTGTTGGCAGCTAGTAGTTATGCGGTTGAAAAAGCCGAGACCTCTACTATTACTAAGGGATTAAAACCAGGGGAGGTAATGAGAGAAAGTAAAGTTTACGTGATTAATAAAGAAAAATTTGATACAGGAAAATGGTATGTACTTGTTAACCATGAGTATAAGGAACAAATTAAATAGTGTTTATTTATGAAGAGGAGATGGCTCCTCTTTTTTGTTATAAGTTAACACAGAATTTCGTTATGAGGGACTGCCTTTTGGTGGTCTTTTTTGCATAAAATCTTGTAAAGCAAGAAAAAGTAGAATATTAATATTCTAATATTCAATAGAAAGATAAAACGTTTAAAAGTTCAGAATAATACTTTATAATATATTTAGTAAAATTAACCAATGTATATTTTGCTCATTATGTATTAAAGGGGAAATGAAAATGGCTGGACAAATTCGTATGTCACCAGAGGAGCTTAAATCAAAAGCGACTCGATATGGACAAGGTGCAAATCAAATTGAGGATATTTTAAGTCAATTACAAAACTTACAAAATGAATTAAGAGGAGAATGGGAAGGTCGTGCTTTCGAAGGTTTTGATCAACAGTTCAATGAATTAAAGCCAAAAGTACAAAACTTTGCACAGCTATTGCAAGAAATTAATATGCAGCTGAATAAAACTGCAGAGGCCGTTGCTTCTCATGATGAAGAATTATCACGTAATTTCGGTTTGAAATAAAAATTGTCATACTCTATATAACAAGCATTTCAAATGAGCCATACAGCTTATATTGTATGGCTCATTTGATTGCATGCCCAGCGAGTGATATTGATAGGGATATATATTTTATGAGATTTCTTTGATGCATTTGGAGAACTTATAGAAAGGGTTTGAAAGAATGGGACAATTTCAAAGTAATTTACAAACAGCAACGCAAATTGCTACGAAAATGGGATCAGCCTCTGATAGGATTCAAAGTGCAACCAGTCGTTCTATAACAAAGGCGACGCGTACAACATTATCTGTTAACTTCAAAGCACAAGAAGCGAATCAGCAAGTTTTAGACTTGACGAAACAATTTTCCGCTGCCTTTCAACAAGCGGTTGATAATATTCATTCGGTATCTAATGAATTTGAGAGAATGGATAACGAACTTC
>Ga0102589_1004931_pt1 | contig 12090 bp, 16 predicted proteins | sample AraplaMF_Col_mLB_FD_76858 | JGI IMG/M metagenome (GOLD analysis project Ga0102589, IMG submission 76858) | Arabidopsis root microbial communities from the University of North Carolina, USA - plate scrape MF_Col_mLB | ecosystem: Host-associated > Plants > Roots > Endosphere | place: USA... | reverse complement strand
AACAGTTTATGCTGAAATGTTAGGTCAAAAAATTGACGAGCACGGTGCACAAGTATTCTTAGTGAACACTGGTTGGACTGGTGGCGAATATGGTACTGGTAGCCGTATGAAGCTTTCTTACACTCGTACAATGGTGCGTGCTGCGATTGATGGTAAATTAACTGATGTTGAAACAATTCAAGATTCAGTATTCGGTTTAAACATCCCAACTACTATTGAGGGTGTACCAACTGAAGTGCTTAATCCTCGTGATGCATGGGCAGACAAAGCTGCTTATGATAAAAAAGCTGCTGAACTTGCTGGTTTATTCAACGAAAACTTCAAGAAATTTTCAAATGTTTCTGAAGCTATCACAAAACTTGGCGGTCCAATAAAATAATTTACTAAGCAAAGGGAACGATTTCAGTCGTTCCCTTTTTTTGTTGTTGAAAGATTATTGATTTTACATAAGGTATGGCTCAACAGACGAGACCCTAAGGCCAACATGATGTTGGTCACGAAGGCATTGTCACAGGACGTGACACATTTAGCCTTCGTTCCTTTAGCGAAGGAAGCGGCTCGACGCTCGCCCACAGAAAAGCGAGTAGCCTGGAATGGAAATCTCCCCATTTAACATATCCAACAATTCAAAGATATCTTTTTACCATCTTTGTTTTTTAACACTATAAAAAGAAACGTTTTAAGTCACTCCCTTTCCTATTCTTCCCCTATTTTAGAAAAGTTCACTTTTCATATTGGTAACTTTGTGTATAATTCATAATAGTAGTTTTAGGGGGAAATATATGAAAAGAAAGTATAAAGTGATTATTACCATTGTCAGTCTTCTATTAGTATTATTTGTTGGAGCTGGATTTTTTGCCGGGAATTATTTTTATAATCTCGCCTTGAATCCTCATACAGATAAATCAGCCGTGCTTGATGCGCCGATCAATTCAATTGCTGTTAGTCCTCAGGATGCTAAAGAAAAAGAAGAGAGTGAAAAGTGGTTTAAAGAGACTTATCAGGATTCTTACGTACAGTCTTTTGATAATTTGAAATTACATGCCTATACGCTTAAAAATACAAGTGAAACAAATAAATGGGCAATTGTTTTCCATGGATATTCTTCTGATGGCTCTCAGATGACAAAATATGCAAAGCATTTTTATGATACAGGCTACAATGTTCTCATACCAGATGCGAGAGCTCATGGAAAAAGCGAGGGTGACTATATTGGTATGGGTTGGCACGATCGACTTGATGTAGTCTCTTGGATTAATAATGTAATCAGTTCTGATAACAAAGCTGAAATTGTTTTATATGGTGTTTCTATGGGAGGTGCTACAGTGATGATGGCCTCAGGAGAGGATCTACCTGACAATGTTAAGGCTATTGTTGAGGATTGCGGTTATTCTTCAGTTTGGGATGAATTCTCCTATCAATTGCAATCAATCTTTAATTTACCCGAATTTCCTATTATGCACTTTTCTTCAATTGTTACGAAGTTAAGAGCTGACTTTACGCTTGGTGAAGCTGATAGCGTCAAGCAAGTAGCAAAATCGAAAACACCGATGCTATTCATTCATGGAAGTAATGATACATTTGTTCCATCTGATATGCTAAATGAAGTGTATGAGGCTGCCAATGTACCGAAGGAGAAATTAATAGTTGACGGTGCTGGACATGGTGGGGCAGAAAGCGTTGCTAGAGGCACTTATTGGAAAACTATTAATAACTTTTTAGAAAAATATATAAAGTAAATCACCTTTTTTCTACCGTTCAGGGCATGCCGTAAAGCACCTGAACGGTTTTTCAAACAAAAAACTCCATTTTGAAAAAGAGTTAATCAAATGAGTAAACTCTTTAAATGAAGTTTGTATCATCAATCTCCTTGCAATTTTTAGAAATACATGCTTTGAAAACCTTGAACTATTTGTAAATCAATTTTAACTAATTTTGTCCTCTTAATGATGAGTATCCCTTATATTGTAAAATATCTGCTGAAGGAGTTAAAAACTTATAATAAACAAAAGTTGAAGCGATTATCATCAATACTACTCCTACAATAATAATCTTGCGTCTTTTACTTATTATATATTTCAAACAATACTCTCCTCTCAACACATATTTTTTATTGCAGTTTCATCCATTCACACAGTGCATGTACTGTTGCTCTATTTTTTGCCGGTGGATACTGATGAGCATAGCGAAGATCATACCATGTTTCAAAACTTTTATTAGCATCCTTCAAATAAAATTCTAACTGTCTTGCATGTTCAATATCTACATTTTCATCACGATAGCCATGAATAATAAGTACTGGAGCTGTAATATGCTCTATCTCGAAAAGTGGCGTTCGAGCATCATAAGCCTCTGGTACACGATTAGGCGTCCCACCAATAACACGCTTCATCATCCTACGCATATCTGTCCGCTCCCAATATGTAGCTGTTGCATCAGATACACCAGCCCATGTCACAACAGATGTAATATCTCTACGTAAGATCGCAGTCCAAAGTGCCATAATACCACCACGTGAAAAACCATAGACATGTATATTATCATTGCAAAACTGTTTTAGCACATCTACTCCGTATACAGCATCATACCGATCAGCTCCTGCAAACTCATCTCGACCTTCTCCACCTCGATTGCCACGGTAATATGGGGCGAAAACGATAAAGCCTTGAGCAGCAAACTGTGCGACACGCGAAGGCCTAACCATGCCAATGCTTTGCATACCTCCCCGCAAATATAAAAAGCCATCATATGTACCATCTGCTTTAGGCTCCGCTAGTAACCCCTTTACACGTAGACCATGTGACAAATACGTGATTTCCGTTAAACGAATAGCTGGATTAGGCGAAGGATAAGGACGTTTTTCAACGATTTCACCATTGGTCATAATGTTTCAACTCCTCCAGCATTTTCTTCATTCCTTCATCCTTCATATGAAAACTTAAATTTGGATGATTAGTAAATTCTTCATCTGTTAGCCAAGTCATTCCGGAAGTTTCTAAATCAAAATCAATGTCCTCCTGCCCCACAAACTGTGCAGTAAAAACAGTTTTACAAAATAAATTGTCATCATGAACGGCATATTCAGCAAACCATCTAAGGTTTTTCACATGAACACCAGTCTCCTCGAATACTTCCCTAACCGCTGCCTGCTCCAATGATTCCCCAGGTTCTTGCTTTCCACCTGGAACCTCTACACCACGTCGCTTATGAATCGTACATAACCACTTATTTTCATGCTTTAATAAAACAAGTACATGCTTAGGCTCAACGTCCAATTCGCCCCTTATAAAACTTAAATCCACTCGTAAACCATTTAAATCTGTAAATGAGAACATGCTCATCAACTCCTTTTTATATTGCTAAAGCCTTATTTCATACACTGGGTTGAATCTATGACTAAAAAATAATGACATTCTTCCGCAGATAAATTAATAAATCTATGTTCTGTATCGGCCTGAAAAAAGAAAGAATCCCCCTCGTGTAATTCTTCAGTAAAAGTACCGTTATCTAATTCAACTCGTAAAGCTCCACTTTTAATAAAAATAAATTCTTTTACCCCTGATTTATGGGCAGGAAATACCCCGGATTCTTTATTCGCAGGTATTATATTCAAAATAAACTCAATTCCTCTAGAAGGGAACGATGGGGACAATAAATGACGCTGGAATCCCGATTTTTCATCTATATAAACTGGTCGTTCATCTTTTCTTATAACAACAATATCCCTTTTTTCCTGCTGCTCTAATAATGCGGATAGAGTAGTATTTAAAGCCTCAGCTATTTGACAAGCAACCTGTATTGTTGGGTTTTTTTCTTCTCTTTCTATTTGTGATAGCATAGATGCACTTACCTTACTAACTGAAGAAAGGTCCTACAACGTCATATTCCTGTTCTTTCTAATGATATTTGCTTGCTTTCCAAATCCCATTTAATCACGCTCCTTTTCACTGTCCGATTGGAAATCTATTTATTTTGATTCATCTGCAAAAGTTAGGGGTGACATATGTTAAAACGTCTGCCATCTAGGAATGCGCCCAGTCGGAACGGAGATCAACTCCACGTTATGGTGATGAGTTTTTTTATTTTTACTATAGTGTAATTATGTCGCTACAATCAACAAATAAAATCCCTAAAATTCAGCTCTCCTATTTACACTATAGTAAAAATAATGTGTCATTAGGAGTGATTTTCATATTAACGGTCATATTTGCGGTTATACCGCTAGTTAGTATTTTATTTATGCTTTTCGTTCTGAAGAAATCCTCTATTTTCACAGGTAGTGTAGCAGTACTTATTACAACAGCTATTGCTATTTCTCCACTTTTTCACACTAGTATCAAAATAATACCTACTCCGTTTGCTAAATGCTTTCTTACAACATCACTCATAGTCTATATTTTGTTTTTTGGTATTCTTTTATTTCATTTAATGGAGAAAGCAGGTGCTATAGAGAAAATAGCCTCTTCCATTTCTTCTTCAACTAATGATCGCATCTATCAAGTTTTGATTCTAGCTTTAGGGTTATCGCCTTTAATAGAGTCTATTAGTGGTTTTGGTTTAGCCGTTATTGTAATAGTCAGCCCTTATCGCTTCTTTGTATCATTCCATGGGGCACTTTAGCAATGGTGCGGTAGGGGGTTTTTTAACGGGAAGTAATACTGCATCCAATACGATGTTTATTCGATTGCAAACAGCGACAGCGCAACAAATTGGAATTTCTCCACTGCTAGCTGCTAGTGCTCAAAATGTGAGCTCATCTTTAATGACAATGGTCAATCCATCAAGAGTTGCACTTAGCTGCTCAGTTTGTCACATCAGTGACTTGGAAAAGAACATTCAAAAGAAATTGACGCTCGTAGGTATCGGGACTCTTCTAATTTTAATCATTGAAATTGCAATAATAGTAATTTTCAATAGTGCTTTCATTAACAGTATCATCTCTTAACGAAAAACGCTTCTAAAGTAAAAGCTATCAAAGTAGAGGGTCACTGAAATTTTTTCAGTGACCCTCTACTTTTAGGCACGTTTATTGAAGTAAGGAAGCTGTTCCACAAATGCTTTCGTATCCGCATCCCCATATTCATGAACAAGTGCATAGATTTTTTTTAATCGCAAATCAATTTCATCATTTTCTCTATCAAGATGATATTGGATATATGGCAATTGCGCACGCCACGCATTCGCAATTTCTAACATCTGCATTTGCTGAAAGATTTTTTCAAAGACATCTAATGCTTGGCGATCTACATTGAGCTCAAAGTTCCATGGTCCTGCATATGGATTTGTAAAATACGTTCTATTGGCAAGTGAAAAATATACACGCTGACGCTCCATCCCAAAACACTCCTTTTTCCATAGTATGGAGGTAAACATGTTGTTTTATTCGCTGGAATGTCAAACTTCCTTCACAACTAAGTTAGATGATCTAATTTATAATAAGATGTAAGGAATAAGGAACGGAGTGAATGCCATGAGTTTAACCACACTCTTAATTGTAGCAGCAATCATCGTTATATTAGTAACGGTCGCCACTATTATTAGTGTCAATCGTGCGTATGCTTTTAAACATACAGTTGACGAAAAACCTCAGCAAAGCTTTCATCGAGATGATGACTAGTTCAAATTGTACATTTTTTTTAGCAATTCTTTTATAATATTATTATCAAGTAGAATTTGGAGTGAACGCAATGGGAGTACCATTACCAATAATCATTATGATCGCAATGATGATGCTTATGTTTGGCGTTTCTGTCATTGTCCTGTTGAAGAAAAAAAGCAATTTCTTTACACAAACTATCGATGCTAAACCTAAGCAATCCAACGCTCAACAAGAGGACAAAAAAATATGAAATATCCCTTTATATGGCTCATTAAGTTTTACAGAAAATTTATATCACCCATGACACCGCCATCCTGTCGCTTCCATCCTACATGCTCCTCCTATGGACTTGAAGCTTTTCAAAAACACGGTGCCATTAAAGGATTCTATTTAACGATTAAACGTATATCAAAATGCCAGCCATTCCATCCAGGTGGCTTTGATCCAGTACCTGAAAAATGGCCTTCGAAAAAGAATTAATTTTCGAGGGTCATTTTTTCTTGTACTTTTTTCTGATGTGCGTTATTATAGAAAATGTTCAAAAATAAATCGTAATGATTACTATTTTAAAGAGGTATATTATAAGATGAAAAAAGTATTTTTGCTATTTTTAGTTGCAGTTCTTGCCCTATTCACTGCTGCCTGCGGTGATAAATCATCAACATCCAAACAGTCAGAGGCAAAGGATAAATTAACAATTTATACGACTGTCTATCCATTAAGTTATTTTGCACAACAAATTGGTGGCGATTTTGTAGAAGTTTCTTCTATTTACCCTACTGGCGCCAATGAACACACATTTGAGCCAACACAAAAAGATATGATGAAATTAGCAGATGCTGATATATTTTTCTATATCGGCTTAGGACTAGAGGGTTTTGTTGAAAATGCTAAGAAGACTCTAGCTAACGAAGATGTAACAATGGTGGCAACAGCAGATCAGGTTTTAGATGAAAAATTAGCTATGAGCTCAGGTCACTCACATGATGATGAAGAGGAAGCACATCACGGTCATGAAGATGAAGACGGACACGGACATGAAGATCATGATCATGGTAATGTAGATCCACATGTTTGGCTATCACCAACGATCAGTCAAGACTTAGCACTTTCCATTAAGAACACTTTAGTTGAAAAAATGCCAGAACAAAAAGCTACATTTACTGCTAATTACGAGGCATTGGTAAAAGAACTACAAGATTTAGACAACGAATTTAAAGCAATGGCGGATAAAGCGCAAAAGAAAACGTTCTTCGTATCACATGCAGCATTTGGCTATATCGCTGGACAATACGGCTTAAAGCAAGAACCAATAGCTGGTTTAAACTCGCAAAATGAGCCTTCTCAAAAAGAGCTTACGAAGATTGTTGATAAAGCAAATGAGTTGCATATTCACTACATTTTATTCGAGCAAAATGTCTCTTCTAATTTAGCCGAGGTTATCAAAAAAGAAGTTGGGGCGAAGTCTCTTGTCTTGCATAATTTAAGCGTTTTAACAACGGATGATGTAAAGAAAAATGAAACATACTTCACCCTTATGAAGAAAAATATTCAAACTTTAAATACTGCCTTAAACGATCAAAAATAAATGAGTCAGGAGGTGCCCCGAAATCGTATTGGGACACCTCCTTTATTATGACGTACTTTTCTTGTGGCATTCGTTTTTCCGTTCTATCAACACTTATTATCCCTTTTTTCTTATGCACATTATTTTGTATTATCTTTCGATTAGTCTTTAATTGAGCTACATTACTTTCTAAAATGATTGGTTCCCATTCATTTAGATGTACCTGAACACTCTTATCGCTTATATTACCTTTCAAAAGCAAAGTAGGCTTTTCTATTAATAGCTTTACTAGTTCTTTATTTTTACTTAAAACGGAAAGCCCTTTATCAAATGTAAACTGACTATCCATAATTGGTTTTGTAAGAACTTCAACCTTACTTGTTTTTTGTAAATCGCTATAGGCTTCGCTTGTAGCAGCTGAGAAACTCGAATAGTCCCAAGAGTGATCCTGTGCTAATTGGCGATCAGAAACTAAAAAATAATTATAACGTACCTCACCCTTTATATCTGGCAACGGATCATCCCAGGTAACGTCGATATGATACCACTCATTATCAAGCTTTACTAAGACCCAGGCGTGTAGTTGTTCCCCTACTTTTCCTGGCACATATTGTACCTCAAAGCCTTGCATCTCTAGCATTCGATAGAGCACTAGCGCATATGCCTGACAAACTCCCTTATTTTCCGTAAGCAATGTGTAGGGAGAATATGGACTTCCTTCGGTATCCTTTGAATATTCAGCAGATAGGACGATAAAATCATGTGCAGCTTGTATTTTTTGCAATTCACTTAATCCATGCATAGGTGCAATAATATTCGTCAAAGTCTGTTCTACAAACGCTTCCTCTTGTTGTGAAATATGATAAGTAAACTCAAATCTAATGACAATATTATTGGCATAGCCTTCATATTTCCATTTAAAACTAGAAATATTGGCGTAAATATATGGATCTTGAATAGCATGTTTAATAAGCTCTGAAAGTTCATCTTTTATTTCCGTAGTATTACCTGTATAACGAATGTCAAATTCAGTAGTTAATTGCATGACTTGATTTTGAATTTGATATTGTAGTGATTCTATTGAATTGGCAGTTGTAATGTTCTTTTGTTCATAGTTTGCGAATACTTGCACATGACTCATTTGTAGAACAAATAATATAATGACAACATTATATATATATTTCCTCATATGAGTCATTCTCCTTTATTAACTAGTTTATGCCTGTCATTTCTTATTATGTTAATGAATGATTAATTTAATCCTAAAAGTTTACTGAAATGATTCTTAAAACGAATAAAAGAAAATATTGGCTTAATGAAATTAATTTAAGTATGACTTTTCAGCAAAGTGAGAAGTTGATTTCTGTTCCGGCTAGGCGCTTTCCTGAGGGCGTCCGATGAGCCGCTTGGGGCAACAGGATGTTGGTCACAAAGGCGTTATCACAGGACGTGATGCTCTTAGCCTTCGTTCCTCTATTGCTAATCCCGAGGAGTCGCCTAGCCTCCACTCCAATCAACCAATCCACATAGTATGTCACTCTTATAGAGTCATAAAATGAAATTTTAGTAAGTGGTTTTTGGCAAAAGTGAAGCGCCACAGTTTTTATAAAGATTACCCTGATCATTTTGTTTTTTTAAATACAAAAAGAGCATCGATTCCGATGCTCTTTTTGTGTGAAAATTATTAATTTCTTTTTGTCTCAATAATTATAGGCTCATCATATGAAATAATATCGATTATATGGTTCAAACAAGGAATTTGATAGTGAACGAACTGCTTTTCGAGATTTATATCTTCAGCAATTGTTCCTGCTTTAATAAAATCCAAATATCTTGATTTAGAGTAAATTCTAAAAAGATTACCACCGAAAATTTCGTCATCATCCGCTACAGTAATAGATTCGTCAATAATGGAGTAAGCAACATACGTTTCAAAATCCAATTGTAGAATTGGTTGATTGTCATCAACATCAATTGGGGATGCTTCTATTTCAAACTTATCTGTAATTTTGACGAATTCCTTGGTATTGTTCTCATTACACCTATCAATAAGTACCATCAGTGAATTTTCTTCTGGTTCAAACAATTTGTTTAAATATATATATCCTTTAAAATTCATCAAATCTTGAAAATTCATTACTTTACCACCATTTTGAAAAAAATAATTTAAATCTTACATGTCAAACCTATAACGAAGGCTTCTTTATTAATCCATTAATTTTCTACGAAGTAGCTTATTGGCGCCGTTTCGTGGGAGCTTGTCCGTAACAATAATCTTTTTGGGTAGTTTATATTTCGCAAGCTTCTTTAGACAAAATGCTTGTAATTGCTCTACCTGAACATGTTCTTTTAATACAACAAAGGCGATTGGTACCTGTCCCCACTTATCATCATCAATGCCACATACTCCCGCTTCCTTTATAGCAGGATGTGTAAGTAGCACATTTTCAATTTCAGCAGGATAAATATTTTCGCCACCTGAAATAATTAAATCCGCCCGACGATCGATAACAAATAAATAACCATCTTCATCTATATAACCAATATCCCCAGTATGGAGCCAGCCATCAATCGTCGCATCTTTTTGGGAAAAACGACCAACGTACCCTGGTGTAACATGTGGACCACGTATGCAAATCTCTCCTTCACCATTGTCATTCGGCTCAGCAATGCGAATTTGATTAAAAAATAATGGTTTTCCCGCTGAACCAATTTTTTTCATCGCATCCTCATTTGCTAATGTTGCAGTTTGTGACGAAGTTTCAGTCATACCATACGTTTGAGCTACAGCTAAATGTAATGCATGCGCTCTCTTCAAATAATCGACTGGCACAGGTCCACCACCTGCTAGCATCATTTTAAATTTCGGTGAGGCTTGTGCATTTTTCTGTTCAAGGGTATGTAGAATTCGTTCCAATGTGACAGCGACTACTGACATATGTGTAACCTCGCCATCCATTATATTTTGTGAAATGGCTTCTGCATCAAATTGATCATATAAATGCACTTTATTACCGTACAACAGTGAACGCACTAAAATAGAAAAGCCGCTAATATGAAAAAGTGGTACAGCACATAACCAAGTATCATCCGCTTGCAAACCTATATTTAACACTGAAGCCGTTGCACTTGCCTGGTGATTTCCTACTGTTTGACAAACGCCCTTTGGAAAACCAGTCGTACCAGATGTGTACATAATCGATGTTGTTTGATTTAAAGACCATTCTTTCGTAATATCAATAGCCATTTCTGTACTTTTTTCTATAGTAGAAAATAAATAATTAGTCGTATTTGATGGTAATTTTTCTATATCCTCATCAGCAACTAAAACTGCCATAGCTTCTGAATCCTCTAGCTGGTAAGCAAGTTCATCCTGTGTTAGCCTACGATTTAGCATGACCATTTCACATTGTAAATGCATACATGCGTACATCATAATAACAAGTGAAGGTTTACTTGGTCCCATTATTGCAATACGGTCGCCTTGCTTAATATCCAGTGCTGTAAGTTGACGGGCACGTTTTAAAGATAATTCGTTTAATTCTTGAAATGTCCAAGTCTGTCCATTATATGTTAAACCGTTGCGTAAAGGTGTTAAATACGCTCGCTGTAAAATCCAATTTAGATACATCTTGTTTTTCCTCCAATCTACCTTACCCTTACCGTTTCATCGCATTATCCATCAGTTGGACATGGAGTTCCTTCGCTCTGCCAAGTCTATCCGTCTTACCCGTTTAGATATACAAAAAGCTCGTATCTCATTAAGATACGAGCCGTTCATCTCTTCAAATCATCAAGGGAATCTTGGGAATTGACCGAAATCTGGTTGACGTTTTTCTTTAAATGCGTCACGACCTTCTTTAGCTTCATCTGTTGTGTAATAAAGAAGAGTAGCGTCGCCAGCCATTTGTTGAAGACCCGCTAAACCGTCTGTATCTGCATTCATTGCTGCTTTTAAGAAGCGTAGAGCAGTTGGAGACATTTCTAGCATTTCTTCACACCATTGTACAGTTTCATCTTCTAATTGCTCATAAGGAACAACTGTGTTAACTAATCCCATATCAAGTGCTTGCTGTGCATCATATTGACGGCAAAGGTACCAAATTTCACGCGCCTTTTTATGACCAATAATACGTGCAAGATAGCCTGAGCCATATCCAGCATCGAATGAACCAACTTTTGGTCCAGTTTGTCCAAAACGAGCGTTGTCAGCAGCAATTGTTAAGTCACAGACAACGTGTAATACGTGTCCTCCACCAATTGCATAACCTGCTACCATCGCTACTACAGGTTTTGGAATAACACGGATTAAACGTTGTAAATCAAGAACGTTTAGACGTGGGATTTCATCTTCACCAACATAGCCGCCATGACCGCGTACTTTTTGGTCTCCACCTGAACAGAAGGCATGTTCACCTTCACCAGTTAAAATGATAACTCCTACATTTTTGTCATCACGTGCACGTGAAAAAGCATCGATCATTTCCATAACCGTTTTTGGTCGGAATGCGTTGCGTACTTCTGGACGGTTAATCGTAATTTTTGCGATACCGTTATAGAACTCATACTTAATGTCTTCATAAGTATGTAAACTAGTCCATTGACGTGTCATTGTATTGCCTCCTAATAAATAAATTCGTCTCGTTCAAATCGAGGCGATAACGTAAAAATAAAAATATTATTACGTTAAATACTCCTCTACTATTGTAGCAAACTCAGCGGGATTTTCCACATGAATTGCATGTCCAGCGTCATTTACTGTCGTATGCTTGGCATTTATTAATAACGCTTTCATTTCTAGTGCGATTTTACAAAATTTCTCATCAAGTGAACCTGTAATTAAAAGCACAGGAAATTCAAGCTTCTCCAATGCCATCCAATTTGACGGTTGGCTTCCTGTACCAATGCCACGTAAGCTACCCGC
>Ga0102589_1004924_pt1 | contig 12106 bp, 9 predicted proteins | sample AraplaMF_Col_mLB_FD_76858 | JGI IMG/M metagenome (GOLD analysis project Ga0102589, IMG submission 76858) | Arabidopsis root microbial communities from the University of North Carolina, USA - plate scrape MF_Col_mLB | ecosystem: Host-associated > Plants > Roots > Endosphere | place: USA... | reverse complement strand
GGTAGCTGAAGCCGCGCGGCAACTGCAGCAACGGCAGTCCGGTGGCGCGATCGGCGACCGGGGCGAGCGGACCGTAGCGACCGGGAATCGGCGCGAGCCGGGTCGGGTCGCCGGCGGCCAGCGCCTGACGTGAGTACAAGGCACCAAGGCTGCTCATGGCGCCAACGGCCATGGCGGCGGCGCCGCCTTTGAGGACCTGGCGGCGGGAGAGATCCAACGCATTCATCTGCGGCTCCTGCGGGGCTGGGGGAGCCTGCAACCTAGGTGCGTGGCGTGGCCGAACGATGACATCGCCGAGTCAGTGCGCGGTACCGTGACGCGCTACCGGTAACATTCACGTCAATGAAAGCGAAATTGATCGCCGTCGGTGAGCATGCCCCGCGCTGGGTGGCCGAAGGCTTCGGCGAATACCGCAAGCGCCTGTCCCATTGGCTGCCACTGGAGCTGGTCGAGATCGAACCGGGCCTGCGCGGCAAGGGGCGCGACGCCGCGCGCGCAACGCAGGACGAAGGCGCGCGCGTGTTGGCCGCGTTGCCGAAGAACGCCTGCGTGATCACCCTCGATGGCCGCGGCCGCACCTGGTCGTCGGAACAGCTGGCGCAGCGGCTGGAGCATTGGCGCGGGCAGGGCCGCGACTTGGCCTTCCTGATCGGCGGTCCCGAAGGGCACGCACCGGAGGTGATCGCGCGCGGTGACGAATCGTGGTCGCTGGGGCCGTTGACGCTGCCGCACATGCTGGTGCGGCTGGTCGCCGCGGAGCAGTTGTATCGGGCGGCGGCGTTGCTGGCGAACCATCCCTACCACCGCGCCTGACCCGGCCGCCCGGACTGCGTGGATCGCAGCCCGGGCCGCGCATCGCTCACCGGTCCAGCTTGAACTCGATCGGCACGCGTCCCAGCGCCTGCACTGCCTGGCCGTTGCGGAACGCCGGCTGGAACCTCCACTGCGCCAGCACCGCGCGCCTGGCCGCCTGGTCGAGCACGCGATGGCCACTGCTGCGCACCACGCGAACCTCCAGCGGACGGCCGTCGATGCCGACCAGGATTTCCAGTTCGACGGTGCCCATCAGGCCTTCGCGCACCGCCTCGCGCGGGTACGACGGTGCGGGTGCGGAGAGCGCCTGCAGCACCGGACCGCTGGCAGGCGGCAACGACTCGCCCAGCGATCCGTCCGGAGTGCCGGGCTCAACCGGCGGCAGCGCTTCATCGCCGGCCTGGGTGTCGACCACGGCTTCGGTGACGGTCGTCTCCGCCGGCGCCAGCCGTGGCGATGGCATGCGCTCCGGCCTGGGCGGCGTGCGTTCGATCCTGACGTCCTGCGGCGGCTGCGGCGGAGGCTCGATCGGCTTGCGCGGGACGAGTTCGAAGACCTGGATGACGCGTTCCTGCACCGGCGGCGCGTACTTCACCAGCGGCATCATCAGCAGCATCACCACCACCGCATTGACGGCGATGGCACTGGCGCTGGCGATGATGCGACCGCCATCGACGTCGGCGACACGGAACGAACCGGCCTGGTGGCGCAGGGAAATGGCATTCGACATGGGTGCCTCCTGGTGTGGTCTGCACTGGCAGCAAACGCATCCGTGTCGGCAACGGGGTTGAATCACTCGCAAAAAACATCAGGCCCGCACGGGGCGGGCCTGATGGGTGCAGCGTGGAGGCGATCAGCGCTCCGGCAATTTTTCCGGTTCCCGTCCCAGTCCACCTTCATCCGGGTCCGGCTTGCGCTTGGGATGCGGCTGTTGCGCATCCTCGCGGTCGCGCGGCTTCGGCTCGGGGTAACCCGGGTTCTGGCCCGGGCGTGGATCGGCAGCGGGCGGAGTGGTCTTGCCGGAGCGGGTCATGATCAGTTCCCCAGTTCGAAGACGATATCCAGACTGACCGACAGCGTGTTTTCACCGGCTGCGATCGGCGTGTCGAAGGCTTCCTTGCCGCGGGCCATGGCCATCATCGGCATCGGACGCGGCGGCGCGAAGCTGCCACCCTCGCTGATGCTGACGATGCGGCGGACCTTCAGGCCCAGCGTCTTGGCGTACATCTGCGCGCGCGTCTGCGCCTTCTCGACCGCAGCCCGGCGCGCCTCGTCGTAGGCCTCGCCCTTCTTGGCATCGTCGATGTCGAAGGTCGGGCCGTTGATCTGGTTGGCGCCGGTCGCGGCCAGTGCATCCATGATCTTGCCGAGCTTGCCGATGTCACGGACCGTGACATTCACCGTGTTCTGCGCCTGGTAGCCGGTGATCGTCGGCGGCTGGTTGTCGCCGTACTTGTACTGCGGGTTGAGGTTGACACCACTGGTCTGGATGTCGCGTTCGGCGATCCCGGCGGCCTTGATCGCCGCGACGACCTTGGTCATCTGCTCGGCGTTGGCGCGCATGGCCGAATTGGCGTCGGCAGCCTGGGTCACCACGCCGGTGGAGAGGGTGGCGATGTCCGGCGCGCGACGGGCCTCGGCCTGGGCCGACACCGACAGCAGGGTGCCGTCGGTTGCAACGTACGGGGTGGTCTGGGCGGGGCTCACGACGGGGAAGGCTCCAAAGGCGAGGGCGGCGGCCAGCACGAGCGGGCGCAGGGCGAAGCGGGAAGACGTCAGGTGCATGAACAACTCCTTGAGGTTGGGGCTAGGGTCTGGATGGTGCAGTGAACGATTCGTGAGCCTGGTCGGGGTTGAGTGACGCCGCGCGCGCTGCCGCGCAGTCAGCGCGGGTTATGCTTTCGCCGATGCTTTACCTCGCCTCCAAATCCCCCCGCCGGCACGAATTGCTGGGCCGGCTCCTGTCGAGCCAGCCCGGCCTGGAGTTCGGCGTGCTCGACCTCGACATCCCCGAGCACCCGCAGCCCGGCGAGCCGGCCGAGTCCTATGTGCGCCGGGTCGCCCGCGAGAAGGCCGGTGCCGGCCTGCTCAAGGTGGTCGGCAACCCCGCCGCGGTCGTGCTCGGCTCCGACACCGAGGTCGTGCTCGACGATGAAGTGTTCGGCAAGCCGGCCGACGATGCCGATGCCGCGGCGATGCTGCGCAGGCTGTCCGGACGCACCCACCAGGTGATCTCGGCAGTGTCGCTGGTTTCGCCGTCGCGCGAGCTGCAGGCCGTCTCGATTTCCGAAGTCACCTTCGCGCAGCTCAGTCCCTCGCAGATCGACGACTACGTGGCCAGCGGCGAGCCGCATGGGCGCGCCGGCGCGTATGCGATCCAGGGACTGGCCGAGGCGTTCACCACGCGTCTTTCCGGCAGCTACTCCGGCGTGATGGGTTTGCCGTTGTACGAAACCGCCACCTTGCTGCGCCAGTTCGGAGTGTTGAAGTGACCGAAGAAATACTGGTCAACGTTACGCCCCGCGAAACCCGCGTTGCCGTCGTCGAAAACGGCATGCTCCAGGAACTGCACATCGAACGCGGCTGGCGCCGCGGCGTCGTCGGCAACATCTACAAGGGCAAGGTCCAGCGGGTCATGCCGGGCATGCAGGCGGCGTTCGTCGAGATCGGGCTGGAGCGCGCGGCGTTCCTGCATGCGGCCGACATCATCAAGCCGGTGCCCGTTGCAGAGGGAGCGAGCGAAGGCGAGGAGGCGCCGCTGCCGCCTGCACCGACGCGGCCGATCGCCGAACTGCTGCGCGAAGGCCAGGACATCATCGTGCAGGTGGTCAAGGACCCGATCGGCAGCAAGGGCGCGCGCCTCACCACCCAGTTGAGCATTCCCTCGCGTTACCTGGTGCTGCTGCCGCGCACGCGCGTGGTCGGCGTGTCGGCGCGCATCGAGGACGAAGCCGAGCGCGGCCGCCTGAAGGCGCACATCACTTCGCTGGCGCCGTCCAGCGACAGCCACGGCTACATCGTGCGCACCAACGCCGAAGGCCAGCCTGAGGAACAGCTGGCCGAAGACGTGGCCTACCTCGGCCGGGTCTGGGGCCTGATCGAGGAGCGCTCGCGCACGGCCCGTGTTGGCGAACGCGTGTACGAAGACCTGAACCTGCCGCTGCGCGCGGTCCGCGACCTGATGCGCAAGGACGTGGAGAAGGTGCGCGTGGATTCGCGCGAAACCTGCGAGCGCCTGCGCGTGTTCGCGGCGCAGTACATGCCGGGCCTGGACGAGAAGATCGAGCACTACACCGGCGCGCGTCCCATCTTCGACCTGTACGGCGTCGAGGACGAGATCCAGCGTGCGCTCGACAAGGAGGTGCCGCTCAAGTCCGGCGGTTACCTCGTCATCGACCAGACCGAGGCGATGACCACGGTCGACATCAACACCGGCTCGTTCCTCGGCCAGCGCAACCTCGAGGAGACGGTGTACCGCACCAACCTCGAGGCCGCGCAGTCGGTGGCGCGCCAGCTGCGCCTGCGCAACCTGGGCGGCATCATCATCATCGACTTCATCGACATGACCGACTCCGAGCACAAGCGGCAGGTGCTGCGGCAGCTCGAGAAGTCGCTCGCGCGCGACCACGCCAAGACCACGGTGTACGAGTTCTCGCCGCTGGGCCTGGTCGAGATGACGCGCAAGCGCACCACGGAAAGCCTGGAGCGCCAGCTGTCCGAGCCCTGCCACGAATGCGGCGGACGCGGCACGCTGAAGACGCCGGAGACGGTGACGTACGAAATCTTCCGCGACATCGTCCGCCAGGTGCGCCAGTTCGACGCGCAACGCCTGCTGGTGATCGCTTCGCCGAAGGTGGTCGCGCGCATCACCGACGAGGAGTCGGCGGCGGTGGCCGAACTGGAGGAGTTCCTCGCCAAGTCGATCCGCTTCCAGGCCGACGACCAGTATGCGCAGGAGCAGTTCGATGTTGTCCTGCTCTGACGAGCGCCTGGGCCGGGACGGGGCGACAGGCAAGCACGCGCACGGAGCCGGTTGATGCCGACGCCCATGCGCCGCCGACTGCGCATCGCCCGCCGCGGCCTGCTCTATACCACCGCGCTGGTGCTGGTGCTGATTGCACTGGTGCTGGCGATCGCCAGCCAGTTGCTGCCGTTGGCGGAGAGCAACCCCAAGCGTGTCGCGGAATGGCTGTCCGAGCGTGCCGGCCGGCCGGTGTCGTTCGACAAGGTCGAAACCGACTGGACCCGACGCGGACCGTTGCTGCGACTGGACAACCTGCGCGTCGGCGCCGGCGACCAGGCGTTCACCGTCGGCGACACCGAGATGCTGGTGTCGGTCTATGCCGGCCTGCTTCCCGGCCATGCCTTCTCGGAACTTCGCCTGCGCGACCTCGACCTGACGCTGGAGCGCGGCGACGACGCGCGCTGGAAGGTGCGCGGACTGCCGGGCCAGGAACAGCCTTCGCGCGATCCGCTGGCGGCGCTGGAAGGTTTGGGCGAACTGCAGGTGATCGGCGGCAAGCTTACGATCATGGCGCCGCAGCTGGGTATCGATGCGCGGATTCCGCGGATCGATTTGCGCCTGCGTGTCGACGGTCCGCGCGTGCGCGCCGGCGTGCGCGCCTGGCCGAGCGTGGGCGTGCCCGGTGCCGCCATGTCGCCGCTGGACGCGGTGTTCGATTTCGACCGCAAGCAGGGCGACGGCCGGGCCTACCTCGGCACGCGCCGCGCCGACCTGGCGGCTTGGGGACCCTTGCTGCAACTGGCCGGCGTCGGCAGCGAGTCCGGGCAGGGACGCGCCGAAGCGTGGGCGCAGCTGCGCGGCCACCGCATCACCGACGTGATCGTCGACGCAGCGCTCGACCGCGTCGGCCTGCGTGGTGCGGCACTGGCCAACGGTTCGGTGCCGCGGGTGATGTTCCCGCACCTGGAAGCCCGCGCGCGCTGGCGCCTGGTCGATGGCGGCTGGCGCGCGGACGCACCGAAGCTGCGCATCGACAGTGCCGGCCATGCGCAGAAACTCGACGGCCTGGCCGTCGCCGGCGGTGCCCGTTACGCACTGATGGCCGACCGCATCGACGCCGGTCCGCTGCTGGCCGCCGCCGCGCTCAGCGACCGCCTCGACCCCGGTCTTCGCCAGTGGCTGTACAGCACGACGCCGCAAGTGTCGCTGCAGCGGATCGAAGTCGCCGGCGTGCGTGGCGGGCCGATGCGCACGCATGCGCGCATCGCCGCGTTCGGATTCAGGGCCGCCGGCAACGCGCCTGGCCTGAGTGGACTGGCCGGTGAGTTCGACGGCGATGCCGATGGCTTCAGCTTCGTGCTCGATCCGAAGTCGCCGATGGTGTTCGACTGGCCGCGCGGATTTGGTGTTGCCCACACCGTTTCCCTGCAGGGCCTGGTCAGCGGCTGGCGCGAGGGCGCCGGCTGGCGCGTCGGCACGCCGGCACTGGCGATCAAGGGCGAAGACTTCGGCCTGAAGGCGCGCGGTGGATTGTGGTGGCAGGGCGATGGTTCGCGCCCCTGGATCGACATCGCCGCCGATATCGACCCGACCCAGGTCCCAGTCGCCAGGGGCTTCTGGATCCACCACAAGATGTCGCCGCGCCTGACCGGATGGCTCGACTCGGCCCTGGTCGGCGGCGTACTCCGCAACGGCCACGCGGTGGTGTCGGGCGACCTGGACGACTGGCCGTTCCGCGACCGCAACGGTCGTTTCGAAGCGGTGGCGCAGATTGAAGAAGGCGTGGTGAAGTTCCAGCCCGCCTGGCCTGCCGTGGAAGGCCTCAACGCCAACGTCGCCTTCATCGCCGATGGCTTCACGATCGAGGGCCGCGGCAAGCTGGCCGGCGTCGAGATCGACCAGGTGCACGCCGGCATCGACCATTACGGTGGTGGCGCGCTCACGATCAAGGCACAAGGCGGCGCCGATGCCGCGCAGCTGGTGCAACTGCTGCGCAACAGCCCGCTGCAGGCGGACCATGCCGACACGCTCAACAACGTCGTCGCCAGTGGTGCGGCGCGGGCCGGCTTCGACATGAAGATGCCGCTGGCGCCCGGTTCGGTGAACGCCATCAACGGCACGGTCGAACTCAAGGATGCCAAGCTCGCCGACCCGCGCTGGAAGCTGGCCTTCGACCAGGTCAACGGCCGCGCCGAGTACGCCAACGGCGGCTTCGGCGCCAAGGACCTGCGCGTGCGCCACGAGGGCCAGCCAGCGCGCCTGACCCTGCTCGCGGGCGACCCGTACGTCAGCGACAAGTCGCATGTGTTCGAGGCCGGGCTCGATGCCGACATGACCATCGCCAGCCTGCTCGACCGGGCCCCGGAGATGGCCTGGCTGAAGCCCTATGTCGATGGCCGTTCGCGCTGGACGGTGGGCATCGACATCGCCAAGGCGGCGAAGGGACGCGCCGCGCCGACGACGCTGCAGCTGCGGTCCGACCTCGTCGGCACCGCGCTCAACCTGCCGGCACCGCTGCGCAAGCCGGCCGGCGATGCGCTGGCCGCTTCGATCGATGCACCGTTGCCGATGGGCAGCGATGACATCCGCGTCAGCCTCGGCAACCTGCTCGGCGTGCGCGCGCGCAGCCGCGAGGATGCGACCGGCAAGACGCAGACCGGCGTGCGCATCGCCCTGGGCAGCTCGCGCGTCGACGAAGCACCTCCGGCGCACGGACTGGTGGCGACGGGACGCGCGCCGGTGCTCGATGCCATCGACTGGGTGGCCATGATGTATGGCGGCAGTGGCGGCGGCCTTGCGCTGCAGCGCATCGACGTCACCGCGCAACGGCTCAACCTGGTCGGCGGTGCGTTCGCCGATACGCACCTGGTGGTGGTGCCGGCGCCGCAGGGCGCCACCGCGGTGCAGGTTGAAGGCGCGGCGCTGCAGGGTGCCGTGCTGATTCCGGCCGGCGATGGCGCGCCGATCGCCGGACGCTTCGATCGCGTGTACTGGCGTTCGCCCAAGGCGCCTGGCGGAAAGACGTCTACTCCCGCCGAGGCTGCATCGGTGACGGCGCCGGTCACTGCAACGGCACCGCCCGCAGTCGGCAATGACGGATTCAATCCGGCGAAGATTCCGCCACTGACCATCGACATCGCCGAACTGCGCGTCGCCGATGCGCAGCTCGGCGAAGCCAACCTGCGCACGCGCCCGAGCAGCACGGGCATGCGCTTCGAACAACTGCGCATGCGCGGCCCCGCCCAGAGCCTCGACATCAGCGGCGACTGGAGCGGGCGGGGCACCGCCGCGCGCACGCAGATGGACGTGAAGATCGACAGCAAGGACCTGGGCGCGCTGCTCGGCGGCTTCGGCATGAGCCAGCAGCTCGCCGGTGGTGTCGGCACGATGCATTTCGCCGCCGGCTGGAGCGGCAGTCCGGCCGATTTCAACCTGGCCACGCTGGAAGGTTCGCTCGATGCCGACATCCGTGACGGCCGCCTGCTCGAAGTCGAGCCCGGCGCCGGTCGCGTGCTCGGCCTGCTCAGCCTGGCGCAGCTGCCGCGCCGGTTGATGCTGGATTTCCGCGACTTCTTCTCCAAGGGTTTCGCCTTCAACCGCGCCGGCGGCAAGGTGCGCTTCACCGCGGGCACGGCCCACAGCGATGCCATTTCCATCGACGGCCCGGCCGCGCAGATCAGCATCAGCGGCAGCGCCAACCTGCGCGCGCAGAGCTTCGACCAGACCATCGAAGTGCGGCCCAAGGCAGGCAACCTGTTGACCGTGGCCGGCGCGATTGCCGCAGGTCCCGTCGGTGCGGCGATCGGTGCCGCCGCCAACGCGGTGCTGCAGAAACCGCTGGGTCAGATGGCCTCGCGCACCTACCACGTGACCGGGCCGTGGAAAGAGCCCAAGGTCGAAGTGGTCGGCAGCGAACAGGGCAGGGCGCAGACGACGGTCCCGCCCTCGCGTTGAGCCGGTCGGGACTTCGGGGCCCTTGGGCCCCTCCTGCGGGTCTCCCCGTGCTTCCTGCCTTGGAAGACGGACACTTCGCCCGCATCTAGTCCAGCGTATAACCTCAGTTTTTCGACTCACGCCCAGCCCGGAGCCCCCGACCCGATGACCCTGCCCATCCAGATCGCCGAAACCCGCCTGCTGCTGCCCGCCGGGCTCGATGCCGGCGGCCTTGAACGCACATTCGGCACGCTGCTCGGACCGGGCGTGGACTTCGGCGACCTGTATTTCCAGCACGCCCGTCGCGAGAGCTGGACGGTCGAGGACGGCATCGTCAAGGACGGTGCGCATTCGATCGAGCAGGGCGTGGGCGTGCGCGCGATCAGCGGTGAGAAGACCGGCTTCGCCTACTCCGACGAGATCAACACGCAGGCGTTGCTGGCCGCGTCGAAGTCGGCGCGTGCCATTGCCCGCGATGGCACGACCCAGGCACCGCACTCACTGGTGCGCAACGGCGGCCGTGAACTCTACGTGCCCGAAGATCCGATCGACGGTTACGCCAACGAAGCCAAGGTTGAAGCGCTGCGCCGCATCGACCGCATGCTGCGCGCCGCCGACCCGCGCGTGCAGCAGGTGATGGTGAGCCTGTCCGGTGGCGTCGACACGATCCTGGTCGCGCGCAGCGACGGTGTGATGGCGGCCGACGTGCGTCCGCTGGTGCGCCTCAACGTGCAGGTGATCGTCGAGCACAACGGCCGTCGCGAAAGCGGCTACGCCGGTGGCGGCGGGCGTTACAGCTATGCCGAACTGCTCGATGGCGAGAAGCCCGAGAAGCTCGCGCGCGAAGCACTGCGCCAGGCGCTGGTGAACCTGGACGCGATCGATGCGCCGGCCGGCATCATGCCGGTGGTGCTCGGCAGTGGCTGGCCGGGCGTGCTGCTGCACGAAGCCGTCGGCCACGGCCTGGAAGGCGACTTCAACCGCAAGGGCACCTCGACCTATGCCGGCCGCATGGGCCAGCGCGTCGCCTCGCCGGGCGTCACCATCGTCGACGACGGCACGCTGCCGGGCCGTCGCGGTTCGCTCAACGTCGACGACGAAGGCACGCCGACCCACTGCACCACGCTGATCGAAGACGGGGTGCTGGTCGGCTACATGCAGGACACGCTCAACGCGCGCCTGATGGGCATGGCGCCCACCGGCAACGGCCGTCGCGAATCGTTCGCGCACTTGCCGATGCCGCGCATGACCAACACCTACATGCTGGCCGGCCAGCACGATCCGGAAGAGATGATCCGTTCGGTGAAGAAGGGCCTGTACGCGGTCAACTTCGGCGGCGGCCAGGTCGACATCACCAGCGGCAAGTACGTGTTCTCGGCGACCGAGGCGTACCTGATCGAGGACGGAAAGATCACCGCGCCGGTGAAGGGCGCCACGCTGATCGGCAACGGCCCGGAAACGATGCAGCGGGTGAAGATGATCGGCCACGACCTGGCGCTGGATGAAGGCGTGGGCGTGTGCGGCAAGGACGGCCAAAGCGTGCCGGTCGGCGTCGGCCAGCCGTCGCTGCTGATCGACCAGCTGACGGTGGGTGGCACGCAGGCGTGATGACCAGCCCCGTCATCCCGGTGAAAGCCGGGATCGAGCCGCTTCCCGTCATCCCGGCGAAAGCCGGGATCCACTTTGCTTTTGACGCAACGTCAAGATGGGTCCCGGCTTTCGCCGGGACGACGGAATCAGGACTCGACGTCGTCGGATTCGTCGTCGGCGGCTTCGTTACTACCAAGTATCACGCCGCGCAGTTCGCGGTACAGCTCGCGGAACGAATGCGGCGGCTTGTTGCGGTTGCGCTCGTCGATGGTGTTGCGCACCAGCTGGCGCAGGCGTTGGCGGTCGGCCGTCGGGTATTCGTCGAGCAGCTGCGCCAGGGCCGGGTCGCCGTCGGCGATCAGGCGCTCGCGCCAGGCTTCGATGCGGTGCATGGCCGCGACTTCGCGCCGCGCCGCCTCGCCGTCCTCGTCGAGCGCATCGCGCAGCGCGTCCAGGACTTCATCGTCCTCGCGCCGCATCTGCTTGGCCAGGAACGCCAGCTGGCGCTTGTGGGCGATGTTGGCGGTGATGCGCTTGCACTCGCGGATGTGCGGCAGCAGCGACTCGGGCACCGGCAGCTTCGCCAGCTGCGATTCGGTCAGCGCCACCAGCTTCTCGCCCAGGGCCAGCACCTCCAGCGCCTCGCGCCGGTTCTGGCTGCGGCTGGGGCTGAGGAACTCGCCGGTTTCTTCGTCTCTACCACGCATGACACTTCTTCCTGAATTTCAATTGCAACAACAGGTTCCGGGGCCAGGCCCCTGGAACGGCAGGCCACAAGGATAAGCCATTGAACGAACTGACTCCCCAATACGCCGCTTCCCTGGGTGACAGCCATGCCCGCCTGGAGTCCCTGGCGGAGCTGTCGCAGCGCCTGCTGGAGCGCTGCCGCGCCAGTGGAGCCACCCAGGCCGAGGTCTCGTGCTCGGAGGAATCCGGGCTCAACGTGAACGTCCGCATGGGCGAGGTCGAGACGGTCGAGTCGACCCGCGACCGCGGCATCGCCGTCACCGTCTATTTCGGCCAGCGCAAGGGCAGTGCCAGCACCGCCGACCTGCGCGAGGACAGCCTGGGCGCCACCGTCGAGCAGGCCTGCGCGATCGCCCGCCACACCGAGGACGATGCCGCCGCCGGCCTGGCCGAAGCGGCGCTGATGGCGCGCGACCTTCGCGAGTTCGATTCCTGGCACCCGTGGGTGATCGATGCCGACCGCGCGATCGACCTGGCCCTGGCTTGCGAGCAGGCCGGCCGCGAGTCGGATGCGCGCATCGAGAACTCCGATGGAGCTTCGGTCGGTACCGGCGAGAGCATCAGCGTCTACGCCAACTCGCACGGTTTCATCGGCCGCGAGCGCAGCACCCAGCACAGCCTCGGCTGCGCCCTGATCGCCGGCCGCGGCGATGGGATGCAGCGCGATGGCTGGTACAGCATCGGCCTGTCCGCCGACGACCTCGAGTCGGCGGCAACCATCGGCCGCAAGGCGGCCCAGCGCGCCGCCTCGCGCCTGCAGCCGCGACAGATCGCCACCGGCGAATACCCGGTGCTGTTCGCCGCCGAGATGTCGCGTTCGCTGATCGGCCACCTGCTCGGCGCGGTCTCCGGCGGTGCGCTGTACCGTCGCGCCAGCTTCCTGGTCGACTCCGCCGGCACGCAGTTGTTCCCCGACTGGTTCGCCATCGACGAGCTGCCGTTCCTGCAGCGCGGTTTCCGCTCCAGTTCGTTCGACGCTGAAGGCGTGGCCACGCGCGAGGCGCCGCTGGTGAAGGGCGGTGTGCTGCAGCGTTACATCCTGGGCAGTTACTCGGCGCG
>Ga0102589_1004921_pt1 | contig 12107 bp, 11 predicted proteins | sample AraplaMF_Col_mLB_FD_76858 | JGI IMG/M metagenome (GOLD analysis project Ga0102589, IMG submission 76858) | Arabidopsis root microbial communities from the University of North Carolina, USA - plate scrape MF_Col_mLB | ecosystem: Host-associated > Plants > Roots > Endosphere | place: USA... | reverse complement strand
GCTGGTGGGCCCGCCGCCGGTTCCATCGCGGAACGTCAGCCTGGACGATCGACCCGCGCCGTAGGTAGTGCGACACTGTGGCGGAATCACGATGGTGCGCCGATCGCGCGGCGGCACGTCGGATCCAGCCGCGAAAAAGCCCGCTCCCGGAGGAGCGGGCCGAGCATGCCACGTCGGGCGAGCGGTCAGGTCAGTTGATCACCTGGATGATGCGGCGCGTGCCGGGTTCGACCAGCACGGGCTGGTTGTTCACCACCGTGTAGAAATAGTTGCTGCCGACGCCGTATTCCTGCGGCACCGCATAATAGGTGACGCCGGTCGCGGGCAGGGTTGCGCCGACGATCACGGGCTGGTCGTAGGTGTAGGACGTCGGCCGCTGCTCGACCACGTAGCGCTGGAAGCGCGGCGCCATCTCGCTGCTGATGCCGGGCGGTTCGGGGCGGCCGTTGGGTTGACCCTGGTTCTGAGCCATCGCTGCGGTCGAGCCGAGCAGGAGGACGGCAATCAAGGATAGGTGCTTCTTCATGGGCGATCCCTTTCTCGACGGATGAAGGGCGGCGCGGACGCCGATCCTGCCCAGCCAACGAGATGCGTCTGCCGAAGTTCCGCTGGTCGGCCCATGAAGGCAGCGCGCAGCCGCCTGCCTTGGCGACAAGGCTTTCGCAGTTGCAGCAATGCCGGAATCTTGCTCACCTGTCCGGCAGGTTGTGGGGCGAAGGGCGGAGAGCGGCGTGGCGGATGCGGAGGAGTTGTCGCCATCGGCGCTGGCGATGGAATTGTCGGCGGCAATCGTGCGGGCACGGTCCGATGCGCGCGAGGATCCGTTCGGCAATCCGGTGCTGCGGGTCACGCTCTGGCTGACACGCCGGATGGATCGTGCGGAGGTCACGCTCGCCGATGCCGCAGCGCTGGTGCGGGAGCTCGGCCGGGCGGCGCTCGCCGACAGGGCGGCGCGGGTCGCGTCCTATGTCGGCCTGGCGCAGGACGAGCGCGCCGCCCAAGCCGCCTTGGCGCGGCGGCTGGCCGAGACGGCTGCGGCCTCGGCTCGGCCATTCGAGGCGTTCGCGGCCGCGCTCGCGCGCATCCGCTTCACCGCTGTCTTCACGGCGCATCCCACATTCGGCATGAGCCGGGCCGTCGCGCAGGCCCTCGCCGCGCTGGCCTCGAACCAAGATGGCGGTACGGCGCTGTCGGCCGCCGATCTTTCATTCCGGCCCGATGCGACGATCACCTTGCAGGACGAGTTCGAGCAGGCGCGGCTCGCCGTGCGCCAGGCCCGCGACGCGATCGACCGGCTCAACGCCGCCTTCCTCGCGGAAGCGCAATCGCGCTGGCCGCAGCGTTGGCGCGAGCTGCGCCCGCGCGCGCTCCAGCTCGCCTCCTGGGTCGGCTGCGATACCGATGGGCGAACCGACATCGGTTGGTGGGACACGCTGCGCTATCGCCTGGAATCGAAGCGCGGCCAATTCTTCCGCCTGCTCGAGACGGTGCCGCAGGTTCCCGCGGCCGGAGACGTCAGAGCGCTGGTCCAGGATGCGCTGAACGCGGTCGAACGGCAGCTCGCGCTCTGCCCGCCACTCAACAGCCAGCCGGCGATCGGCGCGCTGCAAGCCTTCGCGCTGGCGCTCGTCGGCGAACGCGAAGCGGCGCTGCCGGATTCCGCGACGCTCCTGGCGACGCTGGAAGACGCGATCGCTCAGGCCGAGGACGAGGACACCGCGGAAGCACTCGTGCTGGCGCGGGCGGGCGTGCTGGCGCACGGCGTTTCGATCGCGCTGCCGCATTTCCGGCTGAACGCCTCGCAGCTGCACAATGCGATGCGCGGCGTGATCCCGCTCGACGACGAGCCGGCGCAGCCGGCGCAGCGGCGCGCCTTCCTCGCCGCCGCCAACCAGGCGCTCGCCAAGGCCGAGCCGACGCCGGTCGATTTCGGAGCCCTGGCGGTGGAGCGTGCCTCGGCGGCGCGGATGATGATGACCGTCGCCCAGATCCTGAAGCATGTCGACGGGTCGCGGCCGGTCCGCTTCCTGATCGCCGAGACCGAAACCGGCTACACGCTGCTCTCGGCGCTCTATCTCGCCAGGCGCTTCGGCATCGCCGATCTCGTCGAGATCTCGCCTCTCTTCGAGACTTCGGACGCCCTCGAACAAGGGCCGCGCATCATCGACGAGGCGCTGCGCAGCCCGCATTGGCGCGACTATCTCAAGCGCCATGGCCGGCTCTGCGTCCAGTTCGGCTATTCCGATTCCGGCCGCTATATCGGCCAGGTCGCGGCGACGTTCTGGGTCGAGCGGCTGAGGAGCCGCATCCTCGACCTGCTGCAGCGCTATGGGCTGACTGATATCGAGCTGGTGATCTTCGACACCCATGGCGAATCCACCGGGCGCGGCGCCCATCCCGACAGCCTGACCGACCGGCTCGCCTATCTCGATCCGGAATGGCCGCGGCGCGCCTTCGCCAAGGCCGGCGTCAAGGTCACCCGCGAGACCAGCTTCCAGGGCAGCGACGGCTACCTGCTGTTCGGTACCAGGGGGCTAGCGGGAGCGACGGTGGCGCGCATCGCCGAGGCTGTCTTCGCCGATCCCGCCGCAGGCGATGATGACCCGATTTACGCCGAGCCGGACTTCGCAACCGAGTTCTTCCAGACCGTGCGCGAGGAGATGACCCATCTCGTCGACGATCCCGGCTATGCGGCGCTGATCGGCACCTTCGGCCCCTCATTGCTCGACAAGACCGGCTCGCGCCCGGCGGCGCGGCAGAGCGATGCCGGCGGGCCGACGGTGATCCGCCATCCGCGCGAGCTGCGCGCCATCCCCAACAACGCCATCCTGCAGCAGCTCGGTTGGCTGGCGAACAGCGTGCACGGCATCGGCCAGGCAGCGGCGCGGGCACCCGAGCTGTTCGCCAGTATGCGCGAGGGGTCCGAGCGCTTCGGCCGGGCCTATCGGCTCGCGGCCCATGCCATGGCGAACAGCGACCTCGATGTGTTGCGCGCCTATCTCGACACGCTCGATGCCGGCTCCTGGTTCGACCGGGCCCGGCGCACCGATAAGGAGGGGCGGCGCGACGAATTGCTCGCTGTCGCCGAGGCGCTGGCGCGGCTCGACCTCGCCCCGGCGCTGCGCCGGCTGTTCTGGCGCTTCGCCGCTGACCGACTGAAGCTGAAGGAAACGGCGGGCGAGCCGCCGGCGATGCCGGTCCGGCTGGTGGCGCTGCACACGCTGCGGCTTGCGCTGCTGCACCGGATCTGGCTCGCGGCGACGCATATCCCCGATTTCCGGCCGCATGCCGGCGTGACGCGCGAGCTCCTGCTCGAGCGCATCCTGCGGCTCGATATGGCGGGGGCGCTGACGTTGCTCGGCGAGATTTTCCCGCTCAACCCCGACCCGGCGCTCGGCCTCGATTTTGGCGAGCCGCCGGGGCCGCGCGAGGGCGGCGCCTATGCGGCCTTCCATCGCGACGTGGTCGAGCCGATGCGGGAGTGCTTTGCGCTGCTGCGCGAGATATCGGGCGCGATCCAGCACGAGATCGGAGCATTCGGCTGACGGGACGATCGAGCCGAAGGCGGACGCTGCAGCGTCCGAGACTGCGATCGGGAGAGCTGGTATGGTCGGCGCCGCTGCGCGCGCTCAGCCCGGAACCCCTGTCGGAGTTCTCCAATGTCGCTTGTTTGCAGACCGGCACAAGCGGACGACCTGGCCGCGGCCGATGCGCTGGTGGTTTCCAGCATCAACGATCTGACCGTCCGACACGGCTTCGGCCCGATGGCGACGGCAGGGGCGTCCAGCTTCCCACTGTTCTCGCTCAGGGACGACCCTGCCGGCCTCTGGGTCGCCGAGGAGGATGGTGCAATCGTCGGCTTCGCCTGGAGCTGGGTATGCGGCGATGTCTGGTTCCTCGCCCAGCTCTTCGTCGATCCGGTCCGGCAGGGACGGGGCATCGGGCTTGAGCTGCTGGAACGAACCCTGGAGCACGCCAGGCGCTCAGGGGCGGCCCACAAGGTGCTGATCACCTTCACCTTCAACCGCGTCTCGCAGGGCCTCTATATCCGGCACGGCCTCTTCCCGCGGATGCCGATCTATTTCTTCAAGGGCGAGCGGGAACGGGTGTCGCAGGCTCTGCCGGAGGCGCCGCTGCAGGCGGTCGCGATCGACGGCAGCGCCGCGACCCTGGCAAGACTCGCCGAGATCGATCGGCAGGCCATCGGTGTCTCGCGGGCGAAGCATCACCGCTACCTGTTCGACGATTCGGTGACCAGCGGTTTCATGCTCTGGGCCGGAAGCGAGTGCGTCGGCTATGCCTATCTCGGCTCGGGCGGGCATGTCGGTCCGCTTGCGGTCGTTCCGTCGCATAGCGTTCGCGATGCTTTCGCGACGGCCTTAAAATTTGCGGCGGAAGGCTCCGCCGAGACTGTGTCGGCGTTCCTGCCGGGCAACTGCGACGGGGCCCTCAGCCTGGCGATCGGCCAGGGCATGCGGATTACCTTCCCGATGCTGCTGATGGCCTCACCCGGCTATGGCGACTGGAGGCAATATCTGCCGCGGAATCCCGGCTTCATGTAGTCAGGCGCCGGCCGACCGCGAGACCCGACATCGGGGTCTCGCTCCTCGTCTTGCCTGTTTCGGACGATGGGTCCGACATCATCACGACCCCGTCAGGCGCATTGTGAGCCGGACGTCAGGCCGCCTTGTCGAGCGCCACGACGATATCGGTGTATTCCGGCTCGTGCGGGGCGAGGTTCCTGCGGGTTTCGTCGCCCCATCTCGCGAGCTTGACCACGCGGCCCATGGCCTGGGCGGCTCCATCGGTCTTCACCGGCTCCAGGATCGTCAGGCCGCCGGCATCCAGAAAGAAGGTATGGTCGCCGAACAGCTCGCTGAGCTGGACCGTGGCGGGGTGGTTATCCGGGATCGCCTGAGCCTCGATCTGGTGAAGGGCACTATCGATGCGTGCTTCAGTCAGCTTCATGGTCGGTCCTTTCGGTACGGCGCTGCGAATGAACAGGGCAGGAGCGCCGGACTGCCCATGGAAAGGCTTCGGCCCGAAGGCCGGCACCCACGAGATCGTCCCCGGGTCTCAGATGCTCTCCTCGGCGATCAGGGTGAGGTCGCCATCCTCGTCGAACGCGACGGCGATGACCGCGGCCGAGCTCATGCCCCTGGCCTGCAAGGCCTTGGTGGCGGCGGGGATGGTCTCGATCGCGTCGCGGAGCTGCTGTAGGTCGTCGGGGCTGGTCTGCGCGACGGCGCTGTCGACCTGCACGCGCAATTGCGGCGGCAGCGAGCGGCGCTCGATCACGGTGGCGTTGCGGATCGCCGCGGGATCCTGCAGGCCGGGAGCGTCAGGGGTGGGGAAGGCGGGCGACTGGCCCTGCGCCGCGGCGGCGCCGGCGACCAGCGCGAAGGACAGGCAGACGGTCCTGGCGAGGTTGCGCATCATTGGCTCCTTTCCATCGCTGGAGGGAGGGGCAAAAGCCCGATGCGGAGCGACGCTAGAGGCGAAATCCGGTCAGCCTCTGGCGCAGGTCTGACCGTTCGAAGGTATCAATGCGACGGGAATGCGATGGTGGAGGTCCGGTTTCGGCTCAGCGCGTGCGCTCGGACAATTCGGCCGAGGCGCTGGCGTTGCGGTTCGCGATCGACTGGACCGGCTCCCAGACCGTGTAGTTGTCGCGCGGGGTCGAGACCAGATATCTGAGCTGGCTCTTGGCCTTGGCCGAGAGCAGCGGGCTCGACTGGAAGCTGGCGAAATTGGCATAGGCCCGCGCGCCGCCATCATAGACCACGACCCGGTCCTTCAGGACGATGATGTCGCCCTTCTTCAGCGTCTCGTCCTTGAGATACCAGAACGGGTCGTTGGCATATTCGATCGGCTTGGCCAGCTTCGGCTTCGGCCCGTCATTGCCGTCGAGCTTGATCGCAGCCTTCTTCTTCGGCCGCACGGTCATCTGCAGCGGGTCGCTCTGCGGCATGGGCGCGGCGGCCGGGCGCTGCGGGACGCCGAACAGCGTCTCCCAGAAGCCGGCGGCGCTTGCAGGCGCAGCGGCAAGTGACACCGTCGCGAGGGCGACGGCAGCGATGATCTGTTTCGAAATGGTCGGCACGGCTGCAATCCCCAGCTCCGCAACCGGAGATAGCGATAAGCGTGCCCGATCTCAATGACGGGAGCGCGACGTGATGAATCGGTTCTTCGTCAAATTTCAGCGATTGCTGCGCTTGCGTTTCGGGATTGTTGAGCCGGAGCCGATTCCGCCGACGTTTTCGTTGCGGTGCAGCATGCCCGTCGCGCCCGGCGCATTGCAACCATGCGCGGGATGGCTACGTTCCGCTGTGGAGAGGACGATTCCGGAGCGGAAGGCGAGATGGCTGCGATCGAACTGCCGGCACAGCCCTTCGATGTCGAAGGCGCCAGGACGACGCTGTTCCAGGCCCTGCTGGCGGCGGTCGCCCGGCATGGCAAGGGCCGCATCGCGCTGGAGGATTCCGAACGCAAGCCGCTCAGCTATGGCAATCTGGTGCTGGGAGCACTGGTGCTCGGCCGCAAGCTCGCAGGCCTGACCAGGCCCGGCGAAAAGGTCGGGCTGATGCTGCCGAACGTGCAGGGCATGGCGGTGACGCTGCTCGGGCTCAGCGCCTATGGCCGCGTGCCGGCGCTGCTCAACTTCACCGCCGGCCTGAAGAACCTCACGGCCGCCTGCGAGATCGGGCCGATCGCGACCATCGTCACCTCGCGCCGCTTCATCGACCAGGCCAAGCTCGACGACGTCGTCGAGGCGCTCTTGCCGGGGCGGCGGGTGATCTATCTCGAGGATGTCCGCAAGGAGCTGACCAGCCTCGACAAGGCGCTCGGCGCGCTGGCCTCGCTGGTGCCGGGGATGGTGCATGCGCGCCATGCCGCCAAAGCTGACGATCCGGCCGTGGTGCTGTTCACCTCGGGCACAGAGGGCAAGCCGAAAGGCGTGGTGCTGAGCCATGCCAACCTGGTCTCCAACGCCCGCCAGATCTTCCAGCTCGCCGCCGGCTTCCTCAGCGAGCGCGACATCGTCATGAACCCGCTGCCGGCCTTCCATTCCTTCGGGCTGACGGCGGCGCTGCTGATGCCGCTGATCCACGGCATGAAGGTCGTGCTCTATCCGACGCCGCTGCACTACAAGCAGGTGCCGAAGCTGATCGGCGAGACCGGGGCGACCTTCCTGTTCGCCACCGATACCTTCCTGCAAGGCTACGCGCGCGCTGCCGACGAGGGCGACCTCAAGAGCGTGCGCTATGTCGTCGCCGGGGCCGAGCGGGTGAAGCCGGAGACGCGCCGACTCTGGGCGCCCTATGGCACCACCATCCTCGAAGGCTATGGCTGCACCGAATGCTCGCCGGTGCTGGCCTGCAACACGCCGACCGCGATGCGCGAGGGCACGGTCGGGCGGCTCCTGCCCGGCATCACCGCGAGACTCGAGCCGGTCGAGGGCATCCCTGAGGGTGGGCGGCTCTGCGTCAGCGGGCCGAACGTGATGCTCGGCTATCTCAACGCCGACAATCCCGGCGCGATCGTGCCGTCGGAGGGCGGCTGGCACGATACCGGCGACATCGTTTCGATCGATGACGGCTTCGTCGCGATCAAGGGGCGGGCCAAGCGCTTCGCCAAGCTCGGCGGCGAGATGGTCTCGCTGGCGGCGGTCGAATCGATGGTCGCGGGGCTCTGGCCCGGTCACAATCACGTGGTCGTGGCGCTGCCGGACCTGCGCAAGGGCGAGCAGCTCGTCCTCGTCACCGAAAAGCCCGATGCCGAGAAGAAGGCGCTGCAGGACGAGGCCAAGCGCCAGGGTTTCCCGGAATTGTGGCTGCCCAAGGCGATCCTGGTCACCGGCTCGATTCCGGTGCTCGGCAACGGCAAGATCGATTATGGTGGCACCCGCGAGCTCGCCATCACGATGAGGCCGCTGCTGTGACGCCACAATCGCATGATCAGGGAAGCCGCATGATCACGCTTCTTCCCCTCGTTCTCGCCCGCGCGGCGGCTTTTGCCGTGGCCGGCCTTGCTCTTGCTCCTGCCGATGTCGTCGCCCAGGCGGCGGGCCAGACCTATGTCCGCCGCGACGAATGCATCGAGGCCGGCAAGCTCTCGGCCGAGCAATGCGAGCACGCCTATCGCAATGCCCGCGCCGAATTCGAGCAGAAGGCGCCGCGCTATGCCTCGCGCGCGGCCTGCGAGCGCGCCCATAAGCGCTGTGGCGCGCAGGTGTCGACCACTGGCGGCTGGGACGCGCTGGCGCGTGGCGGCGGCGGGCAGTCCTACGTGCCGCGCTTCGTCGGCATCCGCGTCACCGGCGAGGGCGCCACGGGCAAGGCGCTGCCGATCATCGAGGGCACGGCCAAGGTCGCCTTCTCGGCGCGCCAGGTCGCGGCGCTCGACGACAAGGTCGCGGCCCGCCGGGCGGTGATGGGCGGCGGCGAGGGCGGCGGGCGCGGCCAGCACAGCCAGCAGGCGAGCAGCCCCTATATCCGCCGCGGCGACCGCGACGACACAGTGCGCGTGCCGATGCAGGAGAAGAAGATCGGCTCCGACGTCGCGCCCGGCCTCTATGTCGATCCGGACGGTGTCGAATGGTACAAGCCGGCGCACCGGCGCTGAGGACAGCTGCGCAACCGGCGCTTGTCGCCGGGCGCTTGCAACGCTAACCAGTCTCGCCGCGCGGACGTGGCGAAACTGGTAGACGCAAGGCACTTAAAATGCCTCGCCGGAAACGGCATGCGGGTTCGATCCCCGCCGTCCGCACCATGCTGTCTATCGGCAGGTGCCGCTTTATCTTGGCGCAGGCAATCGCCTGTCCGGCGCCTACTTGACCGCGGAAAAGGCCGTCGGCGCCAAGATCTGGCTGACGATGTTCTCGGTGATCTGGCCGTCCGCTTCGCTTCTGGTGCGCACCTCGGTCCACTCCGGATCGGTCGCGAACGCCGTCCATTTCTGCTCGCGCTCGGCGAGCGATTCCCAGGCCAGGAAATAGGTCAGTTCCTGATTGGACGTCCCGATCACCGTGGTGAAGAAGCCGGCTTGCCGGATGCCGTGCTTGTCCCACAGTTTCAGCGTGGCCTTTTCAAAGCGCTCGAGCAAAGCCGGAAGCCGGCCAGGCACGCAGCGATACACGCGCATTTCGTAGATCATCGAAAATCACGTCCTGTCATTGGTCTTGCGGCGAGCAATTGGCCGCAAGGTTGGTCTGCCCCGATTGAGTGCCCGGCCTCGGTCGCACTGGCGCTGGTCGCGACTTCTAGCCCCGCTTGTGCTCCACCTTCGGCAGGAACCAGGCCAACAGCCCGATCGCCGGCAGGAAGGCGCAGAGGCGGTAGACCGCTTCGATGCCGATCCAGTCGGCGACTTCGCCGAGGATCGCCGCGGCGAGGCCGCCGAGGCCGAAGGACAGGCCGTAGAACAGGCCGCCGATCAGGCCGATCCGGCCCGGCATCAGCTCCATCGCGTAGATCAGGATCGCGGCGAAGGAGCTCGCCATGATCAGGTTGATCACCACGGTCAGCACGCCGGTCCAGAGCAGGTCGGCGAAGGGCAGGATCAGCGAGAAGGGCAGGGCGCCGAGGATTGAGAACCAGAGGATGCGGTTGCGGCCGATCCTGTCGCCGATGATGCCGCCGGCGAGAGCTCCGACCGCGGCGGCGGCGAGGAAGAGGAACAGCATCAGCTGCGAGCCCTGCACGGAGATGCCGAACTTCCCGATCAGATAGAAGGTGTAATAGGAGCTGAAGCTCGACGAATAGGCGTTCTTCGAGAACAGCAGGATTACCAGGATGGTGATGGCGAAGGCGATCTGGCCCTTCGTATGCGCGGGCGTCGCGGGTGCGGTCGCCGCGATCTTGGTGGGCTTCGGGGCGGCGGCTGCGGCCTTGCTCAGGGCGGCATAGCGGCCGGCGGTCCAGACCATCAGGATCATGGCGAGCAGGGCCGCGGCCGAGAACCAGGCGACGCTGGTCTGGCCGCGCGGCACGATGATGAAGGCGGCGAGGAGCGGGCCGAGCGCGCCACCGCTCTGGCCGCCGACCTGGAAGATGCCCTGCGCCAGCCCCTGCTGGCCGCCCGAGGCGTTGCGGGCCATGCGGGTCGCCTCGGGATGGAAGATCGAGGAGCCGAGGCCGACGCAGGCCGCCGAGATCAGCAGCAGCGCGTAGCTGCCGGCATAGGCGAGGCCGATCAGCCCGGTCAGCGTGCAGCCCATGCCGACGACCATCGAATAGGGCATCGGGTTCTTGTCGGTATAGGCGCCGACGACCGGCTGCAGCAGCGAGGCGGTGATCTGGAAGGTCAGCGTGATCAGGCCGATCTGGCCGAAATCGAGCGCGTAAGCCGTCTTGATGATCGGGTAGATCGCCGGGATCAGCGACTGGATCATGTCGTTGAGCAGATGCGTCGCGCTGAGCGCGAACAGCACCGGCAGGTCGGCGCGGCGGGTCTGGGCGATCGGCTGGCTGACGTTCATGCGGATGATTGATCCGGACGCAAGCTTGGATGGCGGGCGAGGGCCGCCCGATAGCTGCGAAGTCGGCTCATAGCATCGCCATTGGCTGACAACCCAGAGCCGTCAGCACAGGGCCGTTCTGATGTGGACGCGGGATGGGCGGCGGCAGGGAGGGGCTGCCGCAATCGGCCGGTTATTTCACCTCGCCGGCGATCTCGGCGAGCGCCGGTGCCTTCTGGATCAGGCCGCGCTCGACGAGGAAGGCGCCGAAGCGCTCATAGCGGCCCTGGTCGAGGGCGCGCGGGCGCTTGGCGAAGCGCGGCAGCGTGTCGATCCAGGCCTGGCGGTTGAGGGCGTCGTCGAGATCGGGATGGGCGGCGATGAAGAGCTTCCAGGCTTCCTGCGGATGATTGGTCAGATAGAGCGCCGCCTTCTCGATCGCGTCGAGGAAGCGCGGCAGGCGGCTGTCATTGAGCCCGTCGCGGCGGGTGATCAGGATCAATTCGTCATAGGCGGGAACGCCGTGCTCCTCGGGATAGAAGGCCGTGCCGGGATGGCCTTCGAGCTTGAGCTGCGTCAGCTCGAAATTGCGGTAGCCGCCGATGGTGGCGTCGACCTTGCCGCCGATCAGCGCGGCGGAAAGCGCGAAATTGACGTTGACCAGCTTGACGTCGTCGAGCTTGAGGCCGGCCTTGGCCAGCATCTGGCCAAGCAGCGTGGTCTCGGTGCCCGAGACGGCATAGCCGACCGTCTTGCCCTTGAGATCGGCGAGCGACTTGATCGGCCCGTCGGCCTTGACGATGACGCTGTTGAGCGGCGTCTCGACCAGCGTGCCGACGCGGACGATCGGGATGCCGGCGGCGTGGTCGAGATAGAGATTGGGCTGGTAGTGGATGCCGATATCGGCCTGCCCGGCTGCGACGAGGCGCGGCACGGCCGAGGGGTCGGAGGGCGGCACCATGGTAACCTCGAGCCCTGCTTCCCTGAACAGGCCGAGCTGCTGCGCGACGACCAGCGGCGCATGGTCCGGATTGACGAACCATTCGAGCATCACGGTCAGCTTGTCGGCGGCGCGGGCCGGGCTGGCGAGGCCGGCAGCCAAAGCGAGGCCGGCGGCGAGCAGAGCGCGTCGGGTGAGGGCGCGTCGGGTGAGGGCGCGGAGGGTCATCAGTCGAAATCCTTCTGCGTGATCGGCTTGAAACGAAACGGCGTCACGGCTCGCTCGCCCAGGGAAGCAGGCGCGGGCCGAGCGCGTCGACGAGATGGCGCAGGACGAGGCTGAGCACGGCGAGCACGGTCATCGCGGCGAAGACCGTGTCGGTCTGCATGCGGGCATTGGCCTGGACCATCACGAAGCCGAGGCCCGCGGAGGCACCGACCCATTCGCCGATCACCGCGCCGAGCGGCGCCAGCGGGGCCGCGACCCTGAGGCCGGTGAGCAAAGCGGGCATGGCCAGCGGCAGGCGGACATAACGAAGCGTCTGCCAATGCGTCGCCGTGGTCAGCGCGGTGGCGTCGATCAGCTCGGGATCGGTGCGGCGCAGGCCGTCGGCGAAGGCTGAGGCGACGGGAAAGAAGATGATGATCGTCGCCATGATCACCTTCGAGCCCATGCCGAAGCCGAACCAGACCACCAGCAGCGGCGCGA
>Ga0102589_1004919_pt1 | contig 12113 bp, 9 predicted proteins | sample AraplaMF_Col_mLB_FD_76858 | JGI IMG/M metagenome (GOLD analysis project Ga0102589, IMG submission 76858) | Arabidopsis root microbial communities from the University of North Carolina, USA - plate scrape MF_Col_mLB | ecosystem: Host-associated > Plants > Roots > Endosphere | place: USA... | reverse complement strand
CAAGCTTCAGAATCGGAATATTCTTAATCGGGAAGCTCTCTTCCGTGTACGTAATCGTGCTGCCGCTAATTTCCGTCGTATGAGACCCTGCTCCAACTACGGTTGCTCGGATGGTCTCAGCCGATCGGGCTACTGTCATTTGCGTCGTAAGCGGAGACGCTGCGATGGCACGGCCGAGCAAGATGCCGATGTCACCGTACTGGAACACATCGCCCGTCGCCTCTTCATAAATGTAGTCCGCGACGCCGCCTGAGAAAGAAATGCACGGAATCGAACGATCCAGCTTGATCCCTTTATTCGTAATAATCGTGTTATAGAAGTCGCCAGTCGGCCTTAGGCCAACACTCTCTTCGAGCAGCTTGACCATCTCTCCGATAATCGGCTCCAAGTCGGCTGGAGTAACTTGCTGATCGAGTGCGAGCTTAATGCCTCTCCGCTCTGCCAACTGCTTAATTTTCGGTGCAATGTACGTCACTTTATGTGTGGCTTGATCCACCTTAATGAGTCGTCCACCGATATCAAGGCAGCCTGTATCGATGAGATCGCCGCTAGCGAACAGCGCCAGATTGCTCGTACCTCCGCCAATATCGATATTGACGATGGAAGTCGAATGCTCCTTGGAATACGTATGGGCACCTGCGCCTTTCGCAGCGATAATGCTCTCCAGATCCGGACCGGCCGTCGCAACTACGAAATCTCCAGCGAAACCGCTTAGCGACAGAACTGCTTCGTTGGCATTGTCTTTGCGAGCTGTTTCCCCCGTAATAATGACGGCGCCTGTCTGAATATCTTCCTTGCGAATGCCAGCCTTCGCATACTGCTCTTCAATAAACACCTGAATCTGCTGCATATCGATGCGATTGTCCTCCATTACAGGCGTGAAGCAAATATCGCTTCGATATACAACTTCTTTGTCCGTAATGACCAATCGCGGCACTGTGAAGGAAGATGCCATGTTCTGAATGTGAAGCTTCGATAACACAATCTGTGTCGTAGAAGTCCCCATATCGATGCCTACACTCAGCAATTGTTCTTCCACTTTCCTCACCCCCACCGATTGATTTCCGTGTAATTCCACTGGGCATAGTTCCTGAATCGCATTGTGGTAACATCCGAACAACACCATTCGAACAAAAAAAGGCTTAAAGCACCACTTCCGATTCACACCGGATATGGTTGACTTTAAGCCTCTTTGCTTCTAAAACTACGCCCTTGTAGTTCGAATATTTATTTTTTGAACGTAAATGTAACAGCCGTGCCTTTATCACTTGATGCAATCGTGAGCTTCCCTTTCAGCTTATCCTTCACATAGCTGCGAACAATCGATAGCCCTAAGCTCTTGCGAGAAGCTTCTTCTACCACGAATCCTGTTCCGTTGTCTGCAACAACGACGGTAACAAGACCTCCTTCGACTTGCGCCTTGATCGTGATTTCACCTTCTGCACAATCCCCGAACGCATGCTCATAGCTATTGTGCAGCAGCTCACTTACAATCAGTGCGATATCTACGGTACGATCACTATCTAGACAAATACTGTCTGTTGATGAGATGTTCACACCGACAGCATGACAATGGACGAAGCAGCGCTCAATATTTGATGCAATGAGTCGTATGACATCGAGCAGATCTACCTGTGCATCGATTTCCGTCGATAGCAGTTCATGAGTAGCCGCAATTGCCAACACCCGACTGACACTGTCATCCAGACATTTCTTAGCCTCAGGGCTCTTGCACTGTCGGCCTTGAATGCGCAGCAGGGATGCAACCGTCTGCAAATTGTTCTTCACTCGATGGTGAATTTCACGAATGGCTACCGACTTCGAGATGATCTCTGCTTCCTTGTCCTTAATCTCGGTTACATCGTGCAGAATGACGCCTACGCATAGATCCTTCTCCTCAATGAATAGCCGCTTCACTTGGAAGTATCGGCCTGCAGCCTTCACATCTGTCGTCAATGGACAACATGGTGAAGATGAATGCTGCTTCATCACCTCGGAGAACATCGTCTGATCGAGCGACAAATTGTCATAATGCAAGCCCTGTATATCCTCCAAATAGCCAAGTTGTCTATAATACGCATCTGCTTGCTTATTTTTGAGCTTCAAAAATCCATGCTTGTCAAACACGAGAACAGCGTCCTCCAACTGATTGATAAGAGAATCTTTGAAACGAAGCATAGCCGTCAGCATAGAAGACATCTCGCCATCTTCATACGGCGCTCCCGCCATATTGAAATGAGCTTGAATATTGTCACTCACATCTTTTTCATAAATGACAACTGCAATGACGCCATCTTGATTTTTCATCGGATATACCGTCTGCCGAACAAGATGATTCTCCTGCGTGTTGGCGACGAGACCTTGCGACATAATGCCAGTCTCTAATGTTCTCAGAACGCCTGGCTCATTCTCGCGCAGTGCCTTCTCTCCCGTAACTGGACGCTCATACAAGGACTGTCGTTCACTCGGACGGCGATGATATACGACGATAGCCTCGTTCGATACACTGGACAGTACATCAATGAACACATCGTCTTGTACCTCGGTATGTTCAAAAGACTCCGCAATTTCGCATATCCACGCTATATCCGCTTCAGACAACCCCGTATGGAGTCTGCACAGCTGCTTGATTCGTTCTTTGAAATCAATCATAGGACATGACGATCGTGGTTGCGATTTCCATCATCGGACATCGTCTATCCATACTTAATTTGCGCAGGGTTTGATAGGCTTCCTCTTCGGTATAGCCATTTTCCTTCATCAAGATCCCTTTCGCCTTCTCCACTGCTTTGCGCTCTTCCATCTTCTGCGTCAGCTTCGATAGATTCTGTTCCAGCTTGCGTATCTCTTTGCCTTTGGCAATGGTCACTTCCACCATGGGAATGAACGACTTTTCATCAAGCGGCTTTACCAGATAGCCAAGCGCACCGACAGCCGAGGCTTTCTCGATAGTCTGCTTGTCGCTGAAGGCGGTCAGGAGAATGATTCCTCCTGCCAGCTGCTCTGATAAGATTCGTTTACTAGCCTTGAGCCCATCGAGGATAGGCATTTGAACATCCATGATGACGAGGTCAGGCAGATGCTTCTTACATAATTCGATGGCTTCAAATCCATCGGAAGCTTCGCCTACTACATTGTAGTCCGCCTCTTCGAGCATCTCACGAATATCCATTCTTGTAATAGGTTCATCGTCGACTATTACAATTTTTCCATTCATGTGTCATGCACCTCATTGTCTGCCGTTATTTGCTTGTCTATTGGTATTGCGCCTCTTGAAATAGAATCAGCCGTTTACGCCTCCAAGTATTGCTGAAGCGCCTCCACTCCCACATTCTCTATCGTCGAGACTTCAAATATCTGTTCCACACCAGCCGCTTGCAGATGAGCTCTCGCTTGTGCGATTTGCTCCTGCGACTCGGACAATTCCACCTTCGTCACCACGCCGATGACCGGCTTGGCAAATACAGTTGCAAAGGCGGGGGGGAAGTAACTGTCTTCCTTCGTGCAATCTTGCACAAGCCCGATTACGTCAGCATCTACGCTCGATACGAGCAGCATCTTGTACAAATATCGGTTCTCGATGCACTCGCCCGGCGTATCGATTGCTTGGTCGAAGCTTTCAATCGCTTGCGTCTTTTTATAGGCAATTTCTTGACCATGCAGCCATTGGCACAGTGTCGTCTTGCCAGATCCGGTACTCCCGGCAAAAATAATTTTTCTCATCAGCTTCTTCACCTACGTTCTCGTTATGTTCGCAGCAGTTGAGAAGCCTAAAATATTTTGCAGTCCAAACAGCACTTCACTTATGGCGGATTCGACAGAGGATACATCGCCTGTAATGACGAGTGATCCGCTGAAGCGATCAACGAAGCCAATCTGTACGCCAGCCGCCTTCGTCGCGATATCCGCTGCAATAATGGACGCCTCGCTTGGTGTTATCGTCATGACTCCGATGGAATCATGTGCGTCATTCCCTAATCCCAGCTTCTTGTAGATATCTGGATTCGGATTCGCGATAATATGAGCCAGCGTGACCTGTTTACCAGGTACGTACTCTTGGATAACGCGTTGTTTCTCAGTGTGTTGCTCCATACCATCATCTCACTCTCATGTCAGAAACACGTGAAATTGCTGTAAAAAACATAAAAGCCCCTTAAAAGTTCGCACAGGAATTTTAAGAAGCCTCTTTGCTTGGTTTTGTATGCAACACGCCGTTGTGTTACCTTTACTATATTTTAATACTGCAAACGTTGTCAATACACATTCAGACAAAATTCGACGCAAACCTACGATTGAAACATTTTGTTCAAAATTTCAGCCACATCTCCAGTTTTTGGTACACGAGGATTCGTCGCTGTACAGCCATCTTTCAACGCGCCTTCGGCTATCGACTCTCTCATTTCGTCCAGCTTCTCCTGCTCAATCCCGCATTCCTTCAGCGTCTGCGGCATCTGCAATTGCTTCTGCAGCTGCTTGATAGCTTGCACCAAGCTGCGTACACCGCTCTTCGGATTCGGTGCGGATAGACCCAAGCTCTTCGCGATTTCTGCATAGCGAACCGCTGCAGCTGTGCTCTCTTCCCTGCCATAGCCTGGCTTATAATTTGCATTGAATTCAATAACATGCGGGAGCAGCATTGCATTCATGCGGCCATGCGCAATCTTGAATTTGGCTCCTGCGACATGCGCAATGCCATGATTTAGCCCGAGCGAAGTAATATTAAATGCCATGCCCGCAATACAGGAGGCATTATGCATCTTCTCACGTGCTTCTAAATCCCCGCCATCCTTATATGCACGTGGCAAGTAAGCAAACACCAGCTTAATTGCCTTCTCGGCAAGGGCATCGGATATATCATTCGCTTTTGTAGACACATAAGCTTCAATCGCATGCGTCAATACATCCATTCCGGTATCTGCCGTAATGAAGTCCGGCACACTCTTGACCAGCTCCGGATCCAATATCGCCTCTTGCGGCAGCATCTCATCGGATACAAGTGGGTATTTGATATTTTTCTGCTTGTCACTAATCACAGAGAACGAAGTCACTTCTGATCCTGTTCCGCTTGTTGTTGGAATCGCGACAAACGGAATCTCCTGCTGGTTCAGCAGCTTCTGCGCAAACAGCTTCATCGCCTTAGCCGCATCAATCGCAGACCCACCGCCAATTGCAATAATTAAATCTGTGTTGAACGCACCCAATGCCTCAACACCTTCGGTTACGATTTCAACAGGAGGATCGGGTACGATATTGCTGAAAATGTATTGCTCATTGCTCTCATGCAGCCGATCGAATACCATGTTGATCATCCCTGATTTGACCATGAATGGATCGGTAACGATGAAAATCCGCTTATTACGCCATTCCATCAGACGATCCAGCGCGCCATGGCCCATATAGAGCTCAGCTTTGATCGAAAGTTTATCCACGTAAAGCACCTCCAACGAGTAGTTGCAACAAAAAAAGAGGCCTCTCAAAGGGATAGATCCCTTCAAAAAGCCTCTTTGCTTGTTATGTCGTGTGCACGCCATTGTGCAACTTATCATTCAATTATCATCTATACTGTACATCGTAACGCAAACATGCGTCAACCTCAATAGGGTCGAGTTCATCATTACGACAAATTTGTATAAGTGCGTGTTCAAAAAGGCCGGTTTTCAGCACCGAGAAAGTTGGATGAAGCTAGGACCTGAAGAGCGGAGCGTACGTTTTGGGTACATGAGCACCTGAGATGTTTCCATAGGAAACATACTTCGTAAGCATCTGCTTAGATCCGGCTGAATTCAAATTTCGATGCCGAGTCCACTTCATGATTTACTTCGTGATCAAAAGCGGACTTTTTGAACAACCTCTATAAGAAAAAAGGTGGGACAGGCACAACATTGTGCATCTGGTTCTTCTTCGTTGAAGAACGTCCCGCTTGCCTCGCTTGTACAACTTCGTATATTCGGCGGCGACCACCAGGCAACTCGACTGCGTTGTCGACTGCCTTCGAGAAATATAAAAAAGCCTAGTGAGGCGCAATCGTCACTAGACTTGTAAACCAGTCACTTTCGCCTCGAAATGACTGGCCTGGCAAAGTTACTAGACAAAAGACCTGACTTAAGACCGAGCATTCGGCCTATTACAGTGGCGGGACCGTGTTGGATTTGCACCAAACTTCCATTGTCTATAACTTCTTCTGTTGTGCATGACGTGAATGGTCGTCCATTCGACATTTATTATAGCACAAACGATCTGAAGCGCAATATGAAAAAAGATAAAAGTTGAGGATCGAAATCGTTAAGAGTGATTTGCCCGTCAATATGTCCCGGCAGATGTGAAGCTGCCCTGCCCTTTGAGATAACTATCGAAAAATTGTACTAGAATATGATTCATCGTTTCAAGACAGTAATAGGGATCAATCTCTGCCACCCTGCCGCCCTGCAGCATATTGGATATTAGCGGGGAAATGAGGGACAGGTCGGTAAGAGTCAAATGCTCCGCTCCTTGGAAATGGACGGTATGCACTACTTTACCGTTTTTATCAATAACCTTGTTAGCTGCATAAGGAGATTTGCTGTTGCGCTGTAGGAGCTGTACCCACACAGCGTCAGAATAGATATTAAGAAGCGGAGTTGTATAGGTCTGGTTGCTTGCCGCAAAATCATCGGTCTCCTTGTTGTATACGAGCTCGCCAATCATTGGGGCATCGATATTGACAACGGCGCCAACATCATCACGCTCCCTGCCAAGCATCGTGCTTGCCGCTCCACCCATAGAGTGTCCGAACAGACCTATTTTGTGGGTATTCACCAGTTGATACGCCTTGTCACTGCTCGTTTTTGTTTTTCCTAAAATCGTATCGATTACAAAATTCATGTCATCCGTACGCAGCTTCATCCATTTTTGATTAAGCCCATAGGTCTGCTCTACCGTGTATTTCCCCTTGTTGGCACCAAAGACTTCCTGCATATATCCCTGATCGATAAACGCCCTCTTTCCGTCCTCGGACTCCGTATAAAAAGAATGATACGGATGATCAATAGAGCATACTACGTACCCGTGGCTCGCAAGCTCCATATAGGCTGAATAATTGCTTTCTTTGCTGCCGAATGCACCAGGAGAGAATACCAACAGCGGATAGGTACCGTCTGCCTGTTCAGGATACCAAAACTCAACATTAACGTGCCGATTTTCTCCTGTGTCTGTAAATTGTTCGATACGATTTTTGTCAACATAGGTGTATGATGCGGTTGCGACTTGATATTTCCCCGTAACAGGTAGCAAATGATACTGTGGGAATACGAGAGCAGGAATTATAGCTATGACGACGAGCATAAGCATAGCAATAGTATTTCTGATAACGCGGCTGCTTTTATATTCTTTGTGCTCCTCTTTGCTCCGTATGAGCGTCCACACTCCAAGAAGCGCCCAGACAAACAGCAACAATCCAAGTCCCATCCAACGGAAGCTCCACTCGATGACCGAAGCCAGTGTGAAAATTAGAAATGCTGCAAACGCGCCAATCCTTATTATGGCTTTAATCTTTTTCTGATATGACTTTGTACAAATGCGGAATACTGCAAATGCTACTTCACAAACAACAGCAATAATCAATATGATGTTTCCTATCATCCAAATCCAAGCCTCCTCTGCTTCATTCGTGCAGCATCAGCATACATAACGATTGGTGCAGAGTAAATATGAACGACACTATGCTGTATGAATAACAAAGTAAGCTGTAAAAAAGACGAGGTAAGCTGCTGCCTCCCGTCTTATTGTTCTTCATCATTTTTTAGTTTTTGTAGCTTCTCGTTGATTTCCATTGCGACCTTCCTGTCACTGCTCCATTCAAGCCAACGGACAAGCAGGGAGATAATTGCGATTTCAAATGCGAGTATCATTGTGTTAACTACTCCCGTTACCCAACCCATCCAATTCGTGAAAATAAGCAGCACTACTTCCAAGATCACAAAATGGATCAAAATTCGCAACCGCATTCCCTTTTCGCTTGTATCATCAGCAGAATAATAGAACAAAGGACTTGGCAAGACACCCACCAAAGCGCATATCATGATTGCGTATATATGATGGAAACCGAGAGAAAATATCGAAGCATCCGAGCCGTCTACCCATATATTTAGATGATTCAGCAGGGTGATGAATATGACAATGCCTGCAAATACAAGCAAGTAATTTCTTACAAAGCTTTTTACAATCTCTGAAACATTCATGTTCGTCCCTCCCTATAGACCAAGCATCGATTTCAGAATCGGCACATATTGACGCGACACCATAACCGTCTCTCCATTATCCATTCTCGCCTCGAACCTGCCGCTGATAGACGGCTTGATGTACGCTATTTTAGCGATATTGAGAATGCTAGATTTCGATGCGCGAAAAAACTTCTTTCCCTCAACTACCTGTTCGAGCTCGTACAGCTTCTGTTTCGCTTCAAACACCTTATCCTTGCAATACATAAATACCTTGTTATCCACCGATTCAAAATAGTACACATCGCTGAGCTTGATTTGGTGAATCGTATCCTCTTGAAAGCCCATGAGCATCTTATTTTTTACTTTTATCCGACTTATCAGACTCATGATTTCATCAGTGACTTCATGACATCGTATAATAATTTCTTCTTCCTTCTGAATATCGATTTCTTCGATTGATATTTTCATAACTATTGTTTTTCACCGCCTATTTTGCCCCTTTTGTCAGTCATCGCTAGACTTTTTCATTTCCTTACACCAAACTCACTCTACTAAGTATAATTGTGGTTCATAAAATTGGAAATCACAAAACACTTGATAAATGAAAAAAGCGTGCCGCTCAATGAAGAGTGACACGCTCGCTTTTTCGGTTACAGCAGCACTTCGATAACCAACTTACCTGTTATGAAATTATATATTATTGAATTTCGAGCTTGTAACGAACATCCTCATCGGCAAATTTATACACATACAAATGATACCGGCCAGGTTCCGCTTCGACTTGACCCTTCATCCAATTTCCGTCTATATCAACAGGATACAGAACTTGCTCATTATCGCCCTCGCGGTACAACACCCAATTTACGTGTTCGCCCTGCTGCTTTTCCAATCCAATGTTCAACGATGTTGGTTTGTCCAAGTCAATCATGAATACATCCTGCTTGTCGTCACCTTCAAGCGTTCCATTTACCTTCCGGCCTACTGGTACCGGTCCATTAGCCATGTCAGGCGCATCATTCGGTTCAGTCTCCTCAAATAAAGACACCTCTGGTTCAGGCTGTTGCTGCGTTTCCGACTTAACAGCCAGACGATACGACTGATCTCCTTCTGTTGCCGCATATACGTGTAAATAATAGGTTCCCGGCTCGGAAACGGATATAGTGCCAGCTAAGCTGTTCCCTTCCCTTTTAGTCGGATAGGCCTGATAATTGTTCGGGTCAGACTCATGGAATAGCACCCAAGCTACTCCCAGTTCCTGCGCCGATTCCAATTCGATCGTCCATTCCCCTGCCTGCTTCGCGTCAAAACGATAAATATCCAGCGCATCCTTATTACTCAATTTACCGGAAATCGTTTTTCCTGTATCGTCGAGTCGAACAGCTGTCTTCCATGTGTCGTTTGGCTCACGATCCGTAGTATCTTTTTGATCGCCGTCTTTATCCCCATTGTTGCCTTCGTTGCCGTTTCCGGGATTGGTGCCGCCATCCGGCAATTCTACATTCCCGCCGTCTGCACCTTCGGGAAGCTTGCCATTGAACACAACATCATAAACGAAATTGCCTTCATCATTAACACGGTAATTAGTAAAGTATGCCGTAAGCGTCTTGTATCCGTTCCATGGTTTGTCTGACAAAGATTGCAGGAAGCCATCCGTCAACTTGTTCATCGTCTGCCAATCTTGTTCTACTCCTGCAGAGGCACCGCCGACATAAGTGCCGCGCAGCTCGTACGATTTGAACAAGCCAGAATTACTTTTCTTAACGCTTCTGTTGCTCAGTCCAGCCAAGTTCGTGATCTCATCGTAGATTTCAAGTTCCGGCTTCGGCTCTACTGCTTGCAAATAGTCGTCAGACACAAGCGGTACCGATAATTTGTCATAGCGTGCAACCTTCTCTTCAATGGAGCGTTGATACGATTCGTTCAAGCGCGCATCACCGCTTATGGATTCGAGCTGCTGCTCATAAGCATCCCCATCATTGTTACGGATCGCACGATGAATCCGATCCATAGCCGTGAAATCATGATGATATAAATAATCGTATAGTGCAAAAGAATAATTATAAAATTGCCATGATCCATATTTCGAGTTTACGGTATCCGATACAGTGTAGCGCTGCCCTGGCTCGTCAGCAACCAAATAGCCGACAACCGACTTGCGGGGCTGAATACCCTCCATTCGCGTGGCGCCAGCGAAGAATTCAGCTCCCCCTTCATCGAACCATTGCATGCGTCCGCCTTGATACAGCGGCCCTTGGCCAAACATGCCTGGTATCTCAAAGCGTGCTTGCAAGTAGTGGGTGAACTCGTGCCGGAACAACTCCTCTAAACTATAAATGCTCTGCTCTTCTGTGCGATCATACGTAAAGAAGGTACCGTCCCCTTCGATGTAAATGCCGCCGTTGTCCGTATCATATCCGTACAAAAACCGGTTCATTTTATATTCATCTGGACTGTTATAAATAACGATCGTAAGCACATCGTCCGGATTTCCCACCTCTAACGGCTTATCATTGCCGATGACCCGGTGGAATTGAGCCTTCACTTCTTTCGCCGCCCAATATAGGCGTTGAAGCTGCTCTTGGGTCAATTGACCCCCCGCCCGGATCACAAACTGGCCGTCATCGAACTCAACTCGCTGCGGCAAATAATGTTCTTTCCCGCGCTTCTTCAGTTCGTCTATATCAACCCGGTTGCCGTAAGCGTCCTTCTCATCGTAATTCCGTGCAATCTGATCAGCTGCTACAAAATAGAGCTCCCCAAGCTTAGGCTTCGTCTGCATCACGTTAGTCAGTACCCGGTTCGCTTTCTGTGGGTCGCTATGATAATGCCCAAGCGCGCCAGAATAGTAAATCGCATTGCTGGTCAGCCATTGCTTATCCTCTGCTGTGGAACCTTCGCTCCCCAGACGGAATAATTGCTCCAAATATCCGTCGATGTTGCCCTTGAATTCGGCCTTCTGATCCGGCTCAATCATACGATACATCAGAACATACCCAACACCCTGGATTACGTCGTAGAAGGCCTTTCCAGACAAGAAATTACCACCCAATTGCTCTTGGCGATCAGTAAAGTCTGACAATAGCCCGGTCAGCCGGTTGACGATATACGTATCGACCGTGACGTTAGAAATCAGTCTGCCCGTTGCTGAAATAACGGAATGCTGAACTTCATTTCCCCAAGTAAAGGACGGATTATCAACAATCGCCTTCATGGCAGGCAGCATTTTCTCACGGAAATCCAGCTCATTAAGGCGACTCAGCTCCTTATTGTAATACCCCAGGTACACACCGGAACGAAGTACCTCTATCAGCGTTGGAATGCCTTGCATATCCTCGGTCGTAAATCGTTTTCCGCTCTCCTCCAGCCGATCAATGATCGCTTGCATGCGATTTTCGTCCGAATAAAAACGCCGAGTATCCTCATTCAATTTGAACAGCTCAGGAATCTTTTCCCAATCAATGCTTACCAGCAGATCTGTAAGCGCCTCATACGACATTGCATTCAAATCAGCCATGCTGTATGTGGACTGTTTGCTTATGCTCTTTAAAGCCTGGGCAGGTGGTTCCGGGATACCTGGATCTTCAGACTGTTCTGCCATCGGCAGCCTTCCTTCGGTATCAAGCGGCAAATCAGATACAGAAGGATCTTGCTGTGCGATCACATTGTGAATTCCATACTGAGCGGCATCTTCCCGAACCTGCAATCCTCGCTCCTCAGCCGCCGCGAAGCCCGCTGTACTCCCCGTCGCAACAGTGGCCGCCAACAAAATCGAAGTCCACTTCATCCATGCTTGTTGTTTCATCTGTTGTTTCTTCTGTTTTTTCGTCATTTGTTTCATCTGTTGTTTCATCTGCAGCTATCCCCCATGTGTGTGGTATACGTTCACGATAGATGAACGATAAACCTAATATCGGC
>Ga0102589_1004917_pt1 | contig 12117 bp, 16 predicted proteins | sample AraplaMF_Col_mLB_FD_76858 | JGI IMG/M metagenome (GOLD analysis project Ga0102589, IMG submission 76858) | Arabidopsis root microbial communities from the University of North Carolina, USA - plate scrape MF_Col_mLB | ecosystem: Host-associated > Plants > Roots > Endosphere | place: USA... | reverse complement strand
CCACATAACAGGTATTGAAATCGGACAGAAATTCCATCACGTCGTTATTGATGAAGCGCAAGATTTCTCGCCATTCCAAGTTTATGTATTAAAAGAAATTACACTAGGTAACTCTTTCACTATATTAGGTGATTTATCTCAAGCAATTTATGATTATCAAGGGATTGAAGATTGGGGTGCTTTTAAGGAAGTATTCCAAGAAACAGGTTATTATGAACTGACGAGAAGTTATCGCTCTACAAAAGAAATTATTGAATTTGCAAACGAGGTTATTAAAAATGCAGAAATTCCAGTTGGGCTCGCAACACCAGTTTTTCGTAGTGGTGAAGATGTTAAAGTAATCCATACAGAAGATCAATTTAATGAGATTATGAAGACGTTAAAGCATCTACAAAATGAAGATGTGAAAACAATTGCGGTAATAGGAAGAACAGACGATGAATGCCGTGATATATATGAAAAGTTAACAAAGGCAGGATTGGCTGTAAACGTCATTGAAGCAGATCAAAGTAAATATGAAGGTGGTATTTCGGTAGTACCTGTATACTTGGCGAAAGGGCTAGAATTTGATGCAGTTCTACTAATCGATGTTGATGAAGAACATTATAAAAATACAAAACACGATGCGAAGTTATTGTATGTCGGATGTACAAGGTCGCTTCATGATTTATGGATTTTCCATAGTGGAGAAGCATCGCCTTTAATTAACGGATTAAAATAAAAATGAAACGCAAGAGGCTTTTCTAGTAACAAAAAGAAGAACATCTTGTTTTTCTATATAAAGGTATGGGGAGAGAATAACTATGTTTACAAAGGTAATAACGAAAAGAAATTGGGAAATCGCAAAGATAAATGGAGAAATTAATGAAGCCTCATTAAAAGAAGAGGGATTTATTCATTGTTCGTTTTTTGAACAAGCTTTAAAAGTCGCTGAAAAACATTTTAGTCATGAAGAAGATGTTTTATTACTAACAATTGATCCAATTCTGTTAAAAGCAGAAATAAAATATGAACTTGCTTCTAACGGTCAAGAATATCCGCATGTATATGGTGTAATCAATGTTGAGTCGATTGTAGAAGTTATCCCATTTTATAAAGAAAAAGGAGAGTTTATATTACCAGAGGTACAACAGTAAGATAGTTATAGATATATAAATTAGCTCAAAAAGCGCAAATTATATAGTTTGTGCTTTTTTGTTATCTATTTTTTGGAAATTATTTATTGTTTTTATCACAATAATACTGTACGATACATAGTATAAAACACATACTGTATGACATATAGTAATGAAAACGAGGTGAGTGAATGGATGCTTTATTAAATTCGTTAATTACTGAACTAAGAAGAGGTACATTAACATTAGCGGTTTTAAGCCAGTTAAGAACACCGCAGTATGGGTATTCACTTGTCCAATTATTGGAACAATCAGGGATTACAATCGATCAAAGTACTTTATATCCACTACTTCGCCGATTAGAAAAGCAGGAGCTAGTAACGAGTAGTTGGGATAAAACGGAGAGTAGACCTCGTAAGTATTACGTTTTAAGTGAATACGGATTAGAGATATTTTTGCAGCTGAAGAAAGAATGGATAAAGGATTCGAAAGAGCTTTATAACCTATTAAAGGAGGAGGACAAAAATGAATTTGATTGATATTTATGTAGAAGAAGTAGCGAAGAGATTACCTGAAAAAAATCGTGAAGATATTATTCTTGAATTACGGTCAACAATCGAGGATATGTTACCTGATGATTATAGTGAAAACGACGAAAAAAGAGTTCTTGAAAAATTGGGAAGTCCCGTTTCATTGGCTAATGGATATTTGGATAGACCGATGCATTTAATTGGACCACGTTATTTTGATGTATATACGACGTTATTAAAAATGATTATACCAATTGCAGCTGTTATCGCACTCATTGCAATGGTTGCAGAAAATTTTGTAGGATATAATGGTGAGCCAGCGGTATTAAATGTTATTTTAAATTTGATAGGTAAAGGAATTGGTGAAATTGTCGAAGTTAGTCTCCATGTATTTTTCTGGTTGACACTTGTATTTGCTGTTTTAGAAAGAACGGATAAAGAAAAGGATCCACAGCCATTAACAACAAGTTTAAAAAAATGGACGCCAGATGATTTGAAAAATATTTCGTATATCCCGAAGAAAAAGGCAATCTCAAAGTTCGAAGTATTTGGAAGCTTAATGTGGACGGCAATATGGGCTACACTTTACTTTTATGCGAACCATCTCGTTGGCGTATACCATGCTACGGAAAATGGATTGAAGTTTGTTACGCCGACGTTTAATCAAGATGTTTTACTTCAATATTGGCCAATCGTTGTTGTTATGATTGTTTTCGAAGTAGCTATATCTCTTTTTAAGCTAGTACAAGGACAATGGACGAAAAAGTTGGCAATAGGGAATGCTATTCTCCAAATAGCTGGAACAATAGTATTTATAATAATTGTAGTAAATTCAAATTTATTTACCGAAGGATTTATTACGTTTGTGGCAAATGTGTTTGCTACTTCTCCAGAGGAATTTAAAACGTGGTTAATAGGTGGAGGTATTCTCATTTACATTATATCTGCGGTATTAAATATATTTGATGGTTTCCGAAAAGCACGTATTCGTATGTAGGAGTGATATTAAAGAAGATATGCCTTATGAAAGGAAGAAAGCGATGATAAGGGAAGCAACAAAACAAGATGTAGCATATATTTTAGATATTTATAATGATGCCATACTGTATACAACAGCCGTATATACGTATAAACCTGTAACCCTTGAAAATAGAATAGATTGGTATGAACAAAAAAAGGCTGACGGTTATCCAATTTTAGTATATGAACTAGATAGTAAAGTAGTAGGATTTGCGACATTCGGGCCGTTTAGAGCTTGGCCTGCCTATAAATATTCAATTGAGCATTCTGTGTATGTTCATAAGGAATATAGAAAAAATAAGATAGGAACTTCTTTAATGAAGGCATTAATCACAGTTGCAAAAGAAAGGGAATATATGACCTTAATTGCTGGAATTGATGCAGAAAATGAGAAAAGCATTGCCTTACATGAAAACTATGGATTTGTTCATGCGGGGACGATTAAAAAGGCTGGTTATAAGTTTAATAAGTGGCTAGATTTAGCTTTTTATCAATTGGAGCTTTGTGGCCCTAAAAAACCTTTAGAAGAATAGAAATTTAGTATTTTAGGTAGCATGGTGTAATTCATGCTACCTTTTTCTTATTGTAATAGCCGATATAATCTGCTAAAAAGGGTTTTTATATTCTATATTGAATTATTAGAAGGTGATAAAACGATATGAAATGAGGAATGGAAATGGAAACTGTCATTCAAAAAATGAAAGAGATACAATCTGATCAAGTTGGGATATCTATTTATTCTACAAAAAGCAATCGTATAGTTGCTTCATATAATAGTGAATTAAATATTCCGTTAGCATCAGCAGCAAAAGTAGTAATTGGATTTGTAGTAGCTCAAATGGTGAAGGAAAATAAATGTAATTGGAATGATATACTTCATCATGTTAAATTTAATCCACATGAAGATAGTGCGCAGTTATATCCACATTTACAAGGAAGAAGTACTTTAACACTTAGTAAAGCAGTTGAAGTAATGATAGCATGTCATGATAGTTACGTTGCGCAGTCAGTTGTAATGTACTGTGGTGGATGGGATATTGTGCAAATGTATGCTCAAACGCACTTTTCGAAAATTCATATACAAGAGAATGCTAGAGATGAGAAAAATGTTGGAGAATTAAATGAAGTTCTTTCACTTTTAGTACAAATTTTTCAAGGGTATAAATCAGAAGCTGAATTATGGGAACCTATTATTAGCGGCATGGTAAGACAGCAAGGTGACTATGAAGGAATACATTCATATCACTTGGCTCATATGACAGGTGGACTACCCACAGCTACAATAAATATTGGTATAATAGGAATGTTTAACGAATTTCCCTTTCTTTATGTTATTGGGGGGAAAGATTTACCTAATCGACGTGGAAATAAAGAGGTGGATGAAGCTTTTGCAGTAGCTTTGAAGTACATATACAAAGAATATAGTCAAAGTATGCTAGGGGTGAGTAATTGAACAGAAACTTAAAGACATCAACAATCATTATATTAATTTTAACAATTATCGCTTTGGAAGTTGGAATCGCGATTTACGATCATACTCTGTCAATAGATACGATTTACTTTGCAGCGATACTTATTTGTATTGTATTGCTTTTTGGCACACGTGTTTCTGAAGAGAAAGAAAGTACATCGAAAGAGAGACGAAGAAAAACAGCTCTTATATTTTGGCCATCTATTTTATTGTCTATCGCTTGTTTTGCCGTTATTAGTTATATAAGAACAGGTTATGTCTCTGTGCCAGGGATAATTGGTTTTTCATGCTTTGTTACTTATGGTGGATTCGTGTTTATTAGTATTTTAAAAAGGAAAAGTAAAAATTAAAGGTAGCTTACTAAGTTGAAAGGAAGAAATATATGAAACGCATAGAGAATGGTACTAGAGCTGAAGGAGAATACATAAAAAATAAAGTAATTCAATATAACATGTCGATTTTAACAGATGAAGCAAAACAGCCGATGGAGCAAGTAAGTTTCGTAGTGAAAGATGAGAACGGAAAAATCTTTGGCGGTGTAACAGGAACAATGTATTTTTATCATCTTCACATAGATTTTTTATGGGTTGATGAATCGGTTCGTCATGATGGTTATGGCAGTCAACTGTTACATAAAATCGAAGACATCGCGAAGGAAAAAGGGTGTAGATTAATATTATTAGATTCATTTAGTTTTCAAGCACCAGAATTTTATAAAAAGTACGGCTACCGAGAATACGGTGTTGTTGAAGATCATCCTAAAGGACATAGTCAACATTTTTTAGAGAAGAGGTTATAGGAATCGTATTCGTCTTATATAAGAAAAGCGGATTTTAAAAGCATCACCAATACGATGATGCTTTTTTCTTTTGTTTATAGCAACTACTCAATCTGATGCAATTAGGAGAACAAATAGTGCGATTCCTATAACAAAGATTTTCCTTTTCATCGGAAATGAGGTGCTGTCTTTGTAGAAGACAGTTGTTGTATTTACTATGTGCACTAACAAATACTATTGAATTTTTAGGAGAAGAAGAGCAATCAGACGAGCTCTGAATATAATAATAAAGAAGGAGGTGTTAAGCAATGGGTTACATTGTAGATATTTCAAAATGGAACGGTGACATTAACTGGGATGTAGCCGCTCCACAACTAGATTTCGTAATCGCTAGGGTACAAGATGGATCAAATTATGTAGATCCTTTATATAAAAATTATGTCCAAGCAATGAAAACAAGAAATATTCCTTTTGGTAACTATGCATTCTGCCGCTTTATTTCAATTGCTGATGCGAAGAAGGAAGCACAAGATTTCTGGAATCGCGGTGATAAGAGTGCTACAGTTTGGGCTGCTGATGTAGAAGTGAAAACAATGGATGATATGAGAGCTGGTACACAAGCTTTTATCGATGAGTTACGCCGACTAGGTGCTAAGAAAGTTGGCTTATATGTTGGCCATCATGTATATGAGCCTTTCGGTATGGCGAACGTAAAAAGTGATTTTTTATGGATTCCTAGGTATGGCGGTAATAAGCCAGCATATCCTTGTGATATTTGGCAATACACTGAGACAGGTAATGTACCAGGTATCGGTAAATGTGATTTAAACCAATTGATAGGAAATAAGCCACTTTCTTGGTTTACTGAATCGGTACCAAAACAAGAAAACATACAAGCACAAGTTTCTAAGCAAAATATTATCCAATCTGGAGCCTTTTCACCTTATGAAACTCCAGATGTTATGGGAGCATTAACTTCTTTAAAAATGACTGCTACCTTCATTTTACAATCGGACGGTTTAACGTATTTTATTTCCGACCCAACTAGCGATGCACAATTAAACGGTATGAAAGGTTGGCTTGATCGAAAAGGTTGGTGGTATGAAGTTAAATGAAAATGAGGGCCGCCCTATTGGGTGGCTTTAATCATTATTCAACTCAATATATTACGTGTTATTGTTAATATAGAAGAAATATGAAAGGAACTGTTTATATTGCAATTGTAAAATCGATATTATAAATTAATTTTATGAAGGTTTTTTATAACAGGTTGGATTCTATAGCTTTATATTGAAAGAAGTAAAGTAAGACAAAGTATATATAATGAGCAATTTGATGGGAGAAGGAAAATGTACACGTATAAATTGCAACATGAACAACAAATTTCCGAAGAAAAAATAAAAAAACTTTATGCCTCTGTAGGTTGGTGGCCAGAAAGAAAAGAAATCGATATTCAAAAAATGTTAAATAATAGTATAGCAATTGGGGTATGGGAAGAAAATGAATTGATCGGATTTGCTAGAGTTGTTTCTGATGGTGTTTTTCGAGCGTACATAGAAGATGTTGTCGTACATGAGAGTGTAAGAAATAAAGGTATTGGAGAGAAGATGCTTACAATTTTACTTCAAGAGATATCTCACATTCATATTGTTAGTCTATTTTGCGGAGAGAAACTAATAAAGTTTTATGGTGAACAGCAATTTCAAGTGACAAAGCAAATTGTAATGCATCGTAATCAAATAGTGAAAGAATAAGAGGTGACAATTAGAATGAATGCCACAAAAACGTATTGTTTATCAAAAAGAAATGCGACAGAAGATTCTCCAGATGGTTGGAATGCAACATGTATGAGGCTTAATAATAAAATATTTGCGATAGTAAACCATGAAGAAGGAGAAAAAGCTGCGATTACATTAAAATGTGATCCAGAACTTGCACTAAGATTAAGAGAAGACTTCCCAGAAACCATAATTCCTGGTTATCATATGAATAAAAAGCATTGGAATACAGTGTATATACAAAAAGATGTAGAGCAGGAGCAAATTAATAAAATGATTGATTGGTCGTATGATTTAGTACTACAATCATTTTCAAAGAAAAAGCAGCAAGAGTTATTAGATTAATATGTATGAGGGGTGGATATATTGAAAGACACGATTAAAGTCACATATGATAAATTAGCGAGTACATATAAAGAAAATCTAGATTTGGCAAATCCATATAACAGCTATTATGAAAGACCAGCGATGATGGAGATGATTCCAAAGAAATTAGAAGGGAAGAGTATACTAGATGCTGGATGTGCAGCTGGATGGTATACTTCTCAATTTGTAGAAAGAGGAGCAAATGTTATTGCAATTGACGTAAGTTCTGAAATGGTAAAAGCTGCAAAGGAAAGTACGGGTGATAAAGCAATGTTTCTTTGTCATGACTTGCAAGAAGTATTACCATTTGAAGATAATACTTTTGATGTTATTGTAAGTTCGTTAACGCTTCATTACTTAGAAAATTGGAATCAAGTATTTCAGGAGTTTCGCCGAGTATTGAAGCCAGGTGGAGAATTTATATACTCCATACATCATCCTTTTATGGATTTTACAAAGTTTACTTGTGAAAATTATTTCGAAAAACAATTATTAGTAGATACGTGGGTTAAACCAAACATTACAATTGAAGTTGAATTTTTTAGAAGGTCACTCCAAGACGTAATTAATGAAACAACAAATTATTTTATGTTAGAAAAAATGGTGGAACCGAGGCCAGTTGAAAAGATGAAAGAAGTAAATGAAAAATCTTATCACTACTTAAATACAAATCCACATTTTCTTATTATGAAAGCCATTAAAAAATAGCTAGTAAAATGATTATATTTTACTAGCTATTTTGCAGTTTTAAATGGTGAATTAGGAGTTTTGAAATGAATACGAAACGAAATAGATTACTATACGCAATGTTTACTATCATTGTTATTATTTTAGGGCTTAGTTCAAGAAAGTTTGCTTTTGCACTGCCGGCTCTATTAAATGATTATTTAGGCGATGCTTTATGGGCACTCATGATTTTTACAGGGTTCGGATTTGTATTTCCTAAAATAGAAACGAAGAAATTAGCTTTTATAAGTTTGCTGTTTTGTTATGCGATTGAAATAAGCCAATTATATCATGCCGAATGGATAGATAGCATTCGTACAACGACTTTAGGTGGACTCGTATTAGGCTACGGATTTTTGTGGAGTGATTTAGTAGCTTATACAATTGGTGTTGGGATTGGAATGTTTTGTGAGTTGGTGTTACGGAAGAAATAAAAGATATAAAAAGGGGTATTTATGAAAAAAATAATATTAATAGGTTCTGGTGGTTCAGGAAAATCTACATTAGCAAGACAGTTAGGAAATAAACTAAATATTAAGGTGCATCATCTTGATGCACTATTCTGGAAACCGAATTGGGAAGGTGTACCGAAAGAAGAGCAAAGAATAGTCCAAAATGAATTAGTTAAAGAAGATGAGTGGATTATTGATGGGAATTATGGCGGGACAATGGACATAAGAATGAACGCAGCTGATACAATCATCTTTCTTGATATTCATAGAACAATATGTGTTTATCGTGCTTTTAAAAGGGTTATACAATATCAGAATAAAACAAGACCGGATATGGGCGCGGGATGTGAAGAAAGGTTTGACTTGCAATTTTTCAAATGGATATGGGAATACCCTAAAATGAAACGACCTTCAATTTTAAAGAGGCTAAATCAATTGAGTAAGGATACAAATGTTATTATTTTAAAATCTTCAAATGAAGTAAAATTATTTTTAAAGAAGTACGATACCATAAATAGTTAGATTGTAAAAAGAAGTAACGTGGGGGGATAGGATTGAATAGATTCATTGGCCCGGTTGATTCTAATATGGTGAAAATTCCAGCAGGAAAAGTAGAATTAAGAGATGATCGAATAAAAAAAGAATGGCAAGTTCAAGTTAAACCGTTTCTTCTTGCAAAATATGTTGTAACGGTGGAATTATATGATGCGATTACGAATCTTACACCAAATTTATTGAAAGATAAAAATAAACCAGCTGTAAATATCTCATGGAATGATGCCATTATGTTTTGTAATTTACTTTCAAAAAAAGTGGGATTAAAAGAATATTATTCTATTATTGATGGTGGGCAAATTGTTAGTTGTAATGTAGATTCAAATGGCTACCGATTACCTTCAGAAGCAGAGTGGCAATATGCGTGTAAAGCAGGAACGACTGGATACATATATGGAGAACTGAAAGAGATTGCTTGGTATAATGAAAATTCAGGTGGACGTATTCATGAGGTCGGAAAAAAGGAACCGAATGCATGGGGCTTGTATGATATGTTAGGAAATGTTTGGGAATGGTGCTATGATTTGTATGATGAAAAGGTATATGGATCATACCGGATTTTTCGAGGCGGTAGCTGGGCTGAAGCAGCTAGAGGTTGCGGTGCGACTTGTCGTCGCCGTAGTCATCCTACATTTCATATAGATGACCTTGGGTTTAGGCTCGCTAGGTCCATTTAGAAGAATAAGACCAAATACCTGTAATCTTAATGACAACATAGAAAAGATTTAAATTAAGGAGTGTTTAAAGTGGCACGTGTTTTATTCATTAATACTGGATCAGAAGGACATATAAATCCAACATTACAATTTGTAGAAGAATTAGTTTCACGTGGGGAAGAGGTAATTTATTTTTCAATTGAATCTTTTAGAGAGCGTATTGAGAAGACGGGTGCTACTGTACGAACAATTGACGAGCAAAAGTTTATAAAAGCTTTTCTTTCCGGTGGTCGAAATTACTTACTAGAGAGAATAAATGGTCTTTTACATACGGCAGATGTTATTATACCAAATGTTCTGGAACAAATTGAAGGCGAACATTTTGATTACATCATTCATGATTCAATGTTTGGCTGTGGACATATAATTGCTCAAATTCTAAAGCTTCCAGCAATAAATTCATGCACATCGTTTGCACAGGATGAAAAATCATTTGAACAAATGTTAGACTACCTTTCGAAAAATATCCCAGCGGAGGTTCATGAGAGAATACAAAATGATTTTCAAAATTTAATAAAAGAAATTATGGAAAAATATAGTGTTAAAATAAACTCACCGTATGAAGTTTTCTGTAATCCAGCGCCACTTACTATTGTGTATACAATTAAAGAGTTCCAACCTTTTGGAGATATGTTTGATGAGATATATAAATTTATAGGTCCATCTATCTCTACACAAGTGAAAAATGAAGCCTTTGATTTTACTTCAATTGAAGAAAAAAGCCCGATTTACATTTCACTAGGCACTGTTTTTAATGATGCACTTGATTTTTATAAACTTTGTATGAAGGCGTTTGAGAATAGTGATCATACAATTGTGATGTCTATTGGTAATAAAACAAAAATAAGTGATCTGGGTAATATTCCTAAAAACTTCATTGTAAAAAACTACGTACCACAAGCAAAACTACTTACATATACAAAGTTATTTATTACACATGGTGGGATGAATAGTACACATGAAGGACTTTATAACGGGATTCCACTCATTGTAATTCCACAAAGTGCAGATCAGCCAGTTATCGCAAAGCAAGTGGAGAATCTCGGAGCTGGGATTAAGTTGCACATGAAAGAACTAACTGAGGAACAACTACGTGAAAGTGTAGAACTTGTATTAAATAATCCTTCATATAAAGAAGCTGCTTTGAATTTGAAGGGGTCTTTCCGAAAATCTGGTGGCTATAAGGAAGCTGCTGATGAGATTTTTACATTTATAGGTCAGTAATAAATGGAAGATTATACATGAGAAAAGTGTCTATATGAAATGGTATAGACACTCTTTTTTTATATGAAGCGGAGAATTCGTTGTTTTGAAAGGTTAAATATTCTGTTTTATAAATTCGGACCATAGTTTTACGTGTTACTAATGCTTTCATCATTTCTGCACAACTTCTGCACATACTTTGATGATTTCTATGTCATGATATATTCATCAAGTGAAATATTTCACAAGAAATGAAATATATTTTCACTGCGGTGTATGCATAATTAACACATACATCGATACAAGATTGTCTCTTGTTATTCTTTTACATCAAAGCCCACATTACACTACAAAGTATAACAAGAAGGGGACAGGAATATGAATAATCGATTTTTAAAACAACTACAAAACATAAAAATGAACAAAAAAAGTCTAGGAGCTGTTGCATTAACAGCTGGAATTATTGGCACGACACTTATTCCTCAAAACGCATACGCGCACGGTTTTGTTGAAAAGCCTAGCAGCCGATCTGCTTTATGTAGTCCAACCTATGGTGCACTAAATGCAAACTGTGGAAGTGTTATGTATGAACCACAAAGTTTGGAAGCTCCAAAAGGGTTCCCGCAAAGTGGCCCGGTTGATGGGCAAATCGCTTCTGCAGGTGGTAAATTTGGTGGTGTTTTAGATCAACAAACAGCTGATCGTTGGTTTAAAAATACAATCACAGGCGGGGAAAATACTTTTACTTGGAAATATACAGCGCCTCACTTAACAAGTAAATGGCATTACTATATTACAAAAAAAGAATGGAACCCAAATAAAGCGCTCACAAGAGCAGATTTAGAACCAATTGGAACTGTACAACATGATGGTTCGGCAGCCTCAAATAATTTAACTCACAAAATCAATGTACCTACTGATCGTAGTGGATATCATGTGATTTTAGCAGCATGGGATGTAGCTGATACAGCAAATGCATTTTATAATGTAATTGATGTTAATCTCATCAATGATGTGAAACCAGATACAGAAACTCCAAGTATTCCAAATGGAATTCAGGCACAAAAAGTAACAGCGAATAGTATAGAACTAGCATGGAACGCTTCTACGGATAATGTAGGGGTAAAAGGGTATCAAATCTTCCGTAACGGAGAGATGATTGATACAGTACCAGGAACTCATTTTATTGATAAAAAATTACAACCAAGTACAGAATACTCTTATACTGTAAAAGCAATTGACGCAGCTGGAAATGTATCGAAAGAAAGTGCAGCGCTTACAGTAAAAACAACAGTTGAGGCTCCTGATACAGAAGCACCAACACAACCAAAAGGATTACATAGTATGGGAACGACAGCGTCAAGTGTGGATCTAATGTGGAGTCCTTCTGACGATAATATTGGTGTA
>Ga0102589_1004916_pt1 | contig 12117 bp, 7 predicted proteins | sample AraplaMF_Col_mLB_FD_76858 | JGI IMG/M metagenome (GOLD analysis project Ga0102589, IMG submission 76858) | Arabidopsis root microbial communities from the University of North Carolina, USA - plate scrape MF_Col_mLB | ecosystem: Host-associated > Plants > Roots > Endosphere | place: USA... | reverse complement strand
AAAGCCGTGATGTCCCTTAAAACTTGGCAGTGCGCCTCTTTTACGAATATGATTCTCCACCATCTGATCCAACTCTTGTGTTGTAACGCCTGGTTTAATCTTCTCCGCGAGAAATGCATGACATTCGGCAACAATTCGTCCCGCTTCACGCATAATCGCTAATTCTTGCTCCGACTTCGTGATCATTGTTCAACACCTTTCAAAGGGAATATTGAAACGAAAATGATGTCTTGATGCCTGTTAACCATGAATGAGAGCATCTAACTGAGGTGGAACACGATGCAGCGTTGCTTGCTCGTAACCATAAGCGATCTTGAGCAGCGTCGGCTCACTGTATGCCGTTCCGATAAATGTAATTCCTTGCGGTCCTTTCGTATTATAACCGCCCTCCGCCGTTATTCCGTCAATCGCATAGCCGCCAGGTACGGTGATAACAGGATATCCTACCTTTGCCGCAAGATCGACTCCATCCTCAAAGGCTAGCAGAATTAGGGCATCCAGTTGATGTTCCTTCAGTACGCGATCGATCCCTTGGTCAGCTGCCATCTCCTTGTTGAGTGCAAGACTCTCCCAATATTCAGGCTCAGACAAATCCCCAACCGTCTCCTCAGCCCATATCAGCACATCCTGGCCATACTTTAATGCAATTTCTGCATGGGCATCATTGTAATGAATCACATCTTGCAAGGAACGGACGGGTACGGAATCATCTAATCGCGCCAAATAATCATTTAGGCCTTTCTTGAACTCATATCTCATAATATTAGGACCCCATGCCGTATGTTCACAAGCGATATCGACGGGATCAATTATCGTAGCACCCTTACGCTTAAGGACTTCGATCGCTGCTTCGAAGATCTCTAGACGATCAGGTTCTAGAGCCCGAATATAACATCTTGGCACACCTAATCGTGCATGCTGAAGGTAATCTGCATCTAGGAATTGCGTATAATCGGAATGTACATGTTCTTCACTCGAAGCTGTTGCAGGATCTCTCAAATCTACCCCAGTCATCGCACTCAACAAAATCGCTGTATCCCGAACGGTTCTTGTCATAGGACCCGCTGAATCCTGGGAATGCGCAATCGGGATAATCCCTGTTCTGCTCACGAGTCCAATCGTCGGTTTGATGCCAACGATGCTATTCTGGCTCGCAGGACAGATGATCGAACCCGACGTCTCCGTACCAATCGCCGCTGCGGCCAGATTGGCCGCGATCGATGCACCCGATCCGGCGCTAGATCCGCCCACGAAGACTTCACCGGGTCCATAAGGATTCAATACGAGACCGCCTCTGGAGCTATATCCTGACCACATTGTGCTCGACATGAAATTCGCCCACTCTGTCATATTCGCTTTCCCGAGCAGAATCGCCCCTGCTGCTCTGAGCTTAGCTGCTACGAATGAATCCTCTGTAGCATACGAATTTGCAAGTGCGATCGAACCAGCACTCGTATGCATATTATCATGGGTACCGATATTATCTTTTAACAGAATGGGAATCCCGTGTAAGGGCCCCCTGCTGCCATGAAGCTGACGTTCTTCATCCAATGCCTCTGCAATGGCCAGTGCATCTGGATTTACTTCTAGAATGGAATTCAATTTCTCGTCATACTTATCGATACGAACCAGATAGAACTTTACAAGCTCCACAGCACGGAGTTTCCCTGATTCCATTGCCGCCTGCATTCGTTCAATATCTGCTTCGATTAACCAATCCAAATTTGTGGTCATACATTGACCCCCCTTTTCTATTCCTCGCTACGTTTTCATAGAACACCCCTATATTACCATTATGTGGAATTGTATGTATAGACGAGGCTCAAACTTGAATGAAGCACAAATAAAACCCATCCATCTATCCATCAACCATAGATATCTGAAATGGGTTTATCCGCATCTGAACGATCCTTAGAATAACAACTTCACAATAATACCCGCTAGAACTGCCGTTATCGGGATCGTTATAATCCAAGTCATGGCAATTCGTCCCGCGAGCGACCATTTCACCGATGAGAATCGCTTGGCGGACCCCACCCCCAGAATGGATGAAGTAATGACATGGGTAGTACTCACGGGCAAGTGCAATAACGTACTGGTTAGAATCACGCTTGCTGCCGAAATATCTGCTGCGAACCCATTGATTGGTTCAATTCGGAAGATTTTCGTCCCCATCGTCTTAATAATCTTCCATCCGCCAACGGATGAACCCAGTGCCATAGAAGTTGCGGCTGTAATCTTAACCCAGAGCGGAACATCTAACGTATCTTGAACCCCTCCGGCTACAAGCGCAAAGGTGATAATCCCCATGGCCTTCTGTGCATCATTGGTTCCATGCGCGAAGGATTGCATCGCTGCCGTGAAAATCTGCGTAATTCGGAATCCTCGATTCACGGCATGCGGGCTTCGGCTCGCGAAAATCCATTTTAACAACGTCATGACGACATAACCAATGGCAAAACCGATAATCGGTGACAAGATAAGCCCTTTAACAATGCCAATAAATCCGCTCCAATTCACGTGATCGGAACCTGCTCCCATGAACACAGCACCAGCCAAGGAACCAATGAGCGCATGCGATGAGGATGATGGAATGCCGAACCACCAAGTTACTAAATTCCAGGTGATCGCCGCGATTAACGTCGCAATCACAATCTGAACGCCGTTATCGAGTGTTGCAGGGTCCGCCACACTGCCGCCAATCGTCTTCGCGACACCCGAGAACATGAGTGCCCCGATGAAGTTCATGACAGCAGCGAGCAGAATGGCAGCTCTGGGTGTTAATGCTCTTGTCGAGATCGATGTAGCAATCGCATTCGCCGTATCATGGAACCCATTAATAAAATCAAAAGCAACGGCAAGAATGATAACAATACCTAATATCCATAAACTATCCATGTTGTTCCCTCCAATGATGAAACCGATCCAATGAATCCCAGTTTGTGTTAATTTTGCTCGAATCGGACTTGAATATACACGCCAAAAAGATCGCCTCACCTCAAACCAATTAATTTAAGGTTTGTGGTAAAGCGATCCTATGACCTACCGTCGTGCTCGAATCTCTTCCTGCAGCTTGATGATCATCTCATCGATTTGCTTAACACCTAAATCTCCTTCATCTCTTTTCCGAACAGATAAGGAATTTGCAAGCCGTTCTTGGGCGCCAAGGATGAACATATACGGCGTTTTCTCGAGCTGGGCCTCACGAATCTTATACCCGAGCTTCTCTTCCCGACTATCAACTTCAACGCGAATCTGTGCGGCTTCCAGCGCTTCCTTCACCTGCATGGCGTAATCCATCTCATTCGCTGAGACAGGCAGCAGCTTCACCTGCACGGGTGCCAACCATAACGGGAAGGCTCCGGCGAAATGTTCCGTAATAATGCCGATAAATCGATCAATCGAGCCATATACTGCCCGATGAATGACAACCGGACGATGTTTCTGATTATCTTCACCAATGTATGAAAGGTCGAATTTATCAGGCATCTGGAAGTCCAGTTGGATCGTTCCGCATTGCCAGCTGCGCTTCAGCGCATCAAGAATATGGAAGTCAATCTTCGGACCATAGAACGCACCATCACCCTCGTTGATCCGATATTCGATGCCTCGCTCATCTAACACACGTTGGAGCGACTTCTCCGCCATGTCCCATAGTTCTTCCGAACCCATCGAATCTTCTGGTCGAGTAGATAACTCGATCTTATAAGAGAATCCGAATACATCATAGATGAGATCAATCAACGAGATGATCCGACCGATTTCTTCCTCGATCTGATCAGGGCGTACGAACATATGCGCATCATCTTGACAGAAGGAGCGTACCCGCATCATCCCATTTAATGCACCAGAGAACTCGTGCCGATGCACATGACCAAATTCTGAAATCCGAAGCGGTAGATCACGATAAGAACGCAACTTGTTCTTGAACACGAGCATATGCCCTGGACAATTCATCGGCTTAAGCGCATATTTCGTCGCATCGACTTCAGTAAAATACATGTTCTCTTGATAATGATCCCAGTGCCCAGACTGCTCCCATAGACGTTGATTCATCATAAGCGGCGTGCGCACCTCTTGATATCCACGCGGTACCTGAAGCTCGCGAGCAAAGTGTTCCAGTTCGTTGCGTATTGTCATTCCCTTCGGTAGATAGAACGGCATGCCGGGTGCCTCTTCGGAGAACATGAATAACTCAAGTTCTTTTCCTAATTTGCGATGATCCCGCTTCTTCGCTTCCTCCAACATATGCAAATGCTCATCGAGATCCGCTTTCTTCGGAAATGCCGTTCCATAGATCCGCTGCAGCATTTTATTGTTCGAATCACCGCGCCAGTACGCACCCGCGACGTGCATCAGCTTAAATGCCTTAATTCGTCCAGTCGATGGCAAGTGTGGTCCACGGCAGAGATCTGAGAACTCTCCTTGGTCATAGATGGATATGACAGCATCCGCTGGTAGTCCTGCAATGAGTTCTAGCTTCAGTGGCTCAGATAGCGCTTCGTACATTCGAACTGCCTCTTCACGCTGAACCTCGCGTCTGACAATCGGAAGATTCTCTTGCACGATTTTACTCATTTCCTTCTCAATTGCCTCTAGATCACGCGTTGACAGTGGGTGTTCGATATCAATGTCATAATAGAATCCATCTTCGACGACAGGTCCAATCCCGAGTTGAACGGCATCTTGGCCAAATATCCGTTTGATCGCCTGAGCCATCACATGAGCTGTACTATGCCGATAAATGTCAAGTCCAACCTTACTATTCAGTGTAACAATTTCAAGACGGCAATCTTCCACTAGCGAGTGACTCAGATCATAGGGATTCCCATGGATTAACCCAGCAATCGCCTGCTTCTTAAGGCCTTGGCTTATGGATTCCGCCACTTGCGCAATGGTCGTGCCTTGTGCATACCTCCTTACTGTTTCATCTGGCAAAGTTACTTGAATTTCCATGTGAATTCCTCCATTTCTTCGTTATCGCAATCTATCATTGAACGCAAAAAAACGCATCTCTCCCGACAAGGGACGAGTGCGTTCAGCTCGTGGTTCCACCCTAATTCAATCCCCTTCCAGCCATGCTAGACTCTTGGTCCATGGTGGCAGAAGGAAAATCCTTATTGGTATCCATTATCGTGGATAAGCCGGTGACGCTTACCGCCGCAATATCATGCAGGTTCAACGTCACAGCTACAAAGGGGTAATCTACAATCGTTAACTGAGGAAGCTCACACCACACACTTCCCTCTCTGACAGCACGTATTGAAGATCATGTCTTTGATCATCGCCGAAATATTAACTTGGATTAATCATACCTAACATCATAAGCAAAAGTCAATAACTTGTTATATGAAAGTATTATTCACACGATTGACCCGTATCCTCTCATCTTATGCGTTAACCCTATATTTGTGCGGTAATTTGCCCAATCATTCCTTGTCCTTTTATCATACAATACCATGTAGTACAAAGTCTTCTTGGAGAGGGGGAGGAACATGGGAGAAGTAGGTGGATTTGGCTTGTTTACTAGCACTGGAACAATCCTCGTATTGTTCATTCTGCTCGTAATCGTTACCCGCGCGTGCATATAAGAATGTCTGGATAGCCCTCTTCACGCAAGAAGACCATGCAGCGCCGAATGAGGCTCTCATGGTCTTCTTGTCATGTTTATGCTGTTGCGATCACCCAGTTGCCTTGCCGGAAAAGAGGTTCCGTGGTCCCATCTGCAAGTTCGCCATCGATATCGAGTGATGCGGATCCGATCATGAAGTCAACATGTGTCATACTCATATTCGCACCGCGTGCTTCGAGTTCCTCTTTGGACAATTGTGTCCCTTCTTGAACATTAAATGGATATGCACTACCAATGGCCAAGTGACATGATGCATTCTCATCAAGGCCTGTATCGTAGAAAACGCGATTCAAGTTCGAAATTGGCGAGTCCTGTGGAACAAGTGCGACTTCTCCCAAGTATTTAGCACCTTCATCGTTCTCAAGCAATTCTTTCAAAGATTCATAGCCGACTTTGGCTGTATAATCAACCACTTGGCCATCTTTGAAGGTTAATGTAAATCCGTCAATAAGTCCTCCGTTATAATTGAGTAAAATCGTGCTGGATACATAGCCGTTCGTACCTGATCTGTGCGGCATCGTGAATACTTCTTCCGTCGGCATATTCGCGACAAAATAGACACCACCCTGATTCCATCCACCGCCTCCAACCCATACATGATCCTGTACGAGCTCTACCGTTAACGCCGTCCCCGGACCTTTGTAATGGAGTTCTTATAACGTTTCTCGTTCAATAACCCCGATAAATTCTGAAGGGATTGAATATGATTCTGCCAGGAAGCAACGGGATCATCGTGATCAATCCGATTGATCTTAAAAAGTATATCCCATAACGCCTGCACACGATCTGATTCCGGAAGATCAGCGAACACTTTGTCAGCCCATGCCCGCGTTGGAACATTGGCCAGGCACCAGCTTATTTTGTTCGTACGAATATAGCTGCGGAATTTCTGTCTTGCCATCGATGCTGCCTTGGCAGCCGTTGAGATTTTACCAGAATCGATCCCATTCAGCAGGTCAGGATCGTCTGCCAACAAGCTAAGCAGCGCACCTCCTGATTCACATAACTGCTCCATCGTCGAAGCAGTCCACTGCGGGTAGTATGTAAACGAATCGTCTGGCGCAGACTCGAACCGAATTCTGGATATCGCCTCATCGACCCAAACGACTTGTACGAACTTCGCCCCAGCCTCATAAGCTTTACGGACGACAATGCGTGTAAATTCAGGGGTCTCAATAGGAGATTCTAAGTACAACACTTGAGCTGGTTGTAAGTTTACGCCGACTTTAATCAGTAGGTCTGCGTATTTGTATAATTGCTGCTCAAATCGATCCAATGGTACCTTTCCCCTCAACATCATTCTCATCACGCATTATATCAATGCATTAAGAATTCTGTCATTAAAAATAATCAGCGAACCAAGGCTGCGCATCAGGGATAATCTGTTCCAATTGGTCAATCCATTGTAGTGACGCATGAATTCTGTCGATACTATGAAGATACGCGGGACTCCGATAACTGAACATCATCGTTGTGAACGTCTGAATATCCATCTCCACATCTGCATCGCGATTATCATCCCGTTGAATTGAAATTACTCGCCCCGCCTCAATACGTACGAAGAAGGTTCCTTGATTCCAATCTGCCATCGGATCTTGTATCCGGAGGACGAGCTCACAATGAGCCGTTTGATGAAATGCGTACTTCATAAGGAATTGTTCAACATCCACGATTCGCGCCATATAATTCGGGCTGATCCACTGCTCGATCTCTCCATCATGAAAGTAAAAAGCAAGCTGCTCATTGGTATAGATTGTGCCTTTCACATGATAAACCATGGAAAAATGCGCATGGATGAAATTCCATAATCCTTGATGCGCCTCGTTGTCAAGATAGACCATCTCTCGTACATGGAACATTTCTTCTTCCACTTTGTAACAGAGGTATCCCGAAGGCAGCTTGTCCTCGTTATAATAAATCGCGAGCGATAGTTCATGTCGTTCCCAACGGAAGCGTTCATCCCAAGCGAGATGCCCGCGGATCATCGCGGCATGGGTTCGTGCGGAGAATAACTCATAGATGCGCTCTTTGTCAGGATGATCCCAATCCACTCGTGCTGTTCGTCCTGGGACGTCAAATAGCTTCGGAAGCTGCGTGTCTCGTATTTTATATTTGATGCGATCGGAAATAATCTCCCACCCTTGCTTCCGGTAGAACGGAATAGAGTAAGGATAGAGATAGGAGACGCACTGTCTCATCTCCTTCATCCGACGCAGCGCTTCTCTCATCAGCGTATGGATTAATCCGTGACCTGCATATTCTGGATACGTCCCTACCCCTGTAATGCCTCCCATCGCGTAGATCACCCCGTGTATATTCACGTGGAATGGATAGATCATTAATTGGGAGACCAGCTTATCTTGATCGAACCATCCGATGACCTCGCATAAGCTTAACAACGGTCTCTTCTGTTCTTTCAAGAACTCGCTTCCGATTTCTTGGATATCATGATTCGTGATCTGAAACACATAATTTAACAAGTCATAGAATTGCTCCATCTCTGATACATCCACTTGACGCATCACCAATTGATCTTGTAAGTCGGATTTCTTCATGGCTAGCCCCTTTAACCATAGCATGGATACATTTATTTCCTACCTAGTGTGTCACAGGGCATCACTTTTATGCTCATTGCCCACCAAATTGAACAAGAAAAAAGCCGGGCGAATGAATCGCTCCGGCATCCTGTTGTTTATGGATAGAATGTGCTCGCAGGTGTCGTGGAGGGGCACCAGCGTGCAATTTTGAGGAAATGGATCAGCGCACGTTCAGCCTTCTCCGTTCCTATATAGTATAACGCTTCTGCAGCATGCGCTCTGACATACCGATTCTCATCATCCAGCGCCTCGATAAGTGATGGCACGGCCTCCTCAGCCGATTTTCCCAATTTTGCAAGAGAAAGACCTGTCATAAATCGCACTTGCGTATCAGAATCTTTGAGGCAACGCGCTAGAGCTTGAACAATAATGTCATGCGGCTGTCCAATATTCCCTAATGCTTCAACCACACTAATGCGAACATTCGCGGACGGATGACGAAGCTGTCCGATCAAGAGTGGCACGCTGTCCGATGCAAGCTCCCGCAGTTCACCTAGAGCAAATATCGCACGAGTCACGGTCTCCTCACGATCACTGTCTAGAGCTTCGGTTAATCCTTCAACTGCACCCGCTCCAGCGACGGAAAGACCATAGGCAGCAGACAAAGATACGATACGATCCTCATGACGCAACCCTTCGAGCAGCGCTTGGATGCCATGATCTCCATACCGTGCCAATGCATAACCTGCATTCAATGCAACGGGTTCGTAAGCATCTTCCAACGCCTTTGCCAAAGCTGTCACCACTTCATCTGCTGAGCTATTGCTCCGTAAAAGCCCAAGCTGATCTGCTGCTGTAACCCGCTCCTCGTTCGAGCTGCTGTTCAATTGTTCGAGCAGGCTGGACACTTCGCCAACCTGGGATGCAGCTGCCGATGCACTGCTTCCAACTTCACCACGCATCCAGTTCCAAGTCTCCTGCCAGATGCACTCATGCGAGTGAATCGGTGCAGAGAAAGCTGCTGGTGTATCCCATTCAGGTTGTTGATGATTCCAGCTTGGTACAGTTGGAATCTGCGTACGCATAAATTCGAACTTCAGCATATAACGCTCTTTACCTAAGATGTTCGCCGTTGAACGATGCCAGATATCATAAGCAATCAGTGCAAAGGTACCTGCGCCTCCACTTGCCTTTGCCTCAGATTCGCTCTCATCTTGCTCGAACACTCTCGTAGCGTAGTTCTGAGTTCCCGGCATGATGCCTGTAGGTCCCAGCTCTACTGGTGTATCTTGTGGGAAGTACATGATCATCGCCCACCATGGGTGGTGATTGCGAATACGTCCATAGCCGAAATAACTGTCTTTGTGCCATCCGCCAGGTTGCGGCGAATTATTGAAATGACCGTGATGATGTGCATGAAGCATATAATCCGGTCCTAGTACACTCGTGAGGGCTCCCGTAATGATCGGGTGATCAATCACTTTCTGTAACTCGCGAACACGAGGCAGCAGGTTATTACCGGGGTTTCCTTCATGGTTATACACGTAATTCAATTGCTCAAGCAACTGTTGGTGGAACTCGGACGAGAAATCCGTCTGAAGCAGTAAATACCCTTCTGTAATAAACTGTCTCATCTGTTCATCGGTTAATAAACGTGGTTCGTTCATGCTCATGTGTAGACCTCCTCATTTCTCCTGGTCAGGATTGGGACTCTTCGAAAAATCTACCCTTATTCTAAACATGAACGACATCGGATAACATAGCTAATGTTCACATGAATTTGAACAATATTAACCTATTTTTCGTCAAATCAATTCAAAACATTTTACGATAACCCGAGGGAGGAAGACCGGTATGTTTCTTGAATACCCGTGAGAAGAAGCATAGCTCCATACCTAGTGCCCGAGAGATTTCGGAGACCGAATCATCGGTTGCCGTTAGCATATATTTCGCCTTCTCCATCTTCATCTGGTGAACATACTGAATCGGCGTAACCCCCATCATTTCATTGAAATAGCGGATAAAATAATTCGGGTGGAAATGCACCACTTCCGCCATCTCCTGTACGGTTATGTTCTGATCCAGATGCTGATCGATATACTTCAGGACGGTTTGGATTTTGTGCATCCGATGATTCGCATCATAATGCAATTGATGTTCATATTGACCTTGTAAGGACCCCTCGAGGAAGACGCTTACAATCTCCAGTAGGACAGAACGCTGCATAATAATCGCCGTGAAATCCTTACTCTCTTGATAATGAATCAACCGTTGGAAGAGCTGTATAAGATGGTCGTGATTCGACACATCGATAAAATGCGGCAGCTTGAGCAGTTTGAATAAGTCCATATCTCCGATTGGGGCGGTAAAATGACACCAATATTTACTGAATGTATTCTCGTTCACGACGCTATACGATTGCCGAACCCCTGCGGGCATAACGAATAATTGACCGGGCTTCGGTCGGTACGTAATTCCGTCTATCGTCAGCTGACCTTCCCCTTCGAGTATGTAATAGAAGCGGTTAAAGTCAGGTACGTAGTTGATAGATCGCCATCCGTGATCTACCTTCGTATGCGCTGCGACGGACAGATGAACTTGCACATTCGCAATCACATTGCGAAGTCGCGACAATTGTTTGGTTGATTTCACGATCCTCGCTCCCATGTCGAGGATTCGGTTGCTAACAGGTGACACTGCGTCTTTTCTAAATTCCAGGTCGTCAATGGGTTCATCTCCCCTAAGTCATTATCATTCCTAAGAAGGCAGCAGTCATGATGACTCCTGCCTATATCAACCTATTGTTCAATTCGAACATTTTTGACTCGCACGCTGCGTTCAATGACACCAAGTCGCCAGAATAATGCAATCGCCCCGACAGCAAGACCCGTGATCAGGCCAACCCAGTATCCATAAGCCTCAAGTGTTGTCAGCTTCGCAAGCGCCATTCCGACGGGAAGGCCAATAACCCAATAGGATACTAGAGCAATCATAAATACACTATTCACATCCTTGTATCCGCGCAGCGCCCCCTGAATCGGTGCTGCAATCGCATCCGATAGTTGGAAGAACAGAGCATAAACTAAGAAGGACTCCGTCATTGCAATCACGACCGGATCATGGGAATATAGCCCTGCAATTTTCACGCGGAAGATGACTAGGAACACGGCACATATCACAGCAAGCGATACGGCAGAGACCATTCCAATTCTTGCATATTGCTTGGCATCCTTGTACCGCTTCGCACCAACTTCATATCCGACAAGGATGGTTAGTGACATCGCAATGCTCAGCGGAAGCATATACAAGAGTGAAGCAAAATTAAGTGCGGATTGATGGGAAGCAATCGTAACCGTATCATAACCGCTCATAAGCAGCGTCACCATCGAGAATACGCCCACTTCTAGAAAAATCGATAATCCAATCGGCACGCCAATGCGAAGGATTTCTAGCCACTCTGCGAATCGAACGCGTTCCCACCGTGAGAATAAAGCCAGCTCTCGCATGGCAGCATTCCGTTTCACAAAGAATAGAGCAACGATCAAGAGGACAATATAAGTGATTGCGGTTGCCACGCCGGATCCAACACCCCCTAGACGAGGAAAACCGAAATTACCGAAGATGAACAAGTAATTTAGCAGCACGTTCACCGGGAATGACAACAACGTAATAAACATGGTCACTCGAGTCATGCCAAGGCCATCGATGGTTGCACGGATAACGGTGTACACGAATAATGGGACAACCCCAATCCCAATCGCCTTGAGAAATGATTTCGCGACACGATCCACTTCGGAATCCAAGTGCATCATGTTAATCAACGGGTCCACAGCAAAAATACCTAAGATGATTACAGCAACCCCGAAAACAACCGATAAATACGCAGCTTGTGTCACACTTGAAGCGATTCTAGATCGGTTCCCTGAGCCCATATTCTGAGCAACAATG
>Ga0102589_1004915_pt1 | contig 12118 bp, 14 predicted proteins | sample AraplaMF_Col_mLB_FD_76858 | JGI IMG/M metagenome (GOLD analysis project Ga0102589, IMG submission 76858) | Arabidopsis root microbial communities from the University of North Carolina, USA - plate scrape MF_Col_mLB | ecosystem: Host-associated > Plants > Roots > Endosphere | place: USA... | reverse complement strand
GATAGATTGTTTTTCTATGCTCTCCATCTTCCTTTTGTTCATATGTACTATATATACCTCTTTGTTTCACATACGCATACCCATCATCACTCGCAGACATAACCTTTCTCATGTCACCTTCATCCAATGCCTTAACAAATGGCTCATACTCTATCTTTTCTTCAAAAAAACTACATGCTTGTAGTAGGCTGATTGCTATTATGATCGGAATTATTTTAGAAACACTTTTTTTGTTCATTTCATCATCACACTACCCACTCTACATTTTCGATCAGATAACCTTCTAATCACTTTAATCACCTTACATAATTAAATTTTCTTTTAGAAGTGAAAATACTCTCCTGTAAATAATTACTTTTCTATCATCCAAACGTACAATACGCACTTTTTTTATGCCTTACGTTTCGATTTACCTTTTTTATTTTTCTTTCGATATCTTGGAGTCTCTCTTTTATGTTGCTCCCACGTTTTATTAAATGATGGAAATTTAAATCTGCAATATGCTAATAGCTGAAATTCAGCTGCACCGATTGCTATCGTATACATTAAAAAGGTCCCTACTACATACATAAATAAATCATCAAACCCATAATCGTTATGAAAATATATCAAAATAAGAATAGTTACTGCGTATAGTGTAGCCCACTTCATCATCTTTCCTTTTCCTTTACTAAAAAAGGAAGCGGATCTTTCATCCATACTAAACGCACCTTCACTCGCTTGCTTAAGTGTATCAAGCGTTGTAACAATATGAACAACAACTGCTCCTAAAAATAACAATCCTGCATACAGTAATGTAATCTGATCAATTGAATTATTAGCCATTTTAGTACCAATCAAAACTACGAGTATGATTATTGCCATTTGAAATGCATTTAATAATACAACAAGTGTTTATAGCTTTTGAAATTTAAATTGAGCTTTTGGAAATAAATATAGAATGAAAAAAATTACTTGCAGAGCATATAACAACACTTCCAGCTTAACAATTCCTATATTAAGGAGGACCATACAGTAATCCCAATCACCTGATACAATAATAGAAAAAACAGCTATTGAACTATAAAGTATTCCTCCAAACATAAATCCTGTAGCACCCTCAGGACTTAAACGATCATTACATGTCATCCTAAACTTATCTAAATCTTCTTCTTTTATATTCCACATCCTGGCCCTTCACCTTCTATACGTTTCAATTATTTTTCGCGCACTAAAATTCTATTAATATATTATTTATCCCGCTTTAATGGGCAGTAAGACCCCCACCTCAAAATGCAGCGAAAGCAAAGAAGTTAGGTGGGGGATCAACTGCCCATAAAAGTCCGATTGGTTCAACTAATAATCAGTGGGGGATGAAGAAAACCCCCACTGATTAAAGTTTCACTTTATTTTTCGTTTTGAATTTCTTATTTCGCTTTCGAATTCTCCCACCCATTCTCTCATTCTCTTCCCATGACATATTAAATGACTTGAATTTAAATCTACAGTACGCCAATAGTTGGAATTCTGCCGCTCCAATTGCAACCGCATACATTAATACAGTTCCCACTCCATACATAACAAAAAAATCAATTGAATAATCATTTTGAAAATACATCAAAATAAGTAGTATTAATACATATATTATAGCCCCCTTAATCATAGCTCCTTTTGTCTTACTAAAAAAAGAGGTGGATCTTTCACCACTACTAAACGCACCTTCACTTGCTTGTTTAAATGTATCTAGCGTTGCTACAATATGAATAATAACTGCCCCTACAAATAGTAGCCCAGTATACATCCTACCAGTTGAATTGTCAGCCATTTCAGAGACAATCGAAACTACAAATAATATCGTTCCAAGCTGAAACGCATATAATAATATAACGAGCGTTTGTAACTTTTGAAATTTAAAACATGCTTTCGGAAATAGATATATAATTAAAAATATAATTTGAATACTAAATAACACAATTTCAGTTTTAACAATTGCTCTATCAAAAAAATTGTTGTAGTAATTCAAATCACCTACAAAAATAATAAACATAAATATTGAAATATAAAATATTGTTCCAAGCATAAAACCCGTAGCACCTTCAGGACTTAAACGTCCTTGACATGTTATTCGAAACTTATCTAAATCTTCTTCTTTTATATCCCACATCCTGACTCTTCACCCTCTATACAGTTTAAATAATCCTCATACACTTAATTCTATTTCACTCTTACTTACTTTTCGTTTTGGATTTTGTATTTCGCTTTCGAATTCTCCCACGCATTCTCTCATTCTCTTCCCACGTTATATTAAATGACTTGAATTTGAATCTGCAATACACTAAGAGCTGGAACTCTGCCGCTCCTATTGCTACTGCATACATAACAACATTACATATAACATAACCAAACATTGTGTTTAATGAGTAATTATTATTTATATAAATCAAAACAAGAAGAATTAACACATAAATTACAGCACCTCGTATAACATGTCCCTTTGTTTTACTAAAAAATGAAGCTGATTTGTCCCCACTACTAAATGCACCCTCGCTCGCTTGTTTAAATGTATCAACTGTTGTCACAATATGAACAATAATTCCACCTAATACTAATAGCCCTACATAAACACGTGTATGGAGATCAATTGAATGCTCTATCATCCCAGAAAGAACAAATAACGTGCATCCGATAGTTCCAAGTTGAAATGCATATAATAATATCACGAGCGTTTGTAATTTTTGAAATTTATAACGAACTTTAGGGAATAAATATAGTATTAAAAACATTACTTGCAAACCATATAACACTAATTCAACCCTAACAATTACCTTATCAAACAAGGTAGTATAATAATCTATTCCTCCCACAAAAATAATAACCATAAATAATGAAGTATAAAATATCGTTCCGAGCATAAAACCCGCAGCACCTTCAGGACTTAAACGCCCTTGACATGTCATTCGAAACTTATCTAAATCTTCTTCTTTTATATTCCACACCCTGACATTTCACCTTCTATACAGTTTAAATAATTTTCATTCACTTCAATTCTATTTCACTCTTATTTATTTTTCGTTTTGAATTTCTTATTTCGCTTTCGAATTCTCCCACGCATTCTCTCATTCTCTTCCCATGACATATGAAATGACTTGAATTTAAATCTACAATACATTAATAGCTGAAATTCAGTTGCACCAATGGCTACTGTATATAGTAAAACAATACCTACCGCATAAAGAACTAAAACATCAATTCCATAACCATTATGAATATATATCAAAATAAGCAGGATTAGCGCATATATTGTAGCCCACTTCATCACATTGCCTTTTGTTTTACTGAAAAATGAGAACGTGCTTTTGGAAATGAATATAGAATTAAAAAGATGAATTGTAAGCTATATAAAACAATTTCAATTTTAACAATTGTTTTGTCAAAGAAAGCATTATAATACTCCAAGCCCCCCATAAAAATAAAAAACATAAATACTGAAGTATAAACTATCCCTCCAATAAAGAAAACCATAGCACCCTCAGGACTTAAACGATTATTACATGTCATCCTAAATTCATCTAAATCTTCTTCTTTTATTTTCCACATATAATTACACCATCTTTTCTAAAATCATGTAATAACTCTATATTTGTAAACAAACTAGGAGTGAATAAATTTTTTGGCATTTCATATTAAACTAGCCTTTTTTACTTTTTCTAATAAACATAAAATATAACAATAACATCGATATTAACCCTGTCCCACCGCCCAACACCCCTCCATATTCTTCTAGATATATGCAAGAAATATACTACCAATAAAAAATATTATTCAGAAGATAACAATCCACTTCCCCAGAAACTCTACTACTTTATATAGAATTAAAAAGATAAATATAATCCCAACAATAATAGGTGCTATTACACTTTCAAATAAACCTTTTTCTTTTTTTACAGCTTTAGAATCTTTATTCAAGATATTACATTCCTCCCTTTACTAGTTAATTTATGAATAATGTATTCATTCTATCTTCAATATAAGTTTACGAGTATCATTTATAACTTTCTTTTCAGTTTTTGTTTCGCTTTTGTTCTTTCTCTCTTATTCTTTTTCTATTTGCTATAAATTCTTGGCGTTCCTTTTCATGCTCCTCCCACGAAATATAAAATGATGGAAATTTAAAGCGACAATACACCAATAGGACGAATTCTGCTGATACTACAGCGAATATATATAATATTATTGTTTGTGTCACATAAATTGCCATTTCATCAAATGTATAATTAAGGTTTAAAAAAATTAATACAAGTAGAACTATTACACCGATCGTTATTCCGATCAATAAATATAATTTCGTGTTAGTAAAAAATGAGACAGCCGGTCCTTCTAATTTATATCCTCCATGCTTTGCTTTTCTAAAAACATCGATCGTTGCTACAATGTGGGTACAGATTGCTCCTAATAGTATTAAACCGATATAAACCAATGTTTTATTGTCACATGGAAAATCATATATTCCTTCAACAACCATAACTATGAAAGGTAATGTCGCTAACTGAAAAGCATAAAATACAGTTACGATTGTTTGTAGTTTCTGTAATTTAAAAGCAATCTTTTTAGACATGAATAATATTAAAAAAATGAACTCCAAAACATACAACTTAACCTCAGTTTGTACAACTATCTTTTCAAAAGGATTTAGAGAAATCTTGTCACCGTTCAACAAAAAAGCTAAAAACATAATAAGCATGGGTATAGAAGTATATGCAAAAACTCCCCCATAAAAGATTCTTATATAATCCGGACTTAATCGATTTTTATTTTCAATTTTGAAAAAACCTAAATCTTCTTCCTTTATTTTAAGCATTCATCTTTCCTCATTTCGACACAAAACTTATTTTATTTCTTTAGTTTTCTTTTTTCCTTCTCTTCATAAAGCTTTAGTCTTTTCTGACGCTCTCTTTCATGTTCCTCCCACGAAATATAAAATGATGGAAATTTAAATCTGCAATAGGCTAATAATTGGAACTCTGCTGCGCCTATGGCTATCGCGTACATAATGAACGTAAATATAAAGTAACCAAACATTATGCTCAATGAGTAATTATTTTGTACATAAATTAAAACAAGAAGAATTAGTACATAAATTTCCACACCAAACATTACATTTTTCTTTGCCTTATTAAAAAATGAAGTAGATCTTTCTCCCATACTAAATGCACCTTTACTTGCTTGTTTAAAAGTATCAACTGTTGTTACACCATGAACAAGTATTGCTCCTAATACTAGTAAACCTACATAAATAAGCGTAGTAAAATTAATAGAATAATTACTCATCCCTGGAAGAACAAATGCCGTAAGACTTATAGTACCTAACTGAAACGCATATAATAATATCACCAATGTCTGGAGCTTTTGAAATTTAAAACGTACCTTAGGGATCAGATATATAATAAAAAAGATTACTTGTAGGCTATGTAACAACAATTCCATTCTGACTATTACTGTGTCAAAAAGAGTCGGATAGTAATCCCAGCCAAATCTAATTAATGCTCCAAAAATAAAAAGCATCAATAACGAACTATAAAGCATTCCACCAAACATAAACAACATAGCTCCTTCAGGGCTTAAACGATTTCTACATGTTATTTTAAATTCATCTAAATCTTCTTCTTTTATGTTCCACATCCAATTGTCCCACCCTTAACTACATTCCCTTAAATCATGTAGATTAAAAATAAAAACCTTCTCATTTTGATGAAAAGAGAAGGTTCTATTAATCTCAGATATTCTTACATTATAATAATGATTATTTTAAGCTATTTCATAGTGCTCTGCTATTTTTTTACACATCTTTTTATATTCCAGCATCTACTCTGCTATTTCTTCTTTCTCTTCGTCAGTGGATTTTTTCTTATATTTAAAACCAATCACTTTCATATCCAAAAATACTTATTCTTCCATTTCCTCATCTACCGGAATACATTGGATAATAACTTTTGTTGTGTTTGAAACTTGTACAAAAATTTCAAATGTACCAACAAACATAGCAACCGTTCGGGATAATTCTTTATTACTAATATATAAAATCGTTGCAAGTTCTTCTGCAAATTCAGGTATATAAACAATATATCAAGCATTTCAACAGCTATTATGCAATCATCCACCAATACTTTATCCAATATTTTTCTGTTCAATTAATCCCCCAGTTTTATCCCCACACTCTTACTGAAAGTACAAAGTTTTTTCTTTTGAAAATAACCACATATGTAGGACCCTTACTACTAAAAACAACAATTAGAACTCTTAATTCAAGAATACCTTTATATTCTTCTATAAAACAAAACTAAAATTAGGGTTTTACTTTTCATATCTTTATTACTAAAAGTGTACTAAATTATTATTGTGTATCTACTGCAATTTTTATTTCAACATACTGTAACTCTTCATCACCACTAAAAATATGGTAAATAGGCGAGATCATATCAAGTTCATTATCTTCCATATACTGAAGAATCTCAGCATATGCATACTCTGTTAATGTTTCAAAATCTCCTGCATATCTTTTCATTAGCATGTTATCAACATAGTAATAACTTCGAAACTTCATTGTGTCTGATTTAGGAATACTACTCTCATATACTGGCATAAATAATTCAATAAACATATCTCCATCTGATGGTACATTTTTCAGCGCATAAAACATTGGGCCTTTGACCGTTAAATTCGCTTGCGCAATTTCTGTCAATAAATCTTCTATTACTTTTTCCATATCAGTATAGTGAAAAAAATATTCTCTCGATACAACATTTGTATAAGCAATGCTTTGTTCCTCAACTATCATCGCACTAATTCACCTACTTCAATAATAGGAGCATAAATATCCAACCACATATCACCATATACATCTAAACATACGTGATAAAAGCTACTATCTAATTTCATATGATTCTGTTCAGCAAATTCATTTAAAACACGATAAGCGTCTTCAATATCACCATCTTCATCTGAGAATCTAACACAAAGTGCTTCTTCAATAAGAATTGCATCAATATACTCATACGGTGAATCCTCTTCCATATTTACCCTTACATTTACTGGGACACAGTACATATATTCACCATATTCTGGTTCATTCTCTAATGGTGAATATGTAAAAAGAACAGGTCCTATTGGGTATATATCGTTATGAACTACTTGATTTCTAAGTGCGATAGCTGGCAACAACCAATCATCTTTTTTTACTATTTGAGTGATGCTTATTAAATTTAAAAGCGATAATGCTTTATACTGAACTTTCATAATCTCTACCCCTTATACAGTGATTTATTTATTTCTTCACAAATAGATTCTTCCACGCACATAAAAAAACAGTTTATGACTATCATTTACAAATCTCATTTCAATTTTTATTTTTCTTTTGTTCTTTTTCTCTGATTCTTTTTCTATTTGCTATAAATTCTTGGCGTTCCTTTTCATGTTGTTCCCACGTAATATTAAATGATGGGAATTTGAAGCGACAATACACTAACAGGACGAATTCTGCTGATACTACAGCAAATGTATATAATATTATTGTTTGTGCAACATAAATTGCCATTTGGCTAAATGTATAATTAAGATTTAAAAAAATTAATATAAGTAGAACCATTACACCAATTGTCATTCCAATCGATAAATATAATTTTGCGTTAGTAAAAAATGAGACGGCTGGTCCTTCCGATTTATATCCTCCATGTTTTGCCTTTTTAAAAACATCAATTGTAGTTACAATGTGAGTACAAAGCGCCCCTAACATTATTAAACCAATATAAACTAACGTTTTATTATTACTTGGAAAATCAAACATTCCTTCAACCATCATAACAATAAATGGTAATGTTGCTAATTGAAAAGAATAAAATAAAGTCACGATGGCTTGGAGTTTCTGTAATTTAAAAGCAACCTTTGAAGACATGAAAATTATTAAAAAAATCAACTCCAAAATGTATAACTTTACCTCAGATCGTACCAAAAATGTTTCAAATGGTGTTAAAGAAATCTTATCACCGTTCAGCAAAACACCTAAAAACATGATGAGCATGGGTATAGAAGTATATGCAAAAACTCCTACATAAAAGATTCTTATATAATCCGGACTTAATCTGTTTCTATTTTCAATTTCAAAAAGGCCCAAATCTTCTTCCTTTATCTTTAGCATTCATTTATCCTACCTTCTAATTTTATATAAATTACCAAAATATTGATTTCAATTTTTTAAGGACCTTTGCATTTTCTTTCGTAAACTCTTTATAATTTCCAGACTTTAAATTATCGTTCATATTTACTGCCCATTTTACTAATTTCTTTGTTCCGCTAACTACACTTTCACCTCCTAATATACTAAGTTTCTCATTCACCAGTAATGAGGCTCCAATCCCCACCACTGCACCTATAGCTCCTCCTGCCAAGGTTCCAAGTGGTCCCACAGCAGTCCCAATCGCTGCTCCAGTTGCTGCTGCTCCCGCTGCATATGCTAAGTCCACACCTGTATCTAATGCAACATCTCTTACATCCTGTAGCTGAAATCCATCATCTAGTGACTTTATAGCATTATCTACAACTGTCAGCCCTGTTCCAATAATTGCCACACTTTTGAAGAGCGTCCCAGTACCTTTGAGTTTTTTAAATGTTTCTGGCCATTTCTTAAAATTGAATTCGTCAATGCTCTTTTGAAATTCGGTCCCAAATGAATCTGTCCATCTATTTTTAAATGCTTTTAAAAAACCTTCTTCCTTCCGAGTCATCATAAAATCTTCACCCGCTTTAAATTCAGGCAATTTATAAATATCTTTTTTTGCTTGTTTTATTACATTTCTTGTTTCGTTGTTGTACTTGACTTTAAATTTATCTTTAAAAATAAATTTAAAAATAGCATCTTCATTTGCATCTGTAGCTAAAAGTTTGGAAGCCGCTACAATATCGGCATCGTTTAAAGTATTAAATACATATGCCCCTTTTCCTTTTCGAGCATTAACATCAAAATCAACACCAAATCCCAAATTTTTTTTCATGTAAACCAGACGTAAATAACCAGAAAATAATCCGACTACTCCTTTTTTCGCTTTACCCGTATATCCCGCAATCATTTTAGCTACTCCAACTATAGATGCGAAGGTTCCTTCAGACAGAAGTTTTTCGGTTGTATCACTAGAAAAGTTCCCTTTAGTCTCTTGTATTTGTCTCATAGCACCATCTAATCCGCGTAACATGTCATCAAAATTTTGAAGATCATTTTGTTGACTATTGTAAGCCTCTAGTTTTTCTAACGTATCACTGATTTCTTTTTGACTTTTTTCAACCCCTTCAGAAATTCCTGATGATGAGGGATAATGGATCGGAACAATATCATTAATTGAACTGATAGTCTGTTGTGCTAATTCATTTGATTGATTAAAACTGTTACTATACCCATTAATTTTTTGCTTTACATTATCTAAATAACTCCCATAAATTTTCGTATCTGCATCACTATCAACAGAACTATTAAAATCTTCTATTGCTTTTTCAAATTGCATGCTTAAGCTTTCTGCTGCGACCATACAACCTGAAATAACACTTCCATGAACTCTAGATAAATGGCCTTTAATTCCATCAGCAGCAGCACCTTGAAATGAATTAATCTCACTAAAATCCGCTATCTTTCCTAATAATGATTCAAACTGTTGATTCAACTCAGTGGCACTTGCTTGAAATCTATTTTGAAGTTCTTTTACTTCTTGTAACTCTATATTTTTATCCACGCTTCTCCCACCCTATTTTAATTTTTCATAGCATGATGAATTGAACCAATCCTTAATTGCTTCTCAAGTTGTTCGTCTTTTTCGACTATTTTCTCCCCAGTTTTTTGTATTTTATTTAAGTCATTTTCCAATATCTGTTCGTATTGCTGCACCTTTTGAGATAACTTTTCAATTGCTTCACAATACTGAATCAGCCTAGTCAAATTCGTACGACTCAACTTCATATCATTAAATTTCGTTTTCCCTAAATCACTAGCACCACTTTTCAATTCACTTACTTTCGCATCAAATACCCCTTTATTTAATTTAATTTCCCCCATTTATCATTTCCCCGCCTTCTGTACTTCTACTTGAATACTAGCGTCAACCATTGAAACACTTCTACTTAAAGAAAGAATACTAGACTCACATGTAGCGATTTCTCTTTCAAGCCGCCGTATGGCTTGATCGATGTCTTCTTGCACTCTTCCTAGTTCTCCAATAAACTTCCCTAAATTCGAAATGACTTGTTGTTCATACGTTTCTTTAAAAGTAGTTGCTCTTTGCCCTTTCCAACTACTCTCGTTTATTTCTAAAGACTTAAACTGCTCTTGATTTTGTTTAATTGCTTCAAGATTATTTACAAATTTCCCCTTAGCAGTTATTAGCCTTCGTAGTTTCATTTGTAATTCAGCCAATTGCCCTTGTTGATGACTTATACTACTTAATAAACCAGATTTTTGACTATTTAATTCCTCTATCCCCATGCAAATCCCCCCTTAAATAGTTGGCACTTTAATTCTAGTAGCAAAACGATTTTCAACAAAATACCCTTCAAATGGATTTAATTTTGTACTACTTAAATCTTTATTAGATACATCGAAGACCATTTGGCCTGATGATTTTCTAAGTAAAATAACATGAGATTGCGTTTTTATTGTTTTTGAAACTAGGTCGTATCGACTGTCAATTGAATCAACATCACAGCCAATTACGAAGTGGATGCCCATAAATGCACCATTTGTTATTAATTCCGCTAAACTATATATATCGCTATCTTCTAAATTACTTAAAATATCATTTACATCTGCAATTACGATTACAATCGGCTTAAATTTCTTAATAAATTCTGCCGGGTTCACTGTTTCACTTGATGCTTCCTGTTCCTCTTTAAACGCCGCTTCTCTTGATTTATAAGCATTTGTAACTTGTTTAATCGTTTTCTCAATTCCTGTTTTTTCAGCTACATATAAAGCAGCGCTCTCTCTATAGTTTGAGAAATTGCGTGTTCTTGTATCAATTAAACCTAGGTCAAAGTGTCCACTGTCAGCTAACTGTTGAAGGAATTGATGAACTACATTTTCAACTTCATCTTTCTTAATCCCCCCTACAACAATATTAGCCGCTTCTGTTAAATCTAATTCGAGAGGCGTAACGCTTTCTGTTTCTACACCAAATGTTAGCTTGCCTGCTTCAATAATTTTTCTTGTTTCTGGCCATGCAATGAATTCTTTGTATTCCAGAACTTCAGGTACCATAGGAATTGCTTTCGGTCTTTCTCCATCCCAGAAGGAATCCATCTCTTTTCCTTCAGCTTGTATATTTTCAATTCGAGTAAGTACATCTTCCCCATTTGTCGGTAAAGCTGTTTGGAAGATTGTTGGTTCGTCAATTTTAACTAAACCACGGCCTGCTAATTCTTCAATTTTTAACTCTGTTCTTCCTACAATAGCTCTAGATTCTGCCTCATCTATCATATATAGAGCAATTTGTAGTTTAATATTTGTATTTACTTGTACTCTCAATGCATTTTGACGTGTAGCCGTAAGCATTAAATGAATTCCTACTGCTGCCCCTTCACGTACAATTTGTGCAATAATGCGTTCAAAGTCTTCGACAAATCCAGCTTCTCTAACAGAATCATAGTTATCTAACGTAATTAATACTGTTGGTAATACTTCTTTACTAGCTCTCTCATACATTTCAAGACTCGCAACTCCATATTTACTTAGCAATTGCTTTCTATCTTTTAATAAGTCTTCTATGCGACGAAGAAATTTCTCGCATTTTTCAACTTGGTCTAATGTAATGATGTCTGCCACATGTGGTAAAGATTTTAGTGGCATTAAACCGTTCGTTCCGAAGTCTAATAAATACACATGCAAATGCTCCGGACTATGCTGACGAGCTACATCCATAATGACTGATTGTAAGAATGTTGATTTTCCGTAGCCTGGACTTGAGAAGACTGCTACGTGTCCATCTTTACTAATATCTAGTGTTAATGGTGTTTGTGATTGTAATTCAGGCTGATCTAGTAGACCAACTGTTGCTTTTAATGGTTTCTTTTCTTTCGTCCATGCTTCTTTGAACTGAATAGCGTGTAA
>Ga0102589_1004914_pt1 | contig 12119 bp, 14 predicted proteins | sample AraplaMF_Col_mLB_FD_76858 | JGI IMG/M metagenome (GOLD analysis project Ga0102589, IMG submission 76858) | Arabidopsis root microbial communities from the University of North Carolina, USA - plate scrape MF_Col_mLB | ecosystem: Host-associated > Plants > Roots > Endosphere | place: USA... | reverse complement strand
CATAAACTCTTGCTCCATTACTCTTAGCAACAACATCTACATATACATAATCAATTAACTTTCCATCTTCTGTAGACACATGCCATTCATTAGGAAATTCTTCATAAGGACCTGTAGGAATGTAAGGAAGTTGCGTACCATTTTCCTGAACTTGTTCTGCCGTCATAGGTGCTTTTCCTTCTTGAGCACTGATTACTACCGGAAGATTTCCTACATTCGTAGTATCAGTAGCTGCTGAAGAAAATCCTGGTGCTACAAGTAAAGCTGAACTTAACACAAATGCTGCTGGGATTACTTTTTTCATACGTTTCATGTTATTTCCCCTCTTCTTTTCATTATTTCTACAAGATTACAAAAGATGAAATTATACTGTACATTGCTTATACTATTACTTCTGAATAAAACAAAATCACTTTTGTTATGTAGAAACCTAGAATGCTATTTTTACTGATATGATACTTTTGTGATTCTAGATGATCTCCACACCACACTCTTGAAGACTGAATGTTTAGATAATTCATTTAGCATGATGTTACTGACAATTCCCCTCAACTGTTATTAGCTTGATTTCCTCCTCTTTTAGTGGTCATACCAATTACACCTTTATTAAAACATGAAATTTTTAATGCGTAAATAGTAGAATTTTGTCGATTACATTCAATAATCTATTTATTGAGAATTTGTTTAAGCGGAAAAATTATACTTATAAAATGATTGTTTCATATTATTTAAGTAATTATAATAGTTACAACTTGATATATCTGTTAACAAATAACTATTTTAATCTAAAAAATAACGTTTAATACAACTTAAATATTATTAATATAATTTAATCATACTCTGCATATAGACTCCCTTTATTTGGATATGTAAAATTGCATATCCATTAGTTAATGTTTATCGTTATTCTATTAACCATAAACGTTAACCGTATAATGATAAACAACAAAAATGGTGCTATATTAATCAAAAAGAAATGGAGTGAAAAATATGAATCAAGCTAAGGATTTTATTGGTTTTGAAAAAATAATAAAATTGTTTCAAGGTTTATTTAACATTTTTTATTGGATAGTTATTATTGGAATGTTTTTAGTTTTAGGTATGATGATTGGAGGAATATTTGTTCCGCCCCATACCTTACTTGACATTTTAACTGCAAAGGGAGTTACTTTTTCTATAGGCTTTTATCATTCTTCTTATCAAATTGATGTAAATCATATTCAAAATACAAAAATTAGGCCATTGATCATAAATGCCTGTATAATAGTTGAAGTAATCCTAACAATATTATTATTTATCATTGTACAGATAAAAAGAATTTTACAGTTTACAAAAAATAAACAACCCTTTTCTAAAAGTTGTATTAAACACATCCAATATTTGGCGTATGGGGTTATTATTTATAGTTTTATTATCGGATTACTAGGTAATATTTGGGATTTTTTGCTTGTAAGGACACTTCAATTGTCTGAAACCGTAATTTCTCTTAATTTTAATTTTGAAATGATGATAATGGGATATCTTATTTTATTTTTGTCTCATATTTTTAAATATGGTGCATATTTGCAAGAAGAATACGATTCTACTTTGTAAGTTTTACGAGAGGTGCTATTTTATGGCTATTATTACACGATTGGATAGGGTATTAGCAGATAGGAAAATGCAATTGGGAGAATTAGCCGATGCTGTGGGAATATCTGTAGTCAATTTATCCAATCTAAAAACAGGTAAAGTAAAAGCTATTCGCTTTTCTACACTTGATGCAATTTGTAGGGTTTTAAACTGTCAACCTGGAGATATCTTAGAATATACGCATTCTGAAAATGATGAAGAGTTATAAAAAATTTAAAACTATAGTTTTTTCCGGTTAACTATATTTATGGTAAGGCATTTATAGTTCCTGTTGAAGGGGGCACGACATATGCGACCCAACTTAAGAAGTTCATTGTTACCCAAAACTAAAAAAATGAGCTGAATTGTTATAAATAATTGTAGATAGATAAAAATTTCGTTTAGGGGATACTTCATAACCTTAGCTTGATAGCGATGTGGTACCACCCCAGTTTGTTAATATGTCACCATATTAACCTTATCAAGTACGGCATTATGAAAAATGCTTATACCCTAGCTCTATAACGGGAGCTCCCGCCACACCATCCCTTTTCTAAAAAGTTCCGATGTGATGCTCAGAGGTTTCATTCAATAAATTATCCTTGCTCCTTTTCAGCTACTGGAGCTCTCTGTATAGAATTCAATTTATTTACTCTTCTCTTCATCGCATTTATTTTTAATATAATAACATCTATTAGTATCTATGTAAATATTGGAATTTTTTTATAATACAAAAAATTAATCTTTTAAGATATCTGATTCTCATCTAACAACTTAAAAAAGAAAAATATTTCAGAACAAAACTCATTTGCAACTTTAATACAAAAAACACTTATTTTATCGTTTTGGGGGTACTTCAAAATCTTAGCTTGATGGGCATGTGGGCATGGGGTTCAGTCAATAATTTTAAAAACTATCCTCAATTTCCATTATTATACAATAAAATTATATATATTAATAATAAAAATAGGAGGTTATCATACAATGAATATAGGAATACATTTCCACGCTCCAGAAGATGAAAATTTCAGTTTATCCGTACTGAGTTTATTAGAACCTTTTAATTTCCAAAACTATGTATGGCAAATTGATACAACTGAAGTATACGTTAAAGATTCTAACGGTGATTTTCCAAATGCATTTTCATTCAATAATGATCGTTTCATAACTGGGAGTGATTTAGAACATACCTTAAACCAGAAATATTATTTATTCTTTTTGACGATGTCTGCTTTTACTGAAAAGGAAAATTATACATCGATAATTACAGCAACGGATTTTATTAATAGTGATTGTGAATTCTTGTTAAATATAGTTGATAGTTATGATATTAGTATTTTATGTAAAAATGAGGAGTTACTACAGAAATTGGATCAACACGTTCAAGACCTTGGTTATGTAGATACCAAATATTTAACGGAAAGTAATAGTGGAACGTTTTTCTAGCATACCTTGAGCAGTAAAATTAGACCCCCTTTTACGGGAGCCCTTTTCTCTTATATCACATATATATAAGCTTCATTTACTACTATATGGCGTACCGCCAACATTCGTTAAAATGTGGGTGGGACCACATGCCAATCAAGCTAATATTTTGAAGTGCCCCCAAAACGAAAATTTTATTATTTTACAGTTATTTATGAGAATTCAACTCATTTTCTTCGTTTTGGGGTATTTGCTTTTCTTAACTTGATGGCGATGGGGTACCGCCCCACATCCATCAACTTAAGGATTTAGACTATTTTTGAGGTTAAAAGCACGTTACTATTCTCTTATGTTAATGAGAAAGGATGACGTGCTTTTTATGAATATGCACCAAAAACAAGAGTTATCTTTATTTGCCGAAGAGTTATATCGATATATGTCTCCCGCTACACTTAATCAATTAGCCATAGAAGCAGGCGGGATGAAGCGAAAACGTAAGTGCCACGGGCACCATTTCTTATCTTTGTGTATATGGTTAAATCAACAAATCGCTACTACCTCTCTTACTCAACTTTGTAGTCAATTAGAAACTTCAACAGGAATTTTATTAAGTCCGGAGGGACTTAATCGACGATTTAAATCGGCTTCTGTAGCCTTCTTTCGAACTGTATTTACTACACTTCTACAAGCTAAAATTGGAGGAGTATCTAAGATTCCTCATTCTCTTTCTGCGTATTTTGAGCGGATTCGAATCCTTGATTCTACAACCTTCCAAGTTCCAGATCGATTTGCAGCTACTTATCCTGGTGCCGGAGGATGTAGTCATAAAGCTGGTGTGAAAATTCAACTAGAGTATGACTTGTTGAGTGGAGAATTTTCTGATGTGGAAATTGAACCAGGAAAACGAAGTGATCAGGCATATAGTGCAACTCGAACAGGCATGGCACAAAAGAATGAACTATATATTCGTGATTTAGGATATTTTCGTTTACATTTAAACTGAAAGGCAAATTTATAATACGCTCATAAAGCCAAAAACACTCTTCTAAACTTAGAAAGGTGTTTTTGACTATTTAAATTCATTAATTACTCCGGCGTAAACCACACAATCTGCTGAATTCGTACAAATACCGGCACTTCTTTTTCTTCTAATACAAGATGATCTGGCTTCACACTTCTCAAAGTTCCATTTACACTTCCCCGAATTGTTTCCACTACAATTCTTTTCCCAACGATAGATTGCAATGTTTGTACAACATATGGATCAACAAGTGCAACCACATCACCACTTATCTCATAACCATCTCGAAAATAACCGAACACATCTTCGTATGAATAGTACATATGACCCTCCTCTTTTTAAGATTTGCTGTAGTGTATGTGGCCTGCATTCAAGAAGTACCTATCTAACAGAAAAAGCGATACCACAATGTGACATCGCTTTTGTATGTATGGAAGACTAGCAGAGAATCCTCTAGCCTATTCCCATTTATAAGTCCAAAATTGTTCAATTTGTAACCATTTTAATGTTGCAGCATCTTTGTTTTGTAGCTTTACTTCCGTTTCTTCTAACATCGCTTCTGTTTGTGAACGATGCGCACGTAAAGCCGCTAATTTTTGTTCGAAGGCTTCACTAATGTTGTTGACAACATCTGGTTCACCTAATACTTCCTCACGATTTTTTGTAATCGCAACTGCATGAATGACCGGACGTGTTTCTTTTGGCATACGTGAGACTGCACGAACGGTAGCACGGCCGAATGCATCATGATCTGGATGAACACCGTGCTCTGGATAGAATGTAATAATTCGTGATGGCTGTACATCGCGAATCACTGTTTCAATTTTATCTGCTACAAAATCTACATCTTCAAATTCTAATGTTTTATCGTGGAAACCAAGCATTCTTAAATCTTCAATGCCCATTGCTTCGCACGCATCTTTTAATTCCTTTTCACGGATATTTGGAATCGTTTCACGGTTCGCAAATACATTCTTTCCCATATTGCGTCCCATTTGTCCAAGCGTTCCGCACGCATATGTTACAGGTACTCCTTGCTTTCTTAATAAACTAATTGTTCCTCCTGCTGCAAATGATTCATCATCTGGATGCGGAAATACAACAAGCACATGTCTTTCCATACTTTCCCCTCCTTTTTATTTAAATGGTGTTAAGCTTAACTCAAGTGCTACAGCTAAGCGCCCTTTATTATCATGTCCCGCTAGTAACAGACGATCTTGCTCGTCTACTTCCCAATGCGTAATACCTTCAGCATATACCCAGCCATGGTCCATTTTGAGACCAACTCGGTATGGATTTGTTCCTGTTATTTTCCCTCGTTCAAAACGAATAATCGCATTTCGAATGAACGCTCCGACTGTCATCATTTTTTCATTAAAATGTGAAGCGTATGCTCCATTTGTCGTTTCTAAATGAATATATACATCTTTATTTACAAAACGTTCGATTTCATGTTGAATAACAGCACTATCTTTTACTATTTCCATCGGATTTCACCTCTTTAAACCATTTTACGCAAAAGCAATGTAAATTGCTATCTCTATAATAGAGGACATTACTTACTTTGCATAATAATTTGTATTTTATTTTTTAATTTTTAATACGAGATATGAAATTTCACTATTCCCTCACTATCCATAAATAGTTTTCTTTCTTTTTTGAATTTGCTACAATAGAGTTTATGCGGAGGGATATATTTCGACAATTTAATACATATTTTAAAGAAGGTGACATGTTGGAACATTCAGCACATGAAGTAGCAAATTGGCAATATTATTTTGCAATCGCCGTATTTTTAGTAACATACGGATTTATTATTTCTGAGAAATTGAACCGTGCTGTAATTGCACTGCTGGGTGCTGCCATAATGATTATTTTTGGCATTGTAGACTTACATACTGCCTTTACATCGCATATCCAATGGGAAACCATTACCCTTTTAATTGGAATGATGATTCTCGTACATATTACGAGTCAATCTGGTGTATTTGAATATGTAGCCATTAAAGCAGCAAAAGCAGCCGGTGGAAAACCGATTCGAATTTTATTATTTTTATCTCTATTAACCGCAGTCGGCTCTGCATTTTTAGATAATGTAACAACCGTATTATTAATCATTCCTGTTACACTATCGATCACGCGCATTTTAAAGGTACAACCTGTTCCTTATTTGATTTCTGAAGTATTATTTTCAAATATTGGTGGTACTGCGACATTAATTGGTGATCCTCCAAACATAATGATTGGGTCCGCTAATAAACACTTAGATTTTAATGCCTTTTTACTTAATTTAACGCCAATTGTACTTATCATTTCTATTGTTACATTAGGCATTATTTATCTTATGTATCGTAACAAATTAAAAACAACATCTGAACAAATTGCCAAGCTTATGGCACTAAATGAAAAAGATTATATTCGTGACCGAAGCTTACTCCTAAAATCTCTTTCCATTTTAGGTTTGACAATTCTCGGGTTTGTTCTTCATTCGATTATTCATGTAGATGCGGCAGTTATCGCGATGACCGGTGCAACGCTCCTCATGCTAATTGGCGTGAAACGACATGAATTAGAAGATGTATTTGCTCATGTAGAATGGGTAACGATCTTCTTCTTTGCTGGATTGTTTATTCTTGTTGGCGGATTAATTGATATCGGTCTGATTTCATCACTTGCTAAAGAAGTAATCGATGTAACAAATGGTGATATCGGTTTTGCAGCGATTCTTATCTTATGGGTATCAGGGGCAGCATCAGCTACTATTGATAATATTCCATTTGTCGCAACGATGATTCCACTGATTCAAGATTTAGCATCAGGACTTGGACTTTCTGTTGATTCTCCTCAAATCGAAGTACTATGGTGGGCATTATCACTTGGCGCTTGCTTAGGAGGAAACGGAACGTTAATTGGCGCTTCTGCAAACGTAGTTGTTGCCGGTATTGCTAACCGCGAAGGACACGGATTTTCTTACCTTGATTTCTTAAAAATTGGCTTACCCTTAACAATCATTGCATTATTATTATCACATGCTTATATATATTTACGTTATTTAATGTAAAAAGGTTTGCAGCAATTTGCTGCAAACCTTTTTATCACCAAAATATCCCAATGATTGCCAATGCACCTAAAATCATACCACCAATTTGTCCAACGATTGTTGGTGATAATTGAACCCCTTTTCTTACTTCAACAACCGGCTTTTCATGCCTAAGCTGCTGAACTTCACTTTGTAGCTGATGTACACTACCATGTAATTCTTTTACAAGTTCTTTTAATTCGGCTATCTCTTCATTTACTGGTTTTGGTTTTTCTAAATTCATCTGACACGACTCCTTATTCCAATCCATATACTGTAAAATTTCGGCACGAATTATTCTTTATCCTGCAAAACACATGCATGTTATTGAATGTATTTATAGCAATATTTTCATTCATAATAAACATCAATTGGTTAATTTTATATGTTACAACACCATATGCTATGAAAAAATTGAAACTTTAATCAGTAAGGTTTCTTTCTTCCCCCACTAATTACTATCCCGCAAATAGCGGGATAAATTATTCTAGCATGGCTATCCATTCATTTCGCAATATACCCATTATGATGCGATCAAAGCTCTTCCCATCTCGCTGAACAGCTTCTCTCATACTTCCCTCCACCTTAAATCCAACCTTTTTATATACTTCAATTGCCGATTTATTATATGAAATAACATCGAGACCTACACGATGTAAGTTTAATTCGTAAAAAGCATATTTCAGAATAAGGCGTAATCCTTCCGTACCATATCCCTTACCTCGATAATTTTTATCACCTATACCAATTGCTAGCAAGCCAGCTCTATTATTCCACTCTATGCTATGAAGTGCCACAAAGCCAATTAAACTATCATCTTGAATCGTTCTTAGCATAAAAGAAACACTATTTGACTTTCTCCCTATTAATAGCTCATTTTCCTTTATTTCATGTAAAGATTGTAGAATCGCTATATCCGTATCTACATTTCTTAAATACTCACTATCCTCTTGCCAAATAGCCATTTGTTCAATATCTTCAGCTCTGATTGCTGATAACTTAATATTTTCACCTAGAAAAAGATTGTTCAATTTCGTGTTCATTTCAAAAATCCCCCTTTTCAATTATGGGGATAGCTCTGTAGTTTATCAGGACTATCTATCCCCTTGTTCCATAGTCTTCAGTAATGATGGGATATTTACAATAAGCGATAACATTGGCACAGCTCCTTTTCATATGATTACATTCATTTTATACTTTTCTGATTATTCATTCAACTTACTTTTTAGTTCTTCCCTTGATGGATGTATGATTAATATTCACTACTTTATCCTTGTATTTTTAACTATTGACTTTTTATTCTAAAGATTTATAGTATAGTAAGTTTCCATCCTGTTTTTTCAGAAAACTAACTCACATGTAAGAAAGGAGAAACAATGTTTTATATCAAACAACTTCTTTTCTTTGCTTATCAACAAGCTTTATCTTGTATTTTCCCTGTCGTTATTTTTGTAACACTTGCTCTGTCAAAATTCATTTCAATCCCAGGACTCTATCGTTATGATTTTATCCTTATCGTATGCCTTCTTATGCAATACATCATGTACAAAACAGGTATGGAAACAAAAGATGAGCTGAAAGTAATTGCTGTTTTTCATCTCATCGGGCTCCTACTAGAAATATATAAAGTTCACTTCGGTTCATGGAGTTACCCTGAAGAAGCATATTCAAAAATCTTTGGTGTCCCACTTTATAGCGGATTTATGTATGCTAGTGTTGCTAGTTATATATGCCAAGCATGGAGAAGGTTGCATTTGCAAATGCATAGGTGGCCCAAGGCGATGTGGACTGTACCTTTAGGGGCTATGATCTATTTGAATTTTTTTACACACCATTTTGTATATGACTTTCGCTGGGTTTTAACTGCCCTTTTATTTATTGTTTTCTTTCGAACGTTTGTTCAATTTTCAGTGCAGAACGTTACATATACAATGCCGCTTGTTCTCTCGTTTTTCCTTATTGGATTTTTTATTTGGATTGCAGAAAACATCGCTACTTTCTTCGGAGCATGGCAATACCCAAATCAACGAGAAGCGTGGAGCCTTGTTCACATTGGAAAGATTAGTTCATGGTTTTTACTCGTTGTCATTAGCATCATGATTGTCGCTCAGCTTAAACATTTGAAAGAACATAAAAACAAGCCAACTTCCATATAGAAAGTTGGCTTGTTCTATTTTACTTTTCTATTGACACTCTTGTTACCTCTATAAATTGCTGTAATGGCGCAGTGATCCATTTATCTTTATGCCAAGCAATTTGTGTAAAAATAGGAGAAATTGTATTCTCTAAGACTAACTCTTTCATTGTACCCTGTTGTATATCTTTTTCTACTACCATTGCTGGTAAAATTGCTATGCCTAAGCCCGCAATTACACATTGCTTAATTGCTTCCACACTAACAAACTCAATTTTGTTTACAGGATATACGTCTTCTGCACGGAATAGTTCTTCAAATATAGTACGATAGGAACAACCAAGCTCTGTTAATAAAAGTGTTTCACTTTCAAAATCCTTTGTAGAAATTATAGATTTCTCAAGTAAAGGATGATTAGGAAATACTACTATTTTTAATTTTTCTCGAACCAACGACTCTACATGTAAAGCATCTTCTGCCTTACATTCATCTAAAATAAAGGCTAAATCTAATTTTCCTTCCATCAGTTGCTCCTTCACATCTTCATTCGAATGAGCAGGCTTAAATATAAGTTTTATTTGAGGAAATTGCTTCTTAAACTCTTTTAAAATTGAAGGAAGCCTATATGTACATTGACTTTCTTGAGCACCAATAACTAGCGTACCGGATATTTCTTCATCACCTTTCAGAGTCATTTTTGCTTCATGACTTAACGCAATCATTTTATCCGCATATAGTTGAAACTTTCTTCCCGCTTCAGTCAAAAAGAGACGTTTCCCCAATCGTTCGAATAGTGGTGTGCCAAGCTCAGCTTCCAATGCTTTTATTTGAGCAGTCACACTCGATTGAGCAAAATTTAATTTCTTTGCAGTCTGCGTGAAATTCAAATTTTCCGCAGCGGTTTTAAATGTAATTAATTGTTTTATTTCCAATATCATTCCCTCTTTTCAATCGATATTTCCAATTGATTTCATCGAAATAATCTTCTTTTCCTATTGATATATGTATTGTATGATAAGAACCATTAACAAACAATATTCATGCATCTTACAAATTGGAGGTATTCCATATGAAAGCACTTTGTTTCAAGGAATTCGGAAATGCTGATGTATTAAAATATCAAGAAGTGTCAGACCCAATTATAAATCCAACTGAAATTCTTGTTCGCACAAAAGCAATCGGCTTAAATTTTGCTGATATATATAGACGTAGAGGTGACTATCATCTCGCTGGTAAACCACCTTATATATTAGGGTATGAAGGCTCAGGAATTGTAGAGCAAATTGGTGCTGAAGTTACCGATGTTACTATCGGAGACCGCATTGCATTTGCTGATGTACCATTCGCAAATGCAGAGTTAGTAGCTGTTCCAAAAGAAAAAGCGATTCCACTCCCAAACTCTATTTCCTTTGAGACAGCGTCTTCCGTTTTATTACAAGGGTTAACAGCGCATTACTTAACACAAGACAGCTATAAAGTAAAAGCTGGTGATTTTGTTTTAGTTCACGCGGCTGCTGGAGGAGTTGGTCAACTTCTCATTCAAATGATAAAAATGAGAGATGCGCAAGTAATTGGCCTTACTTCATCTAAAGAAAAAGCAGAAGCAGCCTATTCAGCTGGAGCGGACCGCGTATTTTTATATTCAGAATCATGGCATGAAGAAATACTACAAGTCACAAAAAGACATGGTGTAGATGTTGTGTACGAATCAATAGGTTCTACATTAGAAGAAAGCTTTAAAGCCACAAAAATCGGTGGTACCGTCGTATTTTACGGAATGGCCGGTGGTGATCCTGCTCCTGTTGATCCGCGAATGTTGATGGATACTTCAAAAACATTGACTGGCGGAGATCTTTGGAACGTACTCACAACGTATGAAGAACGCAAAAACCGTTCAAGCCAACTATTTGCTTGGATTACTGCTGGAAAATTAAATATCCAAACTCCAACAACTTTCGCTTTAGAAAACGGTGCTGAAGCACATCGATTATTGGAAAGTCGAAAAAGTACAGGGAAAATTTTATTGATACCATGATAATTTTCACTTGAAAATCAGAATAAAAAAGATAGCTAGAAGGTTTCTTCTAGCTATCTTTTATCCGTTCTATTCAGAAAAGGCTTCCGAATATTGTACTATCCCTTGTATATTTTGAAGAGCATTCTCCGTTAATTCCATTGCCATAAACACCTCGTCTGGCACCTCAAATGGCGCACATATATTCCATATGCTAGCTGGTTTAAAACCGAATTTCGGATAATAATCTTTATGCCCCAACACAATTACAGAATGATACCCAAGCTCTTTTGCTTTTCTTAATACATGAGAAATCAACAGACTTCCAATTCCCTTTTTCTGGCAGTCCGGTACAACAGATACTGGAGCAAGAGCTAACGACTCTACAGATGTATCACCATCTACTATTTTAACTTTAGATAATAGAACGTGACCAACAACTTCCTTATCTACCGCCACTAATGATAACTCTGGAATAAACGCATCACATTTTCTGATACGATTTACAAGTTCGTGCTCTTTCTGATCGCTAAATGCTTCATTTAAAAATGCTTGTTTTACAACCTCTTCTGCCCCGTTATAATCTTTCTCAAGTTCTTGTCTAATCTTTATATTCACAGCATCTTATCCTCTATTCTTTCTTATTTCTTTTTGAATTTTTCGCAGCGCTTTTTTCGATCCTCGCTCTATGTCATGCTGCATTTTCCGTTCTTTATAATCCACAAACAATGTGTCTAAATCATACCCTTCTGGATATAATTCCTTTGCCTGTACTTCTAAAGAAATTCGCTTAACGTTTACTTCAATGAATTGGGCATTATAAAACACAACGATA
>Ga0102589_1004912_pt1 | contig 12123 bp, 13 predicted proteins | sample AraplaMF_Col_mLB_FD_76858 | JGI IMG/M metagenome (GOLD analysis project Ga0102589, IMG submission 76858) | Arabidopsis root microbial communities from the University of North Carolina, USA - plate scrape MF_Col_mLB | ecosystem: Host-associated > Plants > Roots > Endosphere | place: USA... | reverse complement strand
CCAGTGTTGCTGGCTGAGATTGTATCCTTTAGATACTGACTCTTAGAACCTGATCTGGGTGATGCCAGCGTAGGGAACAGTATCTCTTTTGATATAGTTTTTTACAGTGCATTCACGTCCGGATATTAATTCGGGCGTTTTCTTTTTGTCTAGTTCTAGTGCCAGACTATGGTGCTAACACATTTCATTTGTATAAACAAACAAAAAGGAGAGTAATAGAATGAAAAGATTATTGATTTGCTTTTTTGCACTTTGCCTAATGTTAGCAGGATGTAGTGAGCAAAAATCGTCAACACCGAAGAATGAAAAAGAGCTGAAAAAGGTGACGGTCGTATTAGACTGGACGCCAAATACAAATCATACAGGTTTATTTGTAGCAAAAGAAAATGGCTATTTTAAAGAGCAAGGTTTGGATGTTGACATTATTAGCCCAGGGCAAACAGGAGCAGATCAATTAATTGCTTCTGGTAAAGCTGATTTTGGCGTATCTTACCAAGAGTCAATTACACAAGCAAGAGTACAAAATGTTCCAATCGTGTCGATTGCAGCTGTTATTCAACATAATACTTCTGGTTTTGCTTCACCAGTTAGTAAAAATATTGAATCACCAAAAGATTTCGTAGGTAAAACTTACGGTGGATGGGGTTCTCCAGTAGAAAAAGCAATTTTAGATTCACTGATGAAGAAAGAAAATGCGGATGTTAATAAATTGAATATCGTTAATATGGGCGAATCTGATTTCTTTACGGCTGTAAAGCGTGATATTGATTTTGCTTGGATTTATCAAGGGTGGACAGGTATAGAAGCTGAGCTTCGTGGTGAAAAGTTAAATATGGTTTATTTAACTGATTACAGTGATAAGTTAGATTACTATACGCCTGTACTTGCAACAAATGAAAAAATGATTAAGAATCAACCAGAAACTGTTAAGGCATTTATGGAGGCAGCGTCTAAAGGATATACTTACTCAATCGATCATCCAAAGGAAGCAGCAGATATCTTGTTAAAAGATAATCCAGATTTAGATAAAGAGCTAGTTCAAAAAAGTCAGGAATGGCTATCAACTAAATATCAAGACGATGCAAGTCGTTGGGGTGAACAAAAGTTAACAATTTGGAAAAACTATGCTGAGTGGTTAATTGAAAATAAATTGTTAGAAGGTAAATTTGATCCGGAAAAAGCTTTTACAAATGAGTTTTTACCAGAATAATATATTTTGACAAAGGGGAGCTTTAAATGTCTAATTCTTTGATTAGTGTACAAATTATTCCTAAAACAAACAAAATTGAGGAAGTAATTCCAGCGGTTGATGCAGCGATAAAAGTAATCGATGAGTCAGGTGTCAAATACCAAGTTCAACCATTAGAAACAACTATGGAAGGCGATTTACAGCAATTATTAAATATTGTCCAAAAAATGAATGAAAAAATGATTGAAATTGGCTGTCATAATGTCATTACCCAAATGAAAATACTATATCAGCCACAAGGTATTACAATGGATGATTTGACGGAGAAATATCGTTAATGAACCGTAAGCAAATAAAAGGATGGCAACCGATTTTTGTCATCCTCCTTTTTTTAATTTTTTGGCAGCTGAGTATTAAATTTTTCAAAATAGAAGCTTGGCTCTTACCGGGGCCAGTTGGAATACTGAAAGAAGGAATCAAATCATATGATTCGTTAGTTCCACATGTATTCTCTACTGTACAATTAACCATCTCTGGTTTTTTGGTAGGTAGTCTTTTGGGACTGATGATTGCTATCATATTACATTTAATTCCAGGATTTAAAGAAGCGTTTTATCCATTATTGATTTTGTCACAGAACGTACCAATTATTGTTTTGGCACCACTTTTAATCATTTGGTTTGGATTTGGAGTATTACCTAAGTTAATGATTATTTCACTGGTTTGCTTCTTTCCTGTTACCGTATCTGCTCTCGACGGATTCCGGCAAACACCAACTGAATTGATTAATTATATGAAAATGGCAGGGGCAACAAAATCACAATTATTTTGGAAAATAGAATGTCCGTACTCGCTGCCTTCTATTTTTTCGGGATTAAAAATATCCGCGACATATAGTGTGATGGGTGCAGTGATTTCTGAGTGGCTAGGTGCAAAAACAGGTATAGGTGTATTTATGACGCTAGCTTCTTCTTCATTTCGTACGGATCGAGTTTTTGTCTCGATTTTTATCATCATGTTTTTAAGTATGTTCTTTTTTTGCTTAATTGTATTGCTAGAAAGAATGACGGTGAAATGGAAGTCTAAGGGAGTAAAACAAAAATGACTTTAGAAATAAAAAATCTAGAAAAATCATTTGGAAAAAATCAACAAGTTTTAGCAGGTATTTCAATGCACGTAAATGAAGGAGAATTTGTTTCGATTTTAGGGCCATCAGGCAGTGGGAAAAGTACTTTATTTAATTTAATCGGTGGATTGATCAATCCAGACTCGGGCCAAATTATTTTAAATCGTTCAGTCATTAACGGAGAACTTGGACATATCAGTTTTATGCCTCAAGAACATTCACTTCTTCCATGGCGCACTGTATTGAAAAATATTCTATTATCAAGTGAACTTAAAGGTAAATCGGATGAATCACTAGCACGAGATTGGTTGAAACGTACCGGACTTGCTGACTACGAAAATGCTTATCCACATGAATTATCAGGTGGCATGAAACAACGAGTATCATTTCTTAGATCATTACTTGCACCACAATCATTCATGTGTATGGACGAACCATTTTCAGCATTAGATGAATTTACGAGACTTGATATGCAACAATGGCTACTTTCAATCTGGGAAGAACAAAGACGGTCAATTTTGCTAGTTACTCATAATATTGATGAAGCTTTGTTATTGTCTGATCGGATTTATATTTTCTCAGATAAACCTGCAAAGATTAAAGAAGAAATCATCGTACCATTTCCAAGACCTCGTCAAAAAGAATTACTATTAACTGATGAATTTACTGCGTGGAAACGTAAAATATACTCTGCACTGGAAAGGGAGAAACCAGATGAAAGTGATAGATGCTCATATTCATCTTGACTCATATGAAACGAAACAAAGAGATGAAATACTTATTAGTTTGAAAGAAAATGAAGTAGAGGCGCTTATTTCAGTTTCCATGGATTTAGCATCATGTAAGAAAAATCTCGATTTTCAATTACAATCAAGACAAGTCTTCACTGCATTTGGATTTCATCCTGAACAAGAGATAACCTCAGAAGAAGAAACTCAAGCTTTGTTAAAATGGATAAGAGAACATCATGATCAAATGATAGCAATAGGTGAAGTAGGTTTGCCATATTATCGGAATCAGGAACAAACGCTTGATTATAGACCTTATATAGAGCTACTTGAAAAGTTTATTAAGCTTGCATATGAGTTAAGTAAACCGATTGTACTGCATGCGGTTTATGAAGACGCTGATATCGTTTGCTGTCTATTAGAAAAATATAACATTAAAAAAGCACATTTTCATTGGTTTAAAGGAAACAAACATACTATTAAGCGAATGATTGAAAATGGTTATTATATATCCATTACGCCTGATGTGTTATATGAAGATGAGATACAGGAATTGGTTAAACACTATCCCATTAACCTAATGATGGTTGAAACAGATGGCCCATGGCCGTTTGAAGGTCCTTTTAACGGAGATTATACTCATCCAAGATTTATTCATGAATCAGTACGCAAAATCGCTGAGATAAAAGAGTTAGAATTAGAAGAAGTTTATAAATGTTTTTACGAAAACACAAAAGAATTTTATGGTCTTTAATGATTAATGAAGCAATTACTAGCCTCTTTAGTAATTGCTTTTTTTGTTCATTAAGAAAAGACTCTTTACTCATATGAAGATGTTTTAAATGAAGGTACAAGTAAACTTGAATAGATATTCAGGGCAATAAAAGTTGTAAGAGTTAATTTAAACCATTTTGCTAGTTTTAAGAAAACCCTAAATAGGAGATGAGGTAAAAATAAGAAATAAAACTCAAACCATAGAAGAAACCCCGTCTTGAAATAAGACGAGGTTTCTATTATTTATAAAGTAAATAAAATGCTGGTCCAAAAATAACTAATTTCATTGGTTAATAGTGAGGATAATGAATTTGTTCGAAGTGGCAGCTATTAAAATTTTATTTTTTTAATAATGGGAGTACATTTTGCCACATACATATAAAAAACCAAAACCGGCATATCAAAAAGATAGCCGGCACTAGGTTGATGAGTAGATTTGTAAATCTACAAGAATGCTACAGTTCAAGCTCGCCCATGCGTAGTAGCTCGATAACTGCTTGTGATCGCCCCTTAACCCCAAGCTTCTGCATTGCATTTGAAATATGATTTCTCACAGTTTTTTCACTTATAAACAGTTCTTCAGCAATTTCTCTTGTAGTTTTATCTTGAACAAGAAGTTCAAATACTTCTTTTTCACGCTTAGTGAGTGTGTGCTTTGTTTGATATTCTCTATCCTTCAACTGTGCTAACCCTCCTTGCTTGACCGAGCTGTACTTCGGATGGGTATTCATTTAGTCTTTTTATCATATGACAGATTCGTATTTAAGGTGAATATTTCCAGTAAATTTAAAAGCCAGATTAAAATATTTATTTTTTTTGCCCATAGCTTGTTCTAAAAATTGTACATGCTCGTATAAATAGTAAAAAAGCGTGGGGGGAGTATGGCGATGAAAAAAAGATTATTAGTAACAACAGCGACACTTTGTGGACTTGCTACATTATCTGGTTGTGGTCTAATTCCGGTTAAAACTTCTAATGAAATCGATCCACCTAAAACTGTTACTTATAGAAGTGACCAACCATCCAAAGAAGTACAAGCAGGTAAGGTACAAGAACAAACAGCGAAAAGAGAATTATATTTAATCGATCGAAATGGTTATGTTGTACCGCAAACATTTCATTTACCAAAATCTACAAGCTTAGCAAAACAGGCCTTAGAGTATTTAGTAAAAGATGGTCCAGTAACAGATCAATTACCAAATGGATTTCAAGCTGTTTTACCACCAAACACTGAAGTTTTAGGGGTAGAAACGCAAAAAGATGGTACAGTCATTGCTGATTTCTCTTCAGAGTTTAAACAGTATCATGACGAAGATGAGTTAAAAGTATTTCAAGCTGTAACGTGGACATTGACACAGTTTGAGAATGTTAAGACAGTAAAAATTCGTGTGAATGGAAAAGACTTAACTGCTATGCCAATTAACAAAGCTCAAATAGGTGAGGGGTTAACTAGGCAGGATGGCATTAATTTTGATAAAGGTGACATTGTTGATGTAATGAATTCAAGACCAGTTACATTATATTATGTTTCACAAGATGAAATGGGTGAAACTTATTATGTACCTGTAACTAGAAGGATTTCAAATGCAGAAAAAGATTCGTATACTGCAATTGTAAATGAACTTGTTAAGGGGCCTTCTGAGTATTCTGAACTTGTTTCTGATTTTGGTTCAGATACAAAATTAGTTGCTGAGCCAAAATATCAAAATGGTAAACTAACACTTAATTTTAATGAAGGAATTTACGGCAATATTGCTAAAAATATGATTAATGATGATGTTTTACAACCACTTGTATTATCGTTAACTGAACAAAAAGGTGTTAATTCAATTGAAATTCAAGTGGATGGTAAATTAACTGCACTAAATCAACAAGGTAAACCTTTAAGTCAACCGGTATCTAGACCTAAGGATGTTAATACAAAAGAATTATAAACATCATTATCAAACCTTGAACAAAAGTTTAAATATGACTTTTGTTCAAGGTTTTTTGCATTTATCTTAAGAAATGCTTTTAATAAGTAGAAATGAAATCATATTTTTGTCTATACTAGTAATTGGAAGATTTATGTAGGAGGAAACAAACATGACTAGAACAGATGGAAGATTAAATAATGAATTAAGGCCAATAGAAATTATAACGAATTATACAAAACATGCTGAAGGATCTGTATTAATTAGTGTAGGGGATACAAAAGTCATTTGTAATGCGACGGTTGAAGACCGTGTGCCACCTTTCTTAAGAAATAGCGGTAAAGGTTGGATTTCAGCTGAGTATTCTATGTTACCAAGAGCAACTCAAGATCGTACGATGCGTGAGTCGACAAAAGGTAAAGTAACAGGTCGTACAATGGAAATTCAACGATTAATTGGTAGAGCATTAAGAGCGGTTGTAGATTTAGAAGCACTTGGAGAAAAAACGATATGGATTGACTGTGATGTAATACAAGCAGATGGGGGAACTCGAACAACCTCCATTACAGGTGCATTCGTTGCAATGATGTTGGCATTTGATAAATTAGTTAAACAAGATAAATTAAAATCTTATCCAGTTAAAGATTATTTAGCAGCGACTTCTGTAGGAATATTAGAGGATGCTGGTGCGGTTTTAGATTTATATTATATAGAAGATTCTGCAGCTAGTGTTGATATGAACATTATTATGACTGGAGAAGGACGCTTTGTAGAACTGCAAGGAACTGGTGAAGAAGCGACCTTTACAAGAGAGGAGCTAAATGAAATGCTTTCTCTAGGTGAACTAGGAATTAAAAAGTTGATTGAAAAACAAAAAGAAGTTCTATTAAATGAAGGAATTAAGTTTTAACTATACATACATAGAGGAGAGACTTTAAGGATGGAAACAATTATTATTGCGACGAATAATAAAGGGAAAGTAAAAGACTTTGAAGCACTTTTTCACCCAATGGGATTTCAAATTAAATCCTTACGAGATTTCCCTGAAATTGAAGAGATTGAAGAAACAGGTATAACATTTGAGGAAAATGCTATTTTAAAAGCTGAATACTTAGCAAAAGTTCTACAAATTCCAGTTATTGCAGATGATTCGGGGTTAATTGTAGATGCACTTGAAGGAAGACCTGGTGTATATTCAGCACGGTATGCAGGTCTACATAAAAGCGATGAAGATAATTTACAAAAAGTATTAAGTGAGCTACATGATGTTTTTCCAGGTAAACGTACAGCAAGGTTTTATTGTGCGCTTGCATTAGCTACACCAGGTAAAAAAACGATTACCGTTAATGGGACAGTAGAGGGTTATATCTCGAGCGAAAAGAGAGGAACAAATGGATTTGGATATGATCCGATTTTCTTCTTGCCAGAGTTGGACAAAACGATGGCTGAATTAACGACAGATGAAAAAAGTGGCTTGAGTCATAGGGCAAATGCAATTAAATCATTAATGAACGTAATAGAAAAAGAAGGAAAAGAATTTTTTCTAAGGGGATAATATGGTGAAAGCATTGATTCTAAGTGATAGTCATGGTTTAACAGACCTTCTTGAAGTAATTTCTAAACGTCATCGTGAAGATGTTGATTTAATGATCCACTGTGGTGACTCTGAGTTAGAGATTGATGCAAAAGAATTACAAGGTTTTCATGTCGTTCGAGGCAATTGTGATTTTAGAGGAGAATTCCCTGAAGAATTCATTCATCAAGGAAATGATGTTAAGATTTACGCTACTCATGGTCATTTATATGGGATTAAACAAACACTACAGAAGCTTCATTATCGATGCAGAGAATTAGGAGCGACGATTGCTTGCTTCGGCCACTCTCACATGCTTGGTGCAGAAGTGATAGATGGAATCCTTTTTATCAACCCAGGTAGTATACTCCTACCTCGAATGCGAAAAGAAAAAACATATGCAATCATAGAAACGAATGGTAAATTTGTAACTGTTTATTTTTACACGATTGATGGCAAAGAGTTATTATCATCTTCATTTGATTTAAATCAATAACATAAGTTAAAGGTTAGTGCAAAATATAATTTTCTACTAACCTTTAAGTTCTTTAAAAAGTGATAATTTTCATACAAATAAAATATAATGAACGTATAAATAGAAAAGAAATTTTTTCCTTTATTTTGGAAAAAAAGTTAAAATTATTGTTGACTTTATTTGGTGAAGTGACTATAATAAATTATGTCGACAGGTGATGTCGCTAAAAAACATGCGGGTGTAGTTTAATGGTAAAATAGAAGCCTTCCAAGCTTCGGTCGTGGGTTCGATTCCCATCACCCGCTCCATATGTCCTGGTAGCTCAGCAGGATAGAGCAACGGCCTTCTAAGCCGTCGGTCGGGGGTTCGAATCCCTCCCAGGACGTCAAAACAGAAAAAAGGTTTAAGAAATAAGGGTTATCCCATTTTCTTAAACCTTTTTTTGCGTCTCCAATTCGATTTCTCCTTCAATTCTTTATTAGTTCCTTTGGACTAATACTTCAATTCATAACTTTCTGCTTTTTTTATGACTCAGTATGAACCTTCACATTCATTTGTTGGACTCGATAGTAAAAAAAGGATTCGGCAATTTACTAAACATTTATTATATTATTCCGACATAATTACAGATGAAGAAGGGAGCATATTTATGTTTTTTAAAAAGAAAGAGAAACAAAGTAATTTTTTGCAAGAAAGTAATCAATCAAATGTTTCAGTTTCAATTCAAGTAACGGATGCAGAAATAAAACAGCAGTTAGCGTTTATAAGATTAAATGAAGAAGAGCTAAAGATTTTAAAAAGTTTACAGCCTATTGTTTCTGAAAATATAGAAGGTTTAGTTTCAGCATTTTATGATGCAGTATTAAATGTTGATCATTTAAAAAATATAATTGAAAGTCACTCATCCGTTGAACGTTTGAGAAAAACGTTATCGTCACATATACATTTACTTTTTCATGGTGAAATTAATGATGAATATGTAAATAAACGTTTAAAAGTGGCTCAAATCCATTTTAGAATTGGACTTCAACCTAAATGGTATTTAGCTGCTTTTCAAAATATATTAGAAGAATTGATTTTTGTTATATCTAAAATTTCTAGTACTAATAGAGAAGAGCAAAGAATGCTTATATCTGTTGCCTCTAAAATATTAAACTTCGAACAGCAATTAGTATTAGATCTATATGAAAAAGAAAATATTGGTGCTAAAGAGAAACAACTACAAGTAGAAATCAATTTAAAGAAAAAAATTGGTGAAATTGCTGAGGAGCTGCTTGCTTTAGTTGAAGAAACAAATGCTGCTGTTGAGTTGTTAGTAGATAATAGTGTAAGGGTAAACGAATCGGTTATTTCAAATAATGAAATTGCTAGCACTACGCAGTCATTGGCTTATGAAGGTCAGGAGTTAATGAAAGTGTTGCATAGTAAAATTTCAACGATCTCAAATAGCACTGATGAGGTATCAGTTTCAGTTGATGTACTAAATAACTCATTTAATGAAATATCACAAGTCATTCTAATCGTTCAAGATATTGCGAATCAAACTAATTTACTTGCTCTTAACTCAGCAATCGAGGCTGCTCGTGCAGGAGAGCATGGAAAAGGATTTGCGGTAGTTGCAAACGAGGTAAAGAAATTAGCTACACAGACAAAAACATCAACAGAACGAATTGAAGAATTAATTTCACATGCAACCTTGTATATGAATAAAGTAGTCAATTCTATTCATGATGTGAAAGGTTTAGTAAATGATGGTCAAGAAGAAGCAACGCAAACACATGATTCCTTTAATGGGATTGTAAATTCAATGGATACTAGTTTATCTGGAAATCATGGAATTGAAAAACAAATTGTCAATTTAGTTGATGTGATTAAGGAAATTGGCGGGGCAATCAATAGTGTTGCAGCATCTGCAAATGAACTAAATGATGCAGTGCATAAAGAGTAATATATTAGCTAAAAGAGAGGGAGATTCCTTCTCTTTTTTTGTTTTTTACAAAATTGTGAGAATATAACAAATTTGTTAAGAACCGAAATTTTATGTTGAGATATGTTATCCTAATATAAATAAGATAGTGGAGTGATTTTTATGACCGAAAAAGACTTTTGGGGACTCATTTCAAAAATGCATATTGTAGAAGAACCTTATGAATGGGTCATTAGTCATTTATCAAAGCAAAGTGATGATGAAATTGCAGAATTTGAAATACAGTTCGAAACTGCTTTTTCAAGAGCATACAACTCTAGGTTATTAGCAGCTGCTTGGGTGATTATGGATGGTTGCTCGGAAGATTCATTTGCTTTTTTTAGAGCATGGTTAATCGGTCAAGGTGAACAAGTATATAAAAAAGTTCTAGACGATCCAGACTATTTGGCAGAATATATATTTCCTGTTTATGAGGAAGAAGGTTTAGTACCTGAATTAGAAGACATGTTAGATCTAGCTCTACAAGCATACACAATCAAACGTAAAGGCGACGAAGATTGGGATGATCAGCTTTGGAATGAGTTTAATGCATTAGTTGAAAGTAAAGGATATCATTATCCAGAGTTACATTTAGCAGTAGATTGGAAAACAAATGATGAGTTAAAAGAACTATATCCGAAACTATGGAAACGTTTTGGACTAAAGCCATTACGCTAAATGAAAGAAGAACCTTGTTCTTCTTCCAGACTGGTGACAAACGCTCGCTTTCTTAGTTGCTTCGCCTGCTTGCGGTGCTCATTACCGTCAAAGGTAACTCCGCTCCTCATTCGGCTTTGCTCCGAAATACAAGCGTTTTTATTCAGTCTGAATCTCTTTCGTCAACAAATTGAAAGAAGAACTTTGTTCTTCTTTTTTTGTCGTTTAAAAAGGACAATTCGAAGCGAAATATTTTATTTAATTTGTATTCATGTTAAAATTTTTCATTATGTATATGTTCAGGAGAAGACTCTTAGATAAGGAGGGGTTAGATGGAAGACAATATTGTCTTTTTTCCTAAATTGAAGGATCGGATTATCAATCTAGGTAAAAAAGCACTAGAAGAAAAGAACTACAGTAAAGCATTAATGCTTTGTGATCAACTGAAAGAGATGGATGAACATAATTCTCAAACAGAGCTGGCAGCGGTTGCCTGTTTACTAGAGGGAAACAAAACATTAGAAGCAAGAATAAGATGTGAAGATTTAGTTTTTGGACCATTTGAGTGTGATGAAGCTATTGAAGTATATATCAGTATTTTATTTCAATTAAAAGAGTATGAAGAATTACAAAAGTGTATCAAGAAATTACTTCAGCAAAAACGAATTGATGAAGACCAAATGGATAAATACCAAGCAATGCTATCGTTAACAAATAAGGTAGCTCCAGAACAAAATGAACAACATCTTCAAATGTTGAATTTACATAATTTAGTAGAAAATAGCGTATCGATTCAAAAACAGCTTGAAACCATCAATGAACTTAGAGTAATTGATTGTAAATTGGTCATAAATCAAATAGAAGAAGTGTTGAAAAGTTCTCGAGCAAATCCATTAATTCAAAGTTTTATTTTATTTATATTGCAAGAGCAGTCAATTAATCATGAATTAAAAATCAAAAAAATGAACCAAGAAATGAATTGGAATGCTATTAGTGAATCAAATGAGCATGATCATTTTTCAGTAAAGGTTGTTCAAAAGTTAAGTTTAGTACTTGAGAGTGAGGATCCCTCAGCATTTGAATTAGCAAAAACACATTTTCAACATTTTATGACAATCTATTTTCCATTCATTCCTGAACCAAGTAAAGAGGATGTTTGGACTGCTTGTTTCTATAGTATTGTACAAGAATATTTTGACCGTACTGTAGATGAAGATGATTTGTTTGATTTGTTCAAGGTTGATTACGAAGAAGTTCAAAGAGCAATTACTTTGGTAAGGCAATTTGAAAAAGAAGGATACTTTGATTTGAATGGCGGATAAATCTTTGGTAGATTAGACTTCGTTTGTGCAAATGTACCGATTTAAAAATCGCGTACCTAAACCATAACGTAGAGTGAAGATCAACATTCTTTTTAAGTGGAGACCTAAATATAAAATAGGAAATATTGAAACAAAAAAGGAATGTGTTATAATAGAATGGTTGTAACGACTATTTACTTAATTATACATGTAATATTTCCTGTTTATTCATAAATTGGACATGCGTGTATAGTACGAAAATACGTAAGCACATATATATTTTTAGATAATCTTGGAGGGAACTAACAATGACTGCTAAATGGGAAAAATTAGAAGCTAACGTTGGTCTATTAACTGTAGAAGTTGAAGCTTCTGAAGTAGATAAAGGTTTAGACGCAGCTTTCAAAAAAGTTGTAAAAAC
>Ga0102589_1004910_pt1 | contig 12126 bp, 12 predicted proteins | sample AraplaMF_Col_mLB_FD_76858 | JGI IMG/M metagenome (GOLD analysis project Ga0102589, IMG submission 76858) | Arabidopsis root microbial communities from the University of North Carolina, USA - plate scrape MF_Col_mLB | ecosystem: Host-associated > Plants > Roots > Endosphere | place: USA... | reverse complement strand
AAAGAACAAGCAGATACCCTCATTAATCAAATGTATGCCAATCTGCCTAAATTTTTAAATGATGTATCTTTATCATTTTTTAATAGAAACTTAGGATCTGCTACGTTAGAATGGTTTTCTTATCTCGGTATGCAGTCTGCTTCCTACGCTCTCATCAAAATATTACAAGCAGCTGCAAATGAAGACGTAACGAAAGATTTAAGTAAAATTAACGTCCCAACAAAAATATTCCACGGTATTCACGATCAACTTATCCCTTACAAAAGCGCTGAACTCACACAAAAGCGGATTAAAAACTCTCAGTTACATCCTCTTACAAATAGTGGTCACGGTTCTCCAATCGATCAAGCGGATGAATTAAATGAAGAACTTATAAAATTTTTACGTTCATAAAAGATAGACTGCAAGTTTTTACAAAAAATAAAATTCACACATTTCTCACAAATCAATTAATAAAACGATTACCTGTACATTTATACTAAATGTACAGGTAATACTCCCTAAACCCAGCTTGTCTGGTTACCCCGTTAAATACTATAAAAAAAGAACTTGTATCGTTATACAAGTTCTTTTTGTTTTTCTATTTAAAAAGTATATCTTTACTATACTGCTTTCCAGCAAGTAAATCATATTGGAGCATTTTATATTGCTCTAACATTTCTTTTTGTTCTTTTGTTAAATCTGTTATCTCTTCCCCATCTTTATTAACCTTTAACTCATCTCTCAGAACCGGTATTTCTTTATGCATTTCCGATAGAAATTGATAAAATGGTGATTGATTTAATCCTGCATAATCAAAAACAAGACTAGAAAAATAAATTGGACTTACTAAACCTAAATTGTCATTTGGCAAATCGAAATTCGCATACATTAACAATGGTGTTTCTGACATAATTAATCTTTCTCTTACCGTCTCTTCATTTTCTATATATCCTGCTTCTTTATAAATAGATTTATTAGTACCTAACATAGGTAAATGATCTCCAAAGAAGACTAATAAAGTAGGTCTGTCTAACTCATCAAGCTGCTCGATTAAATATTGTAGCGCTTCATCCGACAGTCTTACCCCTTCTGTATATGCTTCTAATTCCGCTTTCGATTCCTCTTCTGTTAATCCACTAATTTCTATTTTATTTTCACCAAACATATTTGGTGTATATGGAAAATGATTTTGCATCGTCACCGCATGAATAAATGTAGGTTGTTTTCTCTTTTTTAATTCATCTATTATTTCTTTACTCATAGATAAATCACCAATATTATCTCCAACTACTTCTGTATTTTTCATCGTGTCTTCTGCATTAAAATTATCGAATCCTAATGTTTTATATACATCTTCTCGTTTATAAAACGATCGATTAAAGGCATGAATTGCACTTGCATAATACCCTTGCTTTTTCAATTCACTTGCAATAGATGGAACTTCTTTCTGACTTGGAATAGCTTGTTGATACGGTATAGAACCTGGCATTAAGAGACTCATCGAGTAACTCGTTAATGCTTCAAATTCTGTATTCGCTGTATTCCCTCCAAATGTAGGAGCTATCGTTTGTCCACCTGGGAAATTCTCTGTATAACGATGTAAATTCGGCACTGGATCTTCGCTAAATGAAAGATTCGTTAATTTTGTCGGATCCCACAATGCTTCACTCATAATATATATAATGTTCGGCTTCTCTGCCTTTTTTTGCGCTTTTACTTTACCGCCATATTGCTTTTCTATATCCTTTGCAATTTGCTGCATCTTTTCTTTTGAATATTCCTCTGGCTCTTTTATGACTGTCGTATCTAAATTACTTAAAAATCCTATAACAAAACCATTCCCCTTATAATTTGCCGCTTGATTCCATGCACGGATGTCTACCCCAGCTTTTGTAAATATATTATTCATAAAGGTAGTAGGGTAGTTACTATATGCATACAACATAAACGCAGAACCACATATTAAAATTATCCTCATAATAATATGTGATTTTATAACTGGAATGTATTTTCTTATATACATAACTATAAATATAAGTAAAACAATACTAACTATCATCAGAAACATATTCCAAAAACTGAAATAATCCATAACCATCGGTATAACGGAATTCATATGGCCAATCTGTGTAAAATCAGACGGGTAGAATGGCTCTCCTCTAAAAATGAGCTTAAAATGGTTCACCAGCACAAAAATAATCAAAACTAAGCTAGTTATCGTTGTACTTAAGAAAACTTTTCCAATCAAATTATATGCAAAAACGTATACCATATAAATAAATAATAGGCTTAATATATACTGTCCATATTGTAAATACACCCATGTATTTACTACTATAAGATTCATATCCTCCTGCACTATGATATACATCCAATTCATTGTATGAGCAATTAAAAATAATACGACATAAACTCGAATAGCTGGCCTAAGCTTATGACTGATACCCTTATTTAAATGAATGATGTATAGTAGTACACTCCACAAAACAATAATGAGTATACTTAGCTGGATTTTCCCATTAAAAAATTCTTTAGTTTTCTCGAATTCGAAAGACCTTAACATAACAAAAAACAGCGTTTCTAAACAAATCGCCCACATTCCACTAAGAATGATAGAAATTAGTAGGTTCTTCCTCGGCTCCTGAGGAGAAAAACTAAGATAAAATTCATCTCTTCTTCGTTGTTGTGTTAAAACATTAAAAAGCAATTTATTCCCTCTTTCCTTTACCCCTTCGTCTCGCATCAAAAAACATATTGTCTTATACAAAATAACATATTTGTATGCAGCTAGTCTCCCTATACGCTTGTAATATACACATGTATCCTTAATTTCCTCTTAAAAATACAGTGAAACTTTAATCGGCCCGAACCTTTCAGGATTGAACGGGATAAAACTTCTTCTCTATATTCTAGAAACATAAATGAACTATGCTTCATAAAATGATTACCATAAGAAAAGAACCTATCAACACTGACAGGTTCTCCTTCATTTTAATAGAAATGGGCATATGTATTATATAAGAGAATACATCCATACTTTCCATATAATACATACAAGTACGATAACTACAAAATCAAAAAGATCTAATCTCGGGCCTTTTTTCATATGCATGTCTAACCATATATGAACCCATTTTATGTTTGTATATTTTTGAATGTTTTTCTTTGCAAATTGGTAAATGAGCACTTCCATAATAAAAAATCCAACTACGAAAATAAACAATAGAATGAGAAAATCAACCACTACATTCCTCCCTATTTTTGCAGCGATTTTTCTACTATCTGATTTCTCAAAACCCACTCTTCAAATTGTGCACTTCCAAATTCCCAGCTAAGATCACGAGCATGTACAGAAAAAACGTAATGACCAGCATATTCGTCCATAAATCTACCTGTCTCGATCTCATCTTTCTGAAGACCATACGCTCCAAAATTAAAATACACATCCCACACGTCTTCATTCTTCCGCTTATAAGCGATCGATTCCATATCACATTCTGTTCCGAAATAATCAAGATGTAAATGTACGCTATCATCATATTCGCACTTCATTTTATCACCCCTTATATTTGTACTTCTTTATCACCCAAAAAATTCCTGCTATCTACACTCACATATGGGCACTTACCTACATATCATGCTTGTAGAGTGACTTCTAGGAGGTGTTATATAGTGAAAAAATTAATAACTGTTTTTTGCATCATGTTACTAGCTGTTTTCACATTTGCTGCTTGCAGTAGTAAAAAAGAAGGTACGAAAGAACAAACTCAAAACATTCGCGTCGGCGAAGTTACCCATTCTCTCTTCTACGCCCCGTTATATGTCGGGATTGAAAAAGGATTTTTTAAAGATGAAGGATTAAATATTGACCTCCAAACAACAGCTGGCGGAGATAAAACGATGACCGCCCTATTATCTGGCGGAATTGATATTGCTCTCGTCGGTTCCGAAACGTCTATTTACGTTCATCAACAAGGTGCAAAAGACCCTGTCATTAACTTTGCACAGCTTACACAAACAGACGGAACATTTTTAGTTTCGCGTAAAAAATTAGACTCTTTTAATTGGAATGACGTAAAAGGTGTTACGTTTTTAGGACAGCGTAAAGGCGGCATGCCGCAAATGGTTGGAGAATACGTTTTAAAGAAAAATGGCATTGATCCTCACAAAGATACAAACTTAATTCAAAACATCGAATTTGCTAACATTGCAAGTGCCTTTGCATCTGGTACTGGAGAATTTGTACAGCTCTTTGAACCGACTGCGAGTATATTCGAAAAAGAAGGTAAAGGATATATCGTCGCTTCGTTCGGAAATGAATCTGGAACTGTTCCATATACAACGTTCATGGCAAAAGAAAGCTTCTTAAAGAAAGATAAAGATGCTGCTGAAAAATTTACACGGGCGCTCTATAAAGCGCAACAATGGGTTGATACACATAGTTCAGAAGAGATTGCTGATGTCGTGTCTCCATTATTTAAAGACACTTCAAAAGACATTACAGTAAAAGTAATTGAACGTTATAAAAAGCAACATTCTTATGCGACAAATCCGCTATTAGATACTGAAGAATGGAAACAGCTCCAAACAATTATGAAAGAAGCTGGCGAATTACAAAAAGAAGTTCCACATGAAGCGCTCGTCAATACAAAAATTGCCGAAAGCGTTATTAAGAAATAGAGGCGAAGTGTATGAGTTTTTTACAAATACGTAACGTTTCTCACTGCTTTTTCGCAAAAGAGAATGCTAAATTGATTCTCGAAGACATGAGTTTACAAGTGGAAGAAGGCGAATTTATTTCTATACTCGGTCCAAGTGGTTGCGGCAAAACAACACTCCTCTCCATTATTGCCGGACTGCTTGATCCAATTGAAGGTATCGTCTTTTTAGATGGTGAGCCCATTACAACGAAAACCTCATCCATGGGATACATGTTGCAGCAAGATTACTTGTTCCCTTGGAAAACAATTGAAGAGAATATTATGCTTGGACTTCACACCCGAAAAATTTACAATGAACAGACGAAAGAACATACTTTACAACTTTTAAAACAAGTCGGTCTACATGATGTAGAAGAGCAATACCCTCGTGAACTGTCAGGCGGTATGCGTCAACGTGCCGCTCTCGTTCGAACGTTAGCGACCGATCCGAAAATTTTATTGCTAGATGAACCTTTTTCAGCTCTCGATTATCAAACGAAGTTGAAACTAGAAGATCTCGTCTTCACATTATTACGTAACTATAAAAAAACATCACTACTTGTAACACACGATATTGAAGAAGCCATTGCGATGAGTGATCGTATTTATTTACTGCAAGCGAATCCCGGAAAAATTGCAAAAACATTTGTCGTCCCAGAAAGCATCCGTTCCTTATCACCGTTAGAATCACGCCACCACCATGACTTCCCAAACATCTTCCAAGATATATGGAAGGAGCTGGAGCGCCTTGGATAATATAAAGCAACTACATGAACAGTTTCGAAAAAAAGAACGCAGGCACGCATGGTTAGCACGCTCACTGCAGCTTTTACTACTCATTCTTTTCTTTGCCCTATGGGAAATAGCTAGCAAAAAAGAGTGGATCGATCCTTTACTCTTTAGCTCTCCTTCAAGCATTTGGGATCTCTTCCTTAGTAAATGGCTTGATGGTTCGCTTTTGGTTCACATATGGACGACATTACTTGAAACAGGAGTAGGCTTCATTCTTGGAACAGTGCTCGGCGCTATTATCGCTACTTTTCTTTGGTGGATGCCACTTCTCGCCCGTGTACTCGATCCCTATCTCGTCGTCCTAAACGCCATGCCAAAAGTGGCACTTGGACCTATTATCATTGTAATCTTCGGTCCAAATATTTCTTCGTCGATTGCAATGGGAGTAATCATTTCCATCATCATTACCATTCTCGTTATTTACAGCGCATTTCAAGAAGTCGATTCTAACTATATAAAAGTGATGGACACATTTGGCGCCAATAAGTGGCAATGTTATAAGCAAGTAGTTCTACCTGCATCCTTCCCAGCAATTATTTCCACGTTAAAAGTGAACGTTGGTTTATCATGGGTCGGTGTTATATTCGGTGAACTTCTCGTCTCTAAACAAGGTCTTGGCTACTTAATTAGCTACGGATTCCAAGTATTTAATTTCACGCTTGTCTTACTGAGCGTACTACTCACCTGTGTCCTCGCAACACTTATGTATGTGTTTGTTGAGGCATTTGAAAAACTTCTAATTGGAAAACGAAAAAGAAGCTGACTTAGAACGATAGACTATAGTCAGCTTCTTTCTTTACCTTTTATCACACATCTTTGTTTCATTTGTAACGTTGCCATTCGCAACCGTAACTGTATGGAAACAATCTTTCACACGTACTGTAACGACATTTTCTTTTCGATCTATTACATGATAATCATCATACTTTTTATTTAATGCACTACGAATTTGCTCTCCTTCAAAAATCGGAAAACCGTGAGACATTACCCAAATGAGACCAGCAACCGCAAGAATCGTTTTCATACGTTTCATTACCTCCTTGAGAGTAAACTTTTAGTCCCTACAATATGCGCATTATAATTGTGTCTAATTTGTGACATTTTTATACTAATTCTCTTTTAAAGCTTCAGTTCCTTCTTCTTTTTTAAAAAAGACAGAATTTTCAATTTTATCAACAAAAAAACGCAAAGAACTAAAATTCTTTACGTTTTCTTGGATAAAGTGAAACTTTAATCAGAGGGGGTTTTCTTCATCCCCCACTGATTATTAGTTGAACCAATCGGACTTTTATGGGCAGTTGATCCCCCGCCTAACTTCTTTTCTTTCGCTGAATTTTGAGGTGGGGGTCTTACTGCCCATTAAAGCGGGATAAAATATATAACTCGTATTATTGTCCACTTTGTTGTTCTATCGTTTTCGAAACATCATATAATCCCGTCAACACTTCCGCTCTCATTTTTACAAGCTCAGGGAACTGATAGAAGAACGCAATTTTTTTATACTTTAACTCCGATCCTTCTTTCACCTTTTTGGAATCTTGCAAAATAAACGCTGTAAACGTATCTGCAATATCTTCCGCTACATTTGTCGTTCCATACTGTGATACAAACTCCTCATGCTTTTCCTTAAAAAATTCAATTTGAGTTTCTTCACTTTCTTCCACTTTCTTTTCTGTCCACTCCTGCTCAATATCCTTCCAGAAAGAGTTATAAAATTGATTAATATAAGATTTCTCCCTCGCACACCCCTCTTGTAAGAAAAGCGTTTCACAGTTATTTCTGTACGTTGAAATATCTTTATCTTCGTCAAAATCCTTCAAATACTTTTCATCTACTGGTATTTGCTTATATCCAAGTGTCAACACATGAGCCGTCTCATGAATTAATGTTTTCATCACTTCATCGATATTTACCGCAGAGTCAAGTGTATCTAAGCTTAGCGTCCAATCTTTCGGATTCTCCATACTAGGCATAACGTGGGCAACAACGCCATCATAACCGTCCGTTATTAAATCAAATTCTGTTATATTCCCGCGATATTTAGCTGGAATAAGAATGCGGTACATATCCCATAAGTCTTCATGATAACCTCTATCTTGACGTTGTTGTAGCACCTCTTCTTTCGCTTCTTTATCTTCAGCGAATACTTTATTTAAACGTTTCCGTTCTATTTTTTCAAAATAAGGATCTACAATTTCATCACCATCAATATAATAAGAAGCTAAAAAGAAATAATTTTCATCCTCTTCTTTTTTCTTCTCTGCTTTTTTCATATCCGCACTTTCATGCTCTTCTATATCATAATCTTCTACTGCTTCAAGCTCAGATAATCCATCTATTTTTTCATATACTTTTTGAAGTTTCTTATCTCCTATTTCCACGCATTCTTCTTCTGTTTTACAAACTTCTTTTTCCTTCACACTCTTCATAGAACTATCGCATCCTGCTAGTAAACCCATTGCGACGATAACCCCTACTAACTTGCCATACAGTCTCTTCATACAATCCTCCATTATTCCATTCTACAAAAATATCATAATCATTTTTTAACGAATATGCGATAATTAATTATACGAACTGTAAGGAGGTTTCTCATGATTCGAGCAGTCTTATTCGACTTAGATGGAACACTATTAGATCGGCGCCAATCTCTAGAACAATTTATTCATGATCAATATAATCGCTTTGCCTCTCACTTAATGAACATAGAAAAATCAGAGTATTGTTCTCGATTTCTTGAGCTCGATAATAATGGCTATACGTGGAAAGATAAAGTATATGCTACTCTCCTTTGCGAATACAACATTACCACTTTAGCACCAGAGCAACTACTGCACGACTACATTACAAACTTTCAACATCATTGTATTCCTTTCCAAAACATGCATGAATTACTTCAACGTTTAACACAACAAAATATTAAAATTGGCATTATTACAAACGGCTTTACTGACTTTCAAATGAACAATCTTCGTGCACTAAACATACATACGTATACAAATACAATTCTCGTTTCAGAAGCGGAAGGGATTAAAAAACCACATCCTGAGATTTTCGAACGAGCTTTACAAAAGCTACATGTGAAGGCAGAAGAATGCATGTACGTTGGAGATCATCCAGAAAATGATGTATTTGGTTCTGAACAAGTAGGGATTCTTGGTGTTTGGAAAAGAGATTCATTTTGGGGTGACTTTAAGCATTCGCATGTGGTGGACGATTTGTTGGAGGTGCTTTCGTTGTTAGAGGTGGAGATACAAACAAGACAATAGTAAAAGGAGGCTTCTTTTCCCGAACGCCTCCTCTTCCTTTATTATTCATATACTGTAAACTGTGGTTTACTCGGATGATCCTTAACTAGCGCACCATCTGGAAACTTTGAAACTTTTTGATATAGAGCAATGTCACCGATACAGCCTGCTGTTAGTAAAATCCCTAAAAATGAGATTGATTGCATATTCGTAGCTAACCCAATTACAATTGGCAAAATTCCAGTTGGTAAAAACGGCAGCATTAACACTTTCTTCATTTGCTTTACTGTAATTTCTTTTTTAGAATGAGCGTATGCTACACCTAATTTCCAATTGACGCCCCATTTTAGTTCACTCCACGGAACACCTCCGATATAGCGAAACCCTATTAAATGTATCGCTTCATGAATACAAACAAGAACAATCATTGCGATAATAAAAAGAAACAGGGTTGGTAACGTAATTTCAACTTGAACCCCGCCTGAAAGAAGTGAATGTAAAAAACTAATTCCAATCGCCAGAGCGAATGCTATACAACATGAATAGACATTTAACTTAACCATCGAAACAGTAACAGTCGTTTCTTTTCTTTTATCCATCTTTCCCCTCCTAAAATGTAAATATATCTTTACAAAAATTGTATAATATACCCAAAATAATGTAAAGATATATTTACATTTATTCTTGAACACAAAAAAAGAAACCGGCCACTTTACTTCGTAAAACAGCCGATTTCTTCTATATGTTTCATCGTGCGTGCCAATACATCGTCACGCATTATAAAGCTAAATTTTCTATCCGTTTTAATGTTGTCAGGAATGTCTGTTAATAAAACAGAGCCTTTCGTTTCTTCGTAATGCGTATGTTCTTCTACCGCACTAATTGTTGCAAAATAAATGTTTTTAATGATTATTTTGTCTTTTCCAGATACTTTATATTGTCCTAAGTAAGTTAAATCAGAAACTATGCCGCCGGTTTCTTCATGAACCTCTCGAACTGCCGCTTCTTCCGGTGTTTCCCCTAGTTCTACTTTACCACCTGGAAATTCAAGACCGCGACGTAAATGATGCGTTAATAACCATTGATCCCCGTACCGGCATACAACCCAAACATGCTTTGGCTCAGGAGAAAATGGATAACGTTCAAACGATAATTGTACAGTGTTGTGGTAATAATCTTTAAATTTGTACATGCCATTACTCCCCTATTGATGGTTACAAGTTTTTCCTACCACAAATTGTAGCATATTCTCGCTTTTCTGCATAATATTATCCAATTACAATCCATTGATTATTCCCATTTGCGCGACTAATTCTTTCGTCTCATGATTTCCTAAATCGTAAATCATTTTATATGCTTTTTGTAGTTGTTCATCATATCGGTCATTATTTGAATCGTGATGATACTCAACAAATGGAACGTGGGAGCGTACAAATGACCCTAAATCTTCTACATATGCTTGATCAAAGTGCTCTCTTAATTCCGTAATTTCCTCATCATTTGCGGAAATCTCAAAATTATACGTATCCGCCGTCTTCACTTGTGAAATTTGACCATTTCCTATTGATATATAATATGTTTTTTTCGTCTCCATGTAACACCCTTCTTTCATCCTTTTATTTTCTATTGTTTTCATTAATTACAAAATTATGTAAAATAAAGAAAAGGAGGGATTTTATGTTCAAAATATTAATTATCGGTATTATCATCGTCCTAATCATCCTCGTACTCTCCATCATGACAATTAATAAAGGCTATGCTTATAAACATTCCGTCGATAAACTAGAAGACAATCCTTATACAAAAAAGAATAAGGAGAATTCCTAATATACTTCGCATCATAGTAGCACTCACTGTGATCGTTATGTCGGCAATTGGATTATATACAGGTCAAAATAATTTTTTACCTCTTTCACAATTTCTATTAGGGGCTTTAATGTTTCTCATCGCATTTGAACAAATAAAGAAAAAGGAATCAGCAACTGGACTTATTTGTATTATTGCCGGTGCTTTCATTTGGATTGTTCTCATCATTAGCTATATCAAATAAAAGGAGGTACATGCATGCTAAAAGGAGTACGGATTACTTTATCACTTATTGCTTTATCTATAGCAATCTATGGATTTTTTACTAGTAATAGAGAAATAATGCCGTATATGTTTATCTCTTTAGGAGTTATGGCCCTCACCATAAGTTTAGAGGAAATATTAAAGAGGCAAACAGGAGGTAGTGTGCTCGCTCTACTAGCAGGAGCCGCTGCTTTATTTATTGGTTTCACAGAAATATTCCGATAAATGGTCTAAAGGAGGCTATACAATGCTAACTCTAACTATATTACGGAGTTTTTTAGCATTTCTCATGCTTCTCTTACTCATTCTAAGCACTTATATCCATGTTACCGATAATTTTTCACTTCTCCCATACGTACAATTTATTCTCAGTTGTTTCTTTATTCTTCTAGGAATTAATGAATTGAAATCCGGACGAAAATCAATGAGTATCCCGTATTTTTTCGTTTCCAGTCTCATATTCTTCTTTTTAATATCAAACTACTTTCGTTATATGTAGAATGAAATTTTGACCAATTTAGCATTTATAATTATTTTCTCTCAGTAACTATTTCTTTCTACTTAAGGGGGATTCCATGTTAAAAAACATTCAAATTATAATCGCCACTATCGCTCTTTCTCTCGCCCTATTTAGCTTCTTTGCAAACTTCACTATTCTTTTACCTTACGTGTTTATCCTTTTAAGTATTATGTGTATCCTTTTTGGAATCGATGAAATAAAGAAGCCGCAAAAAACGAAAGCATTTGTTTATTTTCTCTGTTCTGCCTTTGTTTTATATGTTGGAGTGTCTAGTATACTTTCATAAAAAAAGAACATGTTCGCTCTTAATAAAATAAAAAACTGCCCTTTCACAGGCAGTTTTTTATTTTATCCAAACACTTTCTCAAGTTCATCTTTATCTTGGCTTAACCAGAAGTTCATTAAGCGTTGTGCTCCTTCTAAGTCGTGAAGCTTCGCTTGACCACATTGTGTTTCATTTGCAGCTGGAATTTCTGTAATTTGAACCGCATCTTTTAATGTTAGTTCTAATAAATCAATGATTTCTCGTACTGTCGGTGTTCCGCTTACTACAAGATAATATCCTGTTTGGCAGCCCATCGGTGAAATATCGATAATATCAAAATGCGGATAACGATCAATATATTTACGTAAATTAAATGCTAATAAATGTTCTAACGTATGAATAACATCTGGTTTCATTGCTTGTTTATTCGGTTGGCAAAAACGAATATCGAATTTATTTACAATACCGTCACTACCTACATTGTGAACTCCGCAATGTCTTACATAAGGTGCCTTTACAATCGTATGATCTAATTCAAAGCTTTCTACT
>Ga0102589_1004908_pt1 | contig 12129 bp, 7 predicted proteins | sample AraplaMF_Col_mLB_FD_76858 | JGI IMG/M metagenome (GOLD analysis project Ga0102589, IMG submission 76858) | Arabidopsis root microbial communities from the University of North Carolina, USA - plate scrape MF_Col_mLB | ecosystem: Host-associated > Plants > Roots > Endosphere | place: USA... | reverse complement strand
CTTCTAGATAACTTCACTTCTGATGCATGATTTGTATGTATTCTCTTCCCTTGCCCAACCATCCGGTTGCTCCTCCTCTTGCCCCCTATGAAATCAGGGCATTCCAATCTATGCTTCCATTCTCCTCCAACCTCAGATCATATGCAAGAAAAAAAAGACTCCTTGATGTTATCCACCAAGGAGCCTGTCTGTAGGACATGTATGTATCGCCTTATGTGATATGTGAAGATCAATTGTTCAAAGGCTTGATGGCGATTACCAACCCTGCACCATTACCCAATCCGCATATAAAAATACAAGCAAGCTCACAACGGCGAAGCCGAGCGCAAATAGGTTGCGAGGACGCTGCTTGACTTGGCGTAGAACTGCCCAGATCAAGAGTAAAGTAAACGCAATCATAAATAGATCAAAATGCTGATAGGTGCTTTCGCTCTGTTGTGCTGCTTCGGCCAAAAACATGGTGTGACCTCCCTCTACACGTTCATTATACTCATATGCATCTATGTTATATTTACCCAGCAAAAGAATCAAGGCAAATTTTTCATATTTAACAAGATTGTCACCAATATTTCATGATTTATCCCTTGTCATTGAAACCCTGCATGATAGTTGTCATTGAGTGAGAGATTAGATGGACATGTTTTCGCCACATCATTCCGTACCTGTGCCTTTCACTTTACTTGGCTTCATTCTCCCGATGCCATTCATAAGAGAAATTGAATGTATTCATCAGAAATTATAATAGCACTTGTCTTCACCATGCATTGTCGCCTTGCTGGAAATATGTTACGATTACCTCACCTATAAAACATACTATTTATATCGGAATAAACAAGTTTAGAGGGAATGAGGGACTGCCAATGGCTTATGATCCAATTTGGATGCAAGACCCTGTAAAGCTGAATAAGTTCGAGTTTGTCAAAATGGAGAAGGACGGTCTTGATGTCATTCGCGATATTATCGAGACGTATGCGCAGCAAGGCTATGAATCCATCCCCGAAGATGACAAAGGTCGTTTCAAGTGGGCCGGTGTCTATGAGCAGAAGCCGAAGGACGGACATTTCATGATGCGCATCCGCATCAATTCCGGTATTATGTCCGCCGCTCAAGCTCGAACGCTAGCCGATATCGCTGAGCTGTACGGCAGAAGCCTGATGGACGTAACGACACGCCAAGCGATTCAGTACCACTGGCTGAGAGTCGAGGACTTCCCCGATATCTTCAATCGCCTTGAACAGGTTGGACTCTATTCTTATGAGGCTTGCGGCGACTGCCCGCGAACGATTGTCGGCAATCCGCTTGCTGGCATTGATCCCAATGAATTAATGGATACAACCGATCTCGTAAATGAAGTAAATGATTTTTTCCTCTTGAATCGAGACTTTTCCAACTTGCCGCGCAAATACAAAATGTCGATTTCCGCCAACATCTATAACAATGCGCATGCTGAAATAAATGACTTAGCCTTCACCCCTGCCGTCAAAATCATTGATGATGAAGAAGTGATCGGCTTCCACGCCCATGTCGGAGGTGGATTGTCCGCCAAGCCGCACTTGGCGCAAAAGCTTGATATGTTCATACGCCCTGAGGAAGTGCTCAAGGTCGCCATCGGCGTAACGACACTATTCCGTGACAATGGATTCCGTGAGAAGCGCCATCATGCCCGTCTGAAGTTCCTTATCGCGGCTTGGGGTGTAGAGGCTTTCCAGAATCGCTTGGAGGAGCTGATCGGCAAGTTCCCTACTCGTGGTGAGGATAGAACCGTCGGCTGGCAAGCAGCCTACTTCGACGGCGTACATCCACAGAAACAGAACGGCCTCTTCTATATTGGACTCAACGTGCCAATCGGCCGGTTGGATAGCCACGAGTTCCGCCAGCTGGCTGACGCAGCTGAACAATACGGTGACGGATTACTACGGACAACGATGTCCCAGAACATTGTTCTGACTGGCATACCTGAATCTCACATTGACGAGGTTCTTGCTCTCCCCGTGCTGCAGCGCATTACGCCACATCCTAAGCCATTCATGAGCCGGACGGTATCATGCACAGGCAACGAATTCTGCAACCTAGCGATCGTAGAAACGAAGGAACGCGCAAGACGCGTAGCTGACTATTTGGATGAGCATATCACCGATCTGGATGAACAAATTCGCATTCACTTCATTGGTTGTCCTAACGCCTGCGGTCAGAAGCATGTCGCTGATATCGGCTTACAGGGCTCTCTCGTGAAGACGGAGCAAGGCATGGTCGATGCTTTCGATATCGCAGTCGGTGGCATACTCGGCCCGAATGCCCGTTTCAACACAACGTTGAAAGGGCGTGTAAAGGGCGACGACGTCCCATACGTCCTAGAACAGCTCCTTCGCTTCTATAATGAGGAGCGCAAAGCAAATGAGACATTCCATCATTTCTTCCTCCGTGTCGGTGCAGAAGCGTTCCAGCAGCGCCTGACCGAGATTCTAGCTGCTCCTATCGGCTAAGCCTAATGAGAGAGAATACATCCACCCCGCACCAGCCTCCCCTGTTATGAACATGAGACCAACCTTAGCTAAGCGCTCTGGCTGGTCTCTTCATTTCACAGCATATGATTTATTGAGAAAAGTTCTGCATTATTACTTGTCTTCGTCCAGCATGCACCATACTCTGCGATTATTATACTGCAGCCTTCGTACGATTAATCGCCTTAGCTAAAAATGACTTGCCTAACATTGCTCCTAACATTACTTATCGTACCATGATTCAGCCTAACATGTGCTGTAAGTTGCCTTATGCCTATTACTCGTCCTTCAGTTGAATCTCCTCGTAAGAACGAATCATCACATCTGCGGATTCAGGCGCTGTATCAAATTGATTCGCTTCATCAATGAAGATTTGAAGACTTGAGCCAGCAGCGTGTCCCATTTCCATATCCCCAACCGAATCTCCGATCACAGCTATCTCATGTGGTTCCAGACCGATCTCTCGGCAGGCCAGCTCCACCATGTCCGGATAAGGCTTCCCTTGAGCTACACAATCATCGCCAACGACCGCATCGAAATAATGGCGGATTCCCATCTTCTCCAAATGCTGCTCAGATGGCCCCTTATCATCTGCTGTTACAACCGCCATCTTAAGTCCATGCTGACGGCAGCGTTCCAGAAACGGCACAACGCCTGTTACCGGGATTATATTAGCATGCTCCAGCAATTGCTCATTCGCCTGCTCAAACACCTCAGTTACCCGCTGCACAGCGCGGTTCCACGGCACTCCTTCTTTATAGAGCAAATAAGTCGCGATCGAAATCATCTGCGTCGGAGAACCCATCGCCAGTGGCCCTTGCCGATCATGCGAACGTATCGATCCATCTGGCTCGATGTGAACGCCTAAAATATATCCCGGATCTTCCGGCAAAGAGCCGCCCTCTTGCTTCAGCTCCTGTTCCAATCCCTTCATTACCGTCTCCGCCCACCAGCCCCACAGGCTAATGAACTGTAACAGCGTTCCATCCTTGTCGAACAAAATACCGCGCACCTTTGCACTGCAAGAACCTACTTGAAGCTGAACCATCTGCACCATCCTCTGCAAGATCATTATCGTTGCCCTACCATTTCGGCATACATAGCTCGGTCTCCTGCTGCATTCCTTAACTGCTTCAACATTTCTCGACATGGGATCGGGATGTTAAATGGCAATTCCAGGAAACACATCCAAAACACATTTAATAACACGTTCGAAAAACAAACTGCACAAAAAGGCACGGCCAGCTGTTATAAGCCGTACCGTGCCTGTATCGTACATCAATGAAACGATGCTGATTCTACACTTGCTGCGCTTCCCGATCCTTCTTCGTTAGCTGCTTCGTACGCTCCGCATCGCGCTCCAAGATCGGCTTCAAGTACTTGCCTGTATAAGACGCAGGTACCGTGACGACTTGCTCCGGCGTTCCGTGCGCAACGATTGTTCCGCCTCCGCTGCCGCCTTCTGGACCCAAGTCAATAATATAGTCTGCGGTCTTAATAACATCCAGATTGTGCTCGATAACGAGCACCGACTCACCGGAATCGACAAGTCGATGCAGCACTTGCAGCAAGCGATCAATATCCGCAACGTGAAGACCTGTAGTCGGTTCATCCAAAATGTAAATCGTCTTGCCTGTGCTCCGGCGATACAACTCAGCTGCCAGCTTCACGCGCTGTGCCTCACCGCCAGACAATGTTGTCGCAGGCTGTCCGAGCTTCATGTACCCAAGGCCGACATCAAGCAATGTCTGAATCTTGCGATGGATACGAGGAACGTTCTGGAAGAACTCCACTGCATCCTCGATCGTCATTTCCAGCACATCTGCGATGTTCTTCCCTTTGTATTTCACTTCCAGCGTCTCACGATTGTATCGCTTGCCCTTACATACCTCACAAGGTACATAGACGTCAGGCAGGAAGTGCATCTCAATCTTAATAATCCCGTCTCCACGACATGCTTCACAGCGTCCGCCCTTCACGTTGAAGCTGAAGCGTCCCTTCTTGTAGCCACGGATCTTCGCTTCATTCGTTGAAGAGAACAGGTCACGGATATCATCGAATACACCTGTATACGTGGCTGGATTCGAACGTGGCGTTCGCCCAATTGGGGATTGATCGATATCAATGACTTTATCGATATGCTCAAGTCCTCGAATTTCCTTGTGCTCACCTGGGCGTACCTTTGCCTTGTTCAAATCTCGCGCCAGCGTTTTGTACAAGATCTCGTTGACGAGTGTCGACTTGCCTGAGCCGGATACGCCAGTTACTGCAGTGAAGACGCCCAGTGGAATCTTTGCATGAACGCCGCGCAAATTGTTCTCCTTCGCACCACGAACCTCCAGCCAGCGTCCATCCGTCTTGCGGCGTTCCTCAGGTACGGGGATAAACTTGCGACCGCTCAAATAAGCCCCGGTAAGCGAGTTCTTATCCTTCATGATCTGCTTCGGCGTGCCTTCAGCTACAACCATACCGCCGTGGATACCAGCGCCAGGGCCGATATCGATAATATAATCGGCTGCAAGCATCGTATCCTCGTCATGCTCGACAACGATAAGCGTATTCCCGAGGTTGCGCATATGCTCCAGCGTCTGGATTAAGCGATCATTATCACGCTGATGCAGACCGATACTAGGCTCGTCCAAAATGTACAGAACGCCCATCAAGCTCGAGCCAATCTGTGTCGCCAAGCGAATGCGCTGTGCCTCTCCGCCAGATAGCGTTCCCGCTGCACGGTTCAAGGTCAAATACTCAAGCCCGACGTTCACGAGGAAGCCAAGACGCGAATTTATCTCCTTCAGAATGAGGTGAGCAATCAACTGCTCCTTCTCTGATAGCTCTAAGCCGCTAAAGAAACGCTGCGCTTCTCCGATAGAGAGCGAGGTGACATAGGCCATGTTCTCATTGCCTACCGTAACCGCCAAGCTTTCCTTGCGCAAACGATGCCCTTTGCAGGAGGCGCATGGCTTCGCACTCATAAACCCTTCAATATATTCACGGATGCCCTCGGATGCCGTCTCACGGTAGCGGCGCTCCAGATTATGAACGATACCTTCAAACGGCACAAAGGCTTCCTTCTTATGACCGAAATCATTCTCATATCGGAAGCGAACCTTTTCACCGCCCGTACCATTCATCAATTTGGACATCTGTTCCTTGTCTAATTGTGATACCGGAACATCCGTAGAAATTCCATAATGCTCGCATACCGCAGCCAAGAACTGCGGATAGTAGTTCGACGTGCTGCCTGCCCATGCTTCAAAAGCGCCATCCTCAATCGTGCGCTCACGATCCGGCACCAGCAGTTCAGGATCGACAATCATCTTCATACCGAGTCCATCACATTCTGGACAAGCACCAAATGGACTATTGAAGGAGAACATGCGGGGAGCAAGCTCATCGATACTGAAGCCGCATTCTGGACAAGCCAGATTCGAGCTGAACACCAACTCTTCCTCGCCGATAATATCCACAATCAGCTTGCCGTCTGACAGCTTCAACGCTGTCTCAATCGAATCGGCGAGACGCGATTGCACATCTTCCTTCACGACAATTCGATCTACAACAACCTCGATATTGTGCTTGCGATTCTTCTCCAGCTCAATCGTCTCGGACACATCACGCAATTCTCCATCCACACGAACCCGCACGAAGCCTTGCTTTTGAATATCAGCAAATACTGTCTTATGCTCCCCTTTGCGTCCAGAAATGACTGGGGCTAGCAATTGCAGCTTCGTACGCTCTGGGTACGACATGATACGATCCACCATCTGTTCCACGGTTTGCGACGTAATCTCTATTCCGTGCTCTGGACAATGTGGATGACCGACACGTGCGAACAATAGTCTCAAGTAGTCGTAGATTTCCGTAACCGTACCAACCGTTGAACGCGGATTGCGGCTTGTCGTCTTCTGATCAATTGAGATGGCTGGAGATAGCCCATCGATGGAATCGACGTCCGGCTTCTCCATTTGCCCAAGAAATTGACGCGCATAAGCGGATAGGGACTCCACATACCGGCGCTGCCCTTCAGCGTAAATCGTGTCGAAGGCTAATGACGATTTGCCCGAGCCGCTAAGACCCGTAAGTACAACGAACTTGTCGCGCGGGATCGTCACATCGATATTTTTCAAGTTGTGGGCACGCGCCCCTTTAATCACAATATGTTCACTAGCCAATGGATTACCCCTCCTGCTCGTTCAGGTTCACTCGAACCACGTACGGCACCTAAAATTACTGCTCTATGTTAGTCCATCGCCTTCAATTCCAACAAAGCATCACGCAGTTCGGCTGCTCGTTCGAATTGGAGGTTCTTCGCGGCATCTTTCATTTCCGCTTCCAATCGCTGAATGACCGAATGACGATCCTTCTTTGACATCTTCTCGACGGACTTGCTGATATCGTACCCTTCCTTCGACTCCGCTGTCTTCGTCGCCTCGATCACATCGCGCACTTTCTTGCGGATTGTCTGTGGCGTAATGCCATGTTCCTCATTGAATGCGATCTGAATCTTGCGGCGCCGTTCTGTTTCAGTGATGGCTTTATGCATCGAATCCGTCATTTTATCCCCGTACATGATGACGCGTCCCGATGCATTCCGCGCCGCACGCCCAATCGTCTGAATGAGGGAGCGTTCTGCGCGAAGGAAGCCTTCTTTATCTGCATCCAAAATCGCAACCAGCGATACTTCCGGCAAGTCAAGCCCTTCACGCAGCAAGTTGATGCCGATAAGCACATCGTACACGCCTAGCCGCAAATCACGCAGCAGCATCATCCGTTCCAAGGTTTTAATATCAGAATGCAAATAGCGAACCTTAATGCCGATTTCCTTCAAATAATCGGTTAAGTCCTCAGACATCTTCTTCGTTAACGTCGTCACAAGGACACGCTCATCCTTATCCAAGCGAATGCGAATTTCTTCAATTAAGTCGTCAATTTGTCCCTTCGTAGGCCGTACTTCAATAACTGGATCCAGAAGGCCTGTCGGACGAATAATTTGCTCTACCATCTTTGGAGTATTCTCAAGCTCGAACGGCCCCGGTGTCGCTGATACGAACACAGCCTGACCTACCTTCTGCTCGAACTCCTCAAACTTGAGCGGTCGATTATCCATCGCCGACGGCAAGCGGAATCCATGATCAACAAGCACTTCCTTCCGCGCTCTGTCACCGTTGTACATCGCACGTACCTGTGGGAGAGAAACATGAGACTCATCGACCACGACAAGGAAGTCGTCAGGGAAATAGTCAAGCAATGTATACGGCGTTGCACCCCGTTCGCGGAATGTGAGCGGTCCGGAGTAGTTCTCGATCCCCGAACAGAAGCCCATCTCCTGCATCATCTCGATATCATAGCGAGTACGCTGCTCCAAACGCTGTGCTTCTAACAGCTTGCCCATACTGCGCAGTTCTTCTAACCGTTCTTCCAATTCACGCTCTATATTGACGAGAGCCACCTTCATTGTCTCTTCTCGTGTTACGAAGTGAGACGCCGGGAAGATTGCGATATGTTCTCGTTCACCAATAATTTCACCAGTCAGCACATCTATTTCAGTAATTCGCTCAATCTCATCACCGAACAGCTCCACACGAACTGCGTTCTCACCGTTCGAGGCAGGGAAGATTTCAACTACATCGCCCCGCACCCGGAACGTGCCGCGTGTGAAGTTCATATCATTGCGTTGGTACTGAATATCGACTAGTTTGCTAAGAATCACGTTCCGTGGCTTCTCCATCCCCACCCGAAGCGACAATACAAGGTTTCCGTATTCCATCGGGGAGCCTAGACCATAGATACACGATACACTCGCTACAATAATAACATCACGGCGTTCGAACAAGGAACTGGTAGCAGAGTGACGAAGTTTGTCGATCTCTTCATTGATACTAGAATCTTTCTCAATGTACGTATCAGAAGAAGGAATATAGGCTTCAGGCTGATAGTAATCGTAGTAGCTGACGAAATAAGACACAGCATTGTTCGGGAAGAACTCCTTGAATTCACTGCATAGTTGTGCAGCGAGTGTCTTATTGTGTGCAATAATTAGTGTAGGACGATTCAACCGAGCAATTGTCTGGGCGATTGTGAAGGTCTTCCCTGTTCCTGTCGCTCCGAGCAGCGTCTGATACCGTTTCCCTTGATTGATGCCTTCAACCAATTGTTCAATCGCCTTAGGCTGATCCCCTTGAGGAGAGAATTCGGATACTAGCTCAAAAGGTCTGTCTTCCCTTTCAAAGTCCGTCACAATCTCACCACTTTCTACTTAATATCATGTATATCTTATATGATGAACTGTATCTGTCCAGAGCTCGGAACTGCATCAAGCAGCCGTACTCCGACCCGTACAGCAAAACGCTTCTGTAATGAAAATAAATTCCTGCCTCATTCTCTGTTTATAGGCATTTCATCCTGCTTATTCGCGCAAAAAGCGCCCGTTCTGGGACACTCTAGGACTCTTGACTCAAAACTTTGGTACAGCCCCGCAAGCGCCCTCTCCCCCTAAACTTTACCCAATTTCCACCCGATAAACATATCAGGTACAGCATGGCGGAAGAATGGGTTCGCTCAGGTCTGTTGCCATGATATAGTATGGATGCTGAAATCGTTGCAAAGAAGGATCCCGCATGAGGCGGACATCATCTTTACATATGGAAAATAAGAATGTTTGTTCCCTTTTCCATTATACTCTTTTCATCGATTGGATGCAAATGGGAAACACTGAACGGGAGAGAGGATTATTTATGGACAAAACAACTGTAATTGGCATTCTTGCCGGCTTAGCTGCACTCATCGGTGGCTTCCTGTGGGAAGGTGGACAGATGGGTGGCCTATGGGAGAAAACAGCTGCACTCATCGTCTTCGGCGGAACGATTGCCGCTGTCGTCATCAGCTTCCCAGGCAGTCGGCTGCGCAGTATCCCGAACGCACTTAAGATGGCATTCGGCCGCAAATCAACAAATGCACAGCAATTAATCGACGACATCGTCGCCATGAGTACTGTCGCTCGCAGAGAGGGTGTCCTCGCCCTAGAGAATCAGGCCCACACTCATGAGAACGGATATTTGCGTGATGGCATCATGATGATTGTAGACGGAACTGATCCCGAGCTCGTGAAACAGATGATGGAGCTGGAGATGGATGCCATCGAAGAAAAGCATGAAGGCTATGCAAAAATATTCGAAGCAGCTGGCGGTTATGCGCCAACAATGGGGATTATCGGTACCGTTATGGGTCTAATTCACGTCCTCGGCAATTTGTCAGATCCGGCTTCGCTCGGACCATCAATTGCCGTTGCCTTCACAGCCACCCTATACGGAGTTGCAACCGCGAATATCATTTACTTGCCGATTGGAAGTAAAATTAAAGCGCGCAGCATGGAAGAATTACGTGTCATGGAAATGATCGAATACGGAATCTTAGCGGTACAAGCCGGCGAGAACCCGCAAATTATTCGTAAAAAACTCGGCTCATTCCTGCTCGCCGAAGACTCCTTCGAACCGCTCAAGTTGGTTCCAGAAGCAAAGCGGGGGATGATTCATGAGACGCAGAAATAGAAAATCAGGAGCACGCGCTGAGAATCACGAGCGCTGGCTCATTACGTACGCGGATCTCATTACCCTGCTCATGATCTTCTTCGTCGTCATGTATGCCATGAGTAAGATTGATGTGGATAAATATGAGTCTCTGTCTGAAACGCTGCAGGTATCCTTCCGCAATACGGATACGTCCTTAAAGGGCTCCACTATTCTGGATGGGTCCTATGCGAAGCCAGGACAAACAGGAGACAAACAAACCAAGCAAGACGGCACCGACGGCAAGGACAAAGAAGAAAAAGCCGTTGCAATAGGTACAATTACGAACAAGGATCTGGCCTTCCGCAAGCAAGAGGCGGAGCTGAAAAACTTCATGGGTGTCATCCAACAATATATCGATGAGAACAAACTAGGCAGCCAAATTACCGTATCTGATACGCCAAAAGGAATCGCCATCCGAATGAGCGATCGACTGCTGTTCGATTTGAGTCGTGCAGAATTGAAGGAAAATGCATTCCCTCCACTGAAGAAGCTTGCTACCTTACTTCCGAAGCTGAGTACATCCATCAGCATTGAGGGACATACGGACAACTTACCGTTCGCCCAAGGCGGCCGCTATAAGGATAACTGGGAGCTATCCGCTGCACGAGCCCTATCCGTTCTTCGTTACTTCGTAGATGATAACAAGCTCGATGCCGCACAATTCCAAATTGCCGGCTATGGCGAAACTCGTCCACTTGTGGATAACGACACAGAGCAACATCGTCAACAAAATCGACGCGTAGAAATCATTGTTCTGCGGAAAATGGTGCAATAGACGTTCGTTAGCTGATTCAAGCGCATGGTTATCCAATAGTTATTCACAGGATAAACCGTACTTATCCACGTTATTCACGGACTTATCTACAGAATGTTAACAACTTGTCGACAAAATCATATATTTCAATCCTATTATCCACAATCCACAAGATTAGATATATTTGAGTTCAAAAAACAAAGGGATTAATTAGAGTAGTTGCACAACTGACTCTGATTAATCCCTTTTTGTTAAATGCTTAATCTCGATTCTCGTATACAAATCCCACTCAGTTTGCTGTATATCCCCAAAAACAATTGAGTAGATTGGATTCCCGAAAATTATTATCCTTACTATGCTCGATTATCCACATCTGTAGGCATTGATGCATTCAACGTCTTCGCAGCCTCACTCATGTGGTCTGCAGACTGCACATCGTTCTCTGCTTGCTCGCGCAGCTTACGCTTTGCTCCGCGCTTGGAACGAGTCCAAGGCACTAACAAGTATGAAAATAAGGACGGAGCCCGTGTAACTGCTACATATTCAACCCGATCATCAGGAGCAAGCAATACGCCCAGCTGATGGTGCTCACCAGCATAAATAGCCCGCTGCAAGAAACGAACCTCACCTGATAAGTTGTTCACTTCCAGCTTACAGAACGCGGAATTCATACGGAGTGCCTGATGCAGCTCCGCCTTCGTCCTTACCTTCACACCGTTCACCTTCACAATCACTTCACCTTGCATAATACCAAGCTCCGCTGCCGGACTATTCGGCAGGACAGCCAAAATGCGGAGTCCTCCAGCATCTTGGGTGAACACCGGACTATGTTCCGCTTCTTCTCTGCGACTCAACCAGATTAAGCCCTCATGCATGCCGATCGCTGCAATTGCGGCCACAGGCACAAGCGGCGCCCACCAAGCAGCAGCTAATGAAATCGCAAGCAACAGTGACGCATACGCGAACAAACGCGTACTGCTTAGCGCTGCTTTCTGCTGTGGAAGCTTCGTAAACGTCAGCTCGGAGAAGCCAATAACAATCGGAAACGCAATGAGTGACCAACCATGCTGCCACAGTTCTCCACCGAACAACGGCGTCCAAGGCAAAGCTGCTCCCTCACCCGCTGGAAAGAGTAGAAGCAGCGGAACTGGCCACATGCTCTGCATGCGATAGGCCCCGACGACGCGTCCACGCTTGCTCTCCATGAACATCGGCCCAGCCATACGCGCTGCCTGCTTGCGAATAAGGACAGCTTCAGCCGCATGCAGAAGTGCGACAAGCACCAGCAACCCAGCAGCGTCCA
>Ga0102589_1004907_pt1 | contig 12131 bp, 8 predicted proteins | sample AraplaMF_Col_mLB_FD_76858 | JGI IMG/M metagenome (GOLD analysis project Ga0102589, IMG submission 76858) | Arabidopsis root microbial communities from the University of North Carolina, USA - plate scrape MF_Col_mLB | ecosystem: Host-associated > Plants > Roots > Endosphere | place: USA... | reverse complement strand
GGGGGGGGGGGGGGGGGGGGGGGGGCGGGGCGGTTCTGATCGCCACATGTCGCATCTTGAGACGCTGTCCCTCTTCCCCTCTCCCGCGCGCGGGAGAGGGGAGCATGAAGGCGTTGAGGCTGGCTTGATGCCTGGTTTTCGCTCCCCTCTCCCATGAAATGGGAGAGGGGCTGGGGGAGAGGGCGGGGCGGTTCTGATCGCCACATGTCGCATCTTGAGACGCTGTCCCTCTCCCCCCGCCCCCTCTCCCGCGCGCGGGAGAGGGGAGTAAAAAAGCGCCGCGGATACGTCAGAAGCGGTGACGCACGCCGATGATGGCGCCGAACTGGTTCTGGCCGGCGCCCACCTGTTCGCTGGTGGCGGTCAGCGTGGTGGCGCTGCCGTTCAGCGACGGACCGAAGCCCGACAGGCCCATCGACGAGCCGTTGCGGTTTTGCGCGTAGGCGGCGATGGCGTAGACATCGGTGCGCTTCGAGAACGCGTAGGTGCCCGACAGCACGAAGCTGTACGGATCGCCACTGCTGTTGCGCACGTCGGTGTAGTACGCGGCGCCGGTCACGGCGATGGCCGGGGTTACCTGGTACGTGGCGCCGAGCCAGTACAGGTTGGTGCGCAGCGAGCTGCTGGCGAAGTCGCCGTAGTACCAGCGATAGCCGGCGAACGCGCGGCCACGGCCGAAGTTGTAGCTGGCGCCGAGGGTGGCGCGGCGCTCGCGGTTGTCGTCGGTGGCCACGGTGCTGCCGCGCACTTCGTCGTAGACCACGCGGGCCGACACGGGGCCCGAATCGTAGCCGCCCGAGACCGACCAGTTGCGTCCGGCCTTGTAGTCGCCCGGCACTTCGCCGCCGGCGCTGCTGTCGTAGCCGGTGCTGTAGAACAGGCCGTAGTAGAACGCGCCGGTCTGGCCGGTGAACTTGAGCGAGTTATCGGCGCGTCCCGACATCCACTTGTCGTGCATCAGCACCGAGTACCGCGTGGCGATGGCCATCGGGTCGTAGGCCAGCGAGAAGTCGTACAGCACGGTCTGGTGACGGCCCAGCGACAGCGTGCCGTACTGGTTCTGCAGGCCGACGAACGCCTGGCGGCCGAACAGGCGGCCGCCCTGGTTCATGCTGCCGGTGTCCAGATCGAAGCCCGATTCCAGCGTGAAGACAGCCTTCAGGCCACCGCCCAGGTCTTCGGCGCCGCGCAGGCCCCAGCGCGACGTCGACAGGTTGCCGGCCGACATGCGCACGACGCTGTTGCTGCCGCCCGTGGCGGCGTTGGGCGCGTGGGTCAGGTACTCCACGCCGGCATCCACCACGCCGTACAGCGTGATGCTCGGTTGCGCCTGCGCGGCAGCGGGCAGGGCGGGCAGGATGGCCATGGCGGCCAGGCAGGCAATTCGGGTCTTCATGCTTCGTTATCCTTGTAGTGAGACGCGCGCACGCGCGCCTCCTTACGGCTCGGACGCGTTTGCGGCGCCTGAAATGTAACGATTGGTGTCGAAGCAAAGAAGAGCGAATCGACTGACACATTGTCTTTAGATGCGAACAATAAAGCCGCACCCCGAAGGGCGCGGCTTTGGCGGGTTTCAGCGTGTTTGGCAGGCGTTCAGCGGTGTTGCCGCCTCGCTACGCCTTACTTCTTCAACAGCGGACACTGCGATTTGCCGGGCGGCATGAAGGCCTGGTCGCCCGGTACCGTGGCCAGCAACTTGTAGTAGTCCCACGGATATTTCGATTCCTCGGGCTTCTTGACCTCGAACAGATACATGTCGTGGACCATGCGGCCGTCTTCGCGAATGCGCGCGTTGCGGGCGAAGAAGTCGTTGATCGGCATGGCTTTCATCTGCTTCATCACGGCCGCCGTCTCATCGGTGCCGGCCGCCTGCACCGCCTTCAGGTAGTGCGTGACCGACGAGTAGACGCCCGCCTGGCTCATGTTCGGCATTTTCTTGACCTTGTCGAAATACTTGCGCGACCACGTGCGCGTGGCGTCGTTCATGTCCCAGTAGAAGGCCTCGGTCAGCACCAGCCCCTGGGCCGTCTTCAGGCCGATGGCGTGGATGTCGTTGATATAGAGCAGCAGGCCGGCCATCTTCTGCGTGCCGTTCTTGGTCAGGCCGAATTCCGAGGCGGCCTTGATGGCGTTGACCGTGTCGCCACCCGCATTGGCCAGGCCCACCACCTGCGCCTTGCTGGCCTGCGCCTGCAGCAGGTACGACGCGAAGTCGCTGGTGTTGAGCGGATGCCGCGCGGCCCCCAGTACCTGGCCGCCCGTTTCGTTGACCACGGTCGTGGCCGACTGCTGGAGCGTGTGGCCGAACGCGTAGTCGGCGGTCAGGAAGAACCAGGTCTTGCCGCCGCGCTGGACCATGGCGCGGGCCGTGCTGTTGGCCAGCGCGTAGGTGTCGTAGGCGTAATGCACCGAGATTGGCGTGCACAGGTCGTTGGTGATGCGCTCGGTGCCGGGGCCCGAGAACACCACCACCTTGTTCTTTTGCTTGGCCACGTCCAGCACGGCCAGCGCCGGGGCCGAGGCGGCCACGTCGAGGATGGCGTCGACCTTGTCCTGGTCGAACCATTCGCGCGCCTTGTTGGCGGCAATGTCGGCCTTGTTCTGATGGTCTACCACCACCAGTTCCACCTTCTTGCCCAGCACCTTGCCGCCGAAGTCGTCAATGGCCATCTGCGCGGCGGTGGCGCTGCCGCGCCCGGTGACGTCGGCATAGACGCCGCTCATGTCGAGCAGCAGGCCAACCTTGACCATGTCGTCGGAAATGCCAGCCTTGGGCTGGGCCAAGGCCGGCGCGGCGGCGGCCAGGGCCACGGCCGCGGCGATCAGCGTTTGTGCGAATGTCATGAGGTCTCCTCCGTTGTTGTTGTGATGTCTCGATGGCGCGCCCCGGGGTGCCGCCTGGCGTGCGGGCTGGGGCGCGATGCTGCGGCTAGACGGTTGCCACGGGCGTGGTGGGCGACCCCACGGCGCCTGGCAAGCGCAGCGGCGGGGCCGTCAGCATGAAGCGCGTGCGCTGGTGCGCGCGCAGCCAATCGGCCAGTTCGCGCAGATACCAGAGTTCGCCCAGCGGCAGGCCAAGCTTGAACAGGCAGTGATGGTGCAGCGGCAGCAGCGGGTGCGCGCGCGCGTCGTCGGCCGGCGGCAAGGCCGGGTAGCGCTCCACGGCATAGTTGTCGGCGATCAGCGCCGCGATGCCGGAATCGGAAATCCACTGCAGCAGCCGCTCGTCACGCCCGTTCAAGGCCGCGCAGCTGTGGTGCAGCACGTTTTCGTCGGGGTTGCGCTGCATCGACAGCACGACTTCGGCAAAGCCCGTGCGCAGCAACAGCATGTCGCCGGGCTCCACTTCCACGCGGTGGGCCTCCATGGCGCGCATCAGGTCGTCGTAGCCTACGTTGCGGAAGTCGGTGCCGAAGACGTCGGCCAGGTCCACCAGCACGCCCCGGCCCTGCATGCCTTTCACCGCGAAATTCTCGATACCGAGCGCATCGGCGTGGCTGGCATGGCCATGGCCGCAGTCGTGCGCGGCGAAGTGGTCGTCGTCGGCATAGTCCACCGGCCCCACGATGTCGGCGTTGGCGCGGTAGCCGTTGTAGTAGACGCGCTCGGGCCGGCCGTCGCCGTCGGCATCGAACAGCGCGCCCACGTGGGCCAGAGAATCCCATTGCGTCGAGTATTGCAGGCACAGCAGCACCTGATCGTCGCTGATGACGTCGGTGGCGGCCGGATTGACGCGGGCCAGCGGAAAGTTCAGGTACGGGGTGTCGTCCCGGAAGGTGGGCCGCAGCTCGGGCGGATGCCGGCGCGGATTGAGCTTGTTGCCGCCCGGGTAATCGAGCGGCATCGACAGGCAGAAGCTGATGCCCGACTGGATTTCCCTGGCGCCCTTGACCACTTGCTCGGGGCCGATGAGGTTGAGGCGGCCGAGTTGATCGTCGGGCCCGAAATCGCCCCAGTTGGAACCTTCTGGACGGTGCTTCCAGCGCATGCTTGGTGTCTCCCCTTGAAGTGTCTTTCACTGCGCAACCGTTGGGTTATAGGAGACTGCCGATGCGCCGTCATTCTGCGGCGCACCATGGTTCCGACAGGCGGAAGGCGCACGCGGGGCGGGCGATGCGGCGGCGTCCTACATCCGGGCGCGCAACCGGCCGACGTGGCAAGGCCGGGCGTGTCTCTACGATGAACAGAGAGGCCACAGAGATGCCACAAAAATCAAAATTGACATCGAACGGGAGGGCGCTGGTACGGCCACTGACGGCAACCCACAGGAGCCCCGACATGACAGGCAACATGATTTCAGCGGAGGCGGCCAGCACACGCATTGCCGCGCTCTATGACACCGAAGCCGACGCCACGCAGGCCGTCGACCTGGTCTGCAGCAGCGCCGGACTCGGCGCCGACCAGGTGCGCCTGATCCACCCGCACGAGGCCCATCTGGGCCACAAGCTCGAACCCGATGACGCAGGCATCGCGGGCACGGCCATCCGCTCGCACCTGACGCTGGGCGCATGCGGCCTGATTCTGGGCCTGCTCGTCATGGCCGTGTTGTACCTGCAAGGGGTGGAATGGGTGGCGCGCAATCCGTGGCCGGCAGCGGCGGCGGGTGCGTTTATCGGCGCGATGCTCGGCATGATGGGCGGCGGCCTGATCACGGCCCGGCCCGACCACCTCGCCGTAATCGCGCCCGTGCGCGAGGCCGTGCGGCACGGCCGCTGGGCCGTGCTGGTGAACCCGGAATCGCCGCAGCAATGCGACGACGCCATGCGCACGCTGCGCGGCACGCACGCCGAGCTGATGCGGTCGGCGTAGGGAAAGCTCGAAACCTGGGAACCTGGAAACGCGCGAAACGGCTACGGCCCGGGCCGGCTGTCACCCGCTACTCGCCGAGGAATTCCGCCAGCACCTCCAGGCCCTCGACGTGATCGGCCACCACCTTGGCGATCACGGCCAGCGGAATCGCCAGCAGCATGCCCCAGGTGCCCCACAGCCATGTGAACAGCAGCAGCGAGACGAACACGGCCACCGCGTTCATGCGCGCCATGCGTCCGGTCATCCAGGTGGTCATGCCATTGCCGATCAGCGTGGCGATCAGCAGTGATCCGCCCGCGGCGCCGGCCGCCACCGGCAGCGCGCCGCCAGACTGCATGAACGCGGCCACGCCCAGGCATACGGCCGTCACCAGCGAGCCGAAGTAGGGCACCAGGTGCAGCGCCGCCGCCACCAGCGCCCAGGTGCCCGCGTTGTTGATCGACAGGTACTTGAGCAACAGGTAAATGCAAAGGCCGAGCGAGGCGTTGGTGATCAGCAGCATCAGCATGTAGCGCTGGATCGACCGGTTGATCTCGTCGAGCATATGCACGTTGATCTTTTTCTGGCTGATGGTGGTGCCCACCATCTTGATGAACTTGCGCTTGAACATGTCGCCGGCCAGCAGCAGGAACCAGGTGAGGAACAGCACCACCACGGCTTGCGCCATCAGCGTGAAGACCCCGATCGAGCCGGCCCAGATCATCGTGTTGACGTTGTCAGGTGCCACCATGACCTGCGCGCCACGCGGGGCGGGCGGCTGGCCCGTGCCGCCGAGGATGGTGGCGGCGCGGCGTATTTTCGGCAGTACGGCGTCATCGCCGCTGATCAGCGCGCCCAGCGAGCGCGACAGCTTGCTGGCGATCTCGGGCAGCCGGTCGACGATCGACGACACCTGGCCCTGCAGCAGATACGCGCTGCTGAGCAACAACGCCAGCAGGCCCAGCAACACCAGCGTGGCGCCCACCACGCGCGGCAGGCGTTGACGCTGCAACAGCGCCACCAGCGGATCGAGCAGATAGGCGATGACGATGGACAGCACCACGGGCACGATGAAGTCGCGCGCCACGTGCAGCGCATAGAGCGACGCCAGCGCGGCCAGCACGGTCAGCGCGGTGCTGGCGCGACGCAGGGTCAGGGTCCAGGCAGGAGGTGTGGCGTCGGGCACCGCCACCGCTTCGGGTTCCGGCGGCGCCACAAGCGCTGCGTTGTCCGGCTCCGCCGCACTGCCGGCGGCATCCGGTTCCAATGCGCCGTCCGCCGGCGACGGCGCGGACCGCATGACGGGTGGGGGCGGAACGGTCGTCATGGCTCGCTTTACAGGGTGGGGAAACGGGGTGTGGAGACCTGCTCAGAGCATAGCGCGCGTCAACCGGCTCCGTTGTCGGCGTGGAGCGGGTTGGCATGTAGGACGCGTGCGCGTGGCGGAGGCGTCGCGTGGGGCCAAAACAAAACGCCGGTCTTGTGGACCGGCGTTCGGGTGAACCAGGGCGTGTGGCAATGATTCGGGTATTAACCTATCGCGTCAGCGTGGGCGGATCGTCACGCGGGCTCGGCGAAGTATCGAGGAACGGTTGCTGTTTGAGCAGGGGGTCGTTCTTGAGCATCCAGCGAACACCGAATACCAGGGCAACGATGCAGGCCAGCATATACGCAACGATCGCAGTGAGAGTCAGCATGTTTCTTCACAGGAGTAGGTTGCGACCGCAGTAGCCACGCTGCGCTCCGCACATTCGCCGGGCAAACGACGCGGAAAAACGACGCAGAATCAAATAAGGTCTGAACAAACGTGGCGGGCCGGATGGGAAGGGATTGTATGTGACAGCAGACGTGATGCCGACCCGATTTCGCCTGAAATTTTCTGTATGCCGATCTAAGCGCAACTAATATCGGCGGGTTGTGCGATGTCCATACATCCACGGGCCGGCAGGGCTGCAGGCCACGATATCGATGTCATGGGCAGCGAGGTCAGAATCAGAAATAGCAGCCCATGTTGTACTGCTCCGCGCGCAGCGCTTCCACGGCGTCGCGGTAGCGGTCGGCGCGGCTCCAGTACTCGGTCTGATGCATGGCGCGCTCGGCGGCACGGGCCTGGTACTCCAGTGCCCGGCACTGGTTCCAGAAGGCATTGCGGGCGCGCGCGTCCATCTCTTCGTCGCGGATCTCCAGCGCCTCGATCTGGCCGGCCAGCTGCGCGCGGTTCTTCAGCCAGGCCTGTTCGTCGCTGCGTACCTTGGCCGATTTCGTGACGGTGGTCACGTTGCCTTTCATCGTACGCGTGGCATTGGTATAGCCGGCGGGGCAGGCGCCCGACGTATAGAGCGTGTCCCCCGGACCCTCGCACTTGGTCACGGCGTGCGCCGCGCCCGAGGCGGCCAGGGTCAGCAGCAGGGTGACGAGGAGTCTGGACATGGCGGCGCTCGCGACGAGTCTCGATGCGCTTCACTGTAGGCGCGCGCCACGCGCGAGCCCAAGGCCGTCAAGGTATCCAGATATTTCACAACCTTGCGGAAGGCTTTCGGACTCAGGCGCTACCGGGCAGTTTCCCGGCAGCAAACCGGCAGCTACCCGGCAGCTACCGGGCTGACCCGGAGCCTACCGCAGCTGCCACACGCCCGCCTGCTCGGCCGCCACGCCGTCTGCCTCCAGCTTGCGCAGATGGGCCACCAGCGAGCGCAGGGCGATCGGGTGCTTGCTCGCGGGCACGTCGTCATAGACGCTGGCCACCAGCGTGGCCAGATCGGCGGGCGCCAGCGCGCGCAGGGCATTGAGCACCTTCGCTTCGCGCTGCTGCCGATGCCGCACCAGCAGGCGAATGGCGTCGTGCGGGCGCGGCATCAGGAAGCCGTGGCCTGGCGCGATCCAGTCGAGGTCTTCGTCCAGCAGCGCCTGCAGCGACGCCAGGTAGGCGCGCATGTCGCCATCGGGCGGGTTGATCACCACCGTGGAGCCCTGCATGACGTGATCGCCCGTGAAGAGTGTCTTTTCCTCTTCCAGCAGGAAGCAGAGGTGGTTCGACGCATGGCCCGGCGTGTGGATCACGCGCAGCGTGGTCTGCGGGCCCAGCGCGATGCGGTCGCCGTGCGCCGGCATGTGGTCGGGCGCGAAGGTCTGGTCCTGGCGGTCTGTGACGGCGGTGACGCGGCCCCACACGGGCGCCGAGGTGGCTGCGCGCAGGCGCACCGACCCCGGCGAGTGGTCGAGGTGGGTATGCGTGACGAGGATCCATTTCACCGGGCCGGGCGCGGCGGCCATCACGGCGTCGAAGTGGGCGGCATCGTCGGGGCCCGGATCGATCACGGCCCACTGGTTGTCCGCGCCGGCCACGAAATACGTATTGGTGCCCGGCCCGGTCATCACGTTGCCGTTGTTGGCGGTCACGCGCCAGACCCGCTCGGACAGCTTCACGGCCAGCCCGGGTTCCAGCACGTAGCGGCCGTGGCCGGCGCCATCGGGGTCGATGCGCGCGATCTCGGCGTAGGCCGGCTCGTCCGGCATCACCGGGCGCTGGCCTTTCGGGCCGGCCGCCAGCCGGGGCATCACCAGCGAGACCTGGCGCACCTGCCGCGCGTGGTCGAAGCATTCCTGCGCCGTGCGGAAATGCGCGATCGATTGCAGGATGCGGCGCGTGGCATTGACCAGCGTAAGGTTGTTGGCCGGGTCGATCACGTCGGCCGGGCGCATCCAGCGGTGCTCCACGGCTTCCACGCCATCGTGCAGCGCGGTCTGGCCGGCGGGCAGCAGCGTCATGAAGAAGCGTGTGTCGAACCGCTTGGCCAGGCCCGGCGGGGTCAGCCAGTAGGCGCAATAGGCGAGTTTGTCGACGGCCAGGCGCAGCCCGAGCATGTCGCAGACATGGGCCAGGCCCTTGCCGCCGTAGGCCGCCGCCTCGCGCAACTGCTGCCGCACCTCGGCCGGCAAATCGTCCAGCCGGATCATTTGCCCGCTGGCGTCGTAGGCGAACAGCAGGTTGGCTTCCTCGAACGCCTCGCGCACCGCGCACAGGTAGTAGTCGAGGCCGTGAGCCTCCACCTGGAGCCGCGCGCTGGCGGCCACGTCGTCCAGCCCCGCACACAGCGGATGCAACGCCGCGTCCTGCGGATCGAGCACCCCGCCGGGGAACACGAACGCGCCGGCACTGCGGTCGTCATCGCGCTGGGGGCGACGCATCATCAGTATTTCCATGCCCGCGGGGCCATCGCGCAGCACCAGCATGCTGGCGGCGTGGCGCATGGCCTTGGCACGGGCGATGTCGGCGGGCGGTGCGGATGCGGTGGAAGCGTTGGAGAGGGCGGAAGCAGCAGTGGCGGCAGGGGTGGACATGACTGGCGGACGGAATCTCTGCGGATTCGTTGATCGGCGACAAAGGCGATTGTAGCGGCTCGGCGCCTTGCCGCGATGCAGCAATAACCCTGCCTTGCGGGGCCGCCGCTGACTTGCTGGCTACGCGGCTACTGCGGGAACAGCGCCATCTGGCCGGTCAGCAGCGTCTCGAAATCGTCGTCCAGGAAGGGCAGGATGGCGTCGGCAATCGGCTGCAGCTGGCGGGTGACGTAGTGGTCATAGTCGATCGGCGCCGCGCGCGTTTCGAGCGGTTCGGGCCCGGCCACCGTCATCAGGTAGCTGATCCAGCCGCCGTTCTGGTATTGCCGCGGGCGCCCCATGCGCTCGTTGTACTCATCGGCGATGCGCGCGGCCCGTACATGGGGCGGCACGTTGCGCTGGTAGTCGTCGAGCTGCCGCCGCAGGCGCTTGCGGTAGACGAGCTGGTCGTCCAGTTCGCCGGCCAGTGTGCGCCGCACGGTGTCGCGCACATAGTCCTGGTAAGGCTGGCGATCGAAGATCTTCGCGTAGAGCGTTTGCTGGAACTGCTGCGCCAGCGGCGACCAGTCGGTGCGCACCGTCTCCAGGCCCTTGTAGACCATCTCCACCGTGCCGTCGGCGCGTTGCACCTGGCCCGCGTAGCGCTTCTTGCTGCCAAGATCGGTGCCGCGGATGGTAGGCATCAGAAAGCGCCGGAAATGCGTTTCGAACTGGAGTTCCAGCGCGCTCTCCAGCCCGTACGTCTGCCACAGGTGGTCGCGCCACCAGTCGTTGACATAGGCCACCAGGCTGCGGCCGATCTGCGCGGCGTCGTCCTCGGTGCGCGCGCGGCGCAGCCAGACGAACGTGGAATCGGTGTCGCCGTAGATCACCTCGTAGCCGCGCGCTTCGATCAGTTCGCGGGTCTGCCGCATGATCTCGTGGCCGCGCATGGTGATCGACGAGGCCAGGCGGGGGTCGAAGAAGCGGCAGCCGCTGGAGCCCAGCACGCCGTAGAACGCGTTCATGATGATCTTCAGCGCCTGCGACAGCGGCTTGTTGCCGTCGCGCTTGGCGGCCTCGCGGCCCTGCCACACGCGCGCCACGATGGCGGGCAGACAATGCTTCGTGCGCGAGAACCGCGCGCCCCGGAAGCCGGGCACCGAGTTGGCGTCGTCGGGGTGCGCCAGGCCCTCGACCAGGCCGATCGGGTCGATCAGGAACGTGCGGATGATTGACGGATACAGGCTCTTGTAGTCGAGCACGAGCACCGACTCATAGAGCCCCGGGCGCGAGTCCATCACGAAGCCGCCGGGGCTGGCCTCGGGCGCCTTGTCGCCAAGGCTGGGCGCCACGTAGCCCTGCCGGTGCATCAGCGGCATGTACAGGTGCGTGAACGCCGCCACCGAGCCGCCGCTGCGGTCGGCCGGCAGGCCGGTCACCGTGGCCCGCTCCAGCAGGAAGTGCAGCAACTCGGTCTTCTCGAAGATGCGCGTCACCAGCTCGCAGTCGCGGAGGTTGTAGCGCGCCAGCGCAGGCTTGTCTTCGGCAAACATCCGGTCGATCTCGTCCATGCGGTCGTACGGATTGTCGATGGCCTTGCCTTCGCCCAGCAGCGTGCGCGCCACGGCCTCGAGGCTGAACGACGGAAAGCTCCACGTGGCCGAGCGCAGCGCCTCGATGCCATCGATCACCAGCCGTCCGGCCGCCCCGGCAAAGTAGTGCTGCTGCTGGTTGTGCTCGCGCCACTCCATCTCGGCGCCGCCCCGGCCCAGCCGCAGCGGCACCTGATACTGCCTGGCGTGCTCGCGCAGCACGCGCAGATCGAACTGGACCAGGTTCCAGCCGATGACGGCGTCGGGGTCGTGCGTGGCAAGCCAGTCGTTGAGCCGCTCGATCAGCGCTCGGCGCGTGGCGCAGTATTCCAGCGCGAAGCCGGGATCGGCCGCCGCCTCTGACTCGGGTGTTGCGGCCGGCGCCGGCCCGAGCATGTAGACCTGCCGCTGGCCGCAGCCTTCCAGTGCGATGGAATACAGGTCGCCAAACGCGTTGGTCTCGATATCGAGCGATACCAGGCGCAGGGTGGGCCGATAGTCGGCGGCCGGCTTCATCTGCGCGTGGCGCAGCACGCCATCGGCGCCGGGCTCGCCGTCGAACCATACCGGCGCGGTGATGAAGCGCTCCATCAGGTAGCGCTCGGGCGGACGCACATCGGCCTCGTAGACATCCACGCCAGCTTCGCGCAGCGCGCGGTCCAGCTGCATCAGTTGCCGGTGCTGCTGGCAATACAGCCCCAGCACGGGCCGTTGCCGGAAATCCTGCAAGTTCAGTGGCCGCAGCGCCACGTCGCGCTCGCCGCGCAGCAGCGCTTCGGCGGTGGCGCGTTGCTCGGCGGGAATAAAGGCGGTGGAGGGCTGGCCGGGCAGGCGCAGCCGGCGCGGTCCGTCGTCGGTGGCCAGCCAGAATTCGACCTCGGTGCCGGCCGGGGTGTCGCGCCAGTGTCGGGTCAGGATGAATCCCTGCTGAAGTGCCACGCTGTTGAACCTTGAAGATGTTTCTGGCGTGGATTCTAGCGGAGTGGCGCGGCGGCATGGTCGGCGCGGCCCGCACGGCCGGCCTTGGCGGCCGTGCGGAAGCAGTGGGATGAGCGGGACGCCGGGCGCCTCAGGAGCCCGACCCGGTCATGGCCGCTGCCGTGCCCGGAATCGTCGGCCGGGCGGTCACGTCCGGGGCGGACTGGAAGCCGGCCGGCGGTCCGGCGGATGGCTGGGTCGCTGGCGCCGGCTGGCGGGCGGGCGCAGCAGGCTGCGGGGGCGATGGCGATGGCGATGGCTGTGCCTGCGCCACCGGTGTGGTGTTGGCGGCCGCAGCAGGGGCCGCCTGGACCGTTCGTGCCGGCGCCGCTGGTGTGGCGGGCGCAGTTGCCGCCGGTACGGCGGCCTGCGGCGCACGGGACGGGGTGGGCGCGGCCGCCGCGCGGGGTGCGCCGGTAGCCGCCGGTGCGCGGGCCACAGGCTGCGTGG
>Ga0102589_1004901_pt1 | contig 12144 bp, 12 predicted proteins | sample AraplaMF_Col_mLB_FD_76858 | JGI IMG/M metagenome (GOLD analysis project Ga0102589, IMG submission 76858) | Arabidopsis root microbial communities from the University of North Carolina, USA - plate scrape MF_Col_mLB | ecosystem: Host-associated > Plants > Roots > Endosphere | place: USA... | reverse complement strand
CAGCGTCTTGCCTCCATGTATCCAAAGAAAAAAGATGATTAGAATCATGCAAGCGAGCAATGTGTTCATGCATGAGTACAGAGAGGATGAAATTGAGTGACAAACCTTAATCCCAGCGATATGGAAGACTCAGACTTGAATGAGACTTCAACATCAAGCGATTCAGTGTCAGATATGGTGTCTACTCCGTCTGACCCATTCAATGAAAGACTCACCCTAGCTACCCAACTTTATCTAGATGGCGTAGCTGGGAGTGCGGCTGCTGTTCAAGAAGCACATCAGATTTTAGAACAGCTGCACGCCGATGATCCAGATCATCCTCTTGTTGGTGCTTACTATGGCAGCACCATGATATTGATTGCAAGAGATAAAACAGAGGCATCTGATAAATTGAAATGGTCAAAACAAGGATTGAAAATGCTCGACAATGCGGTAGCCGCCGACCCACACAACAGTACGATCCGACTGCTTCGCGGCAAGTCCTCTTACAATCTCCCAGAGCAGTACTTCCATCGGACGAAGACGGTGATTGAAGATTTTACCCACGTCCTCAATACACCACCTGACACGCTTGACACCGAAGAACTCATCTATGAACTCGGTGAGGCTTACTCTAAGATAGGCCAGAACCAAGACGCGGCTACGCACTTTAGAAAATTGGAGAGTCAAACACAAAATTCGGCATGGAAGCAGCTTTCCAAGCAAAAGCTGCAAGAGCTAGAAGGAAAACCAGCAGTTGAAAAAATACCAAACAAAGGCCCCTCTTCCATCTTGATTGAAGCTACTCGAACTGTAGGCAACGCCCTCCTTACTTTGTTTGGTAATGAAAAGGAGTATGAAAAAGCGAAAGAAAAGGCGGAAGATCGCGAGAAGAGACGTGCAAAAGAACGTGCAGAAGAACGTGCAGAAGAACGTGCGAGAGAACGTGCAAAAGAACGTGCAGAAGAACGTGCAAAAGAACGTGCGAAAGAACGTGCGAAAGAACGTGCAGAAGAACGTGCGAGAGAACGCGCAAAGGATCGTGCGGAAGAACGTGCGAAAGAACGAGCGGAAGAACATGCGAAAGAACGTGTGAATGAGCATGTGGAAGAACGCGCGGAGGATCGTGCGGAAGAACGCGCGGAAGAACGTGCGAAGGAACGTGCGGAAGAACATGCGAATGAGCATGTGGAAGAACGCGCGGAGGATCGTGCGAAGGAACGTGTGAAAAAACGTGTGAAAGAACGTGTGAAAAAACGTGTGAAAGAACGTGCGAAAGAACGTGCGAAGGAACGTGTGAAAAAACGTGTGAAAGAACGTGCGAAAGAACGTGCGAAGGAACGTGCGAAGGAACGTGCGAAGGAACGTGCAAAGGAACGTGCGAAAGAACGTGCGAAGGAACGTGCGAAGGAACGTGCAAAGGAACGTGCGAAAGAACGTGCGAAGGAACGTGCGAAGGAACGTGCAAAGGATCGTGCAAAGGATCGTGCGAAAAAACGTGCAAAGGATCGTGCAAAGGATCGTGCAAAAAGACGCGCGAAAGAAAAAGCCAAATAGCTGGTGTAAGAAATGGCCTTAGAAAAAGAAGAGAAATATCTCTCCTTCTAAACCACTCCTGATGTTAGTTGGTCGACGCTAGCAGTAAGTCGAATTCACATCAGACTATACCTCAGGGGGATACCCGTATTATCGGAAGGGGGTGAGATACATGTCTGATAAACACAAAGAATTTTTCAAGAGTTTCCTTGATTCTACTTTAAAAAGCGGCGCTAACAACATCGGCAAACATCTTCTCGATGCAGTAAATGATGAGAACCAACCCGTTGATATTGTTTTTGGGAGAATCGTAACTGCCCTTAGGGACGGTGCCATTGCAACTGGCCAAGACGTGTTGCGAGCTCAACTTAATCAGAATAAGTAGTTAACTTGACAAAATGGGTTGAGGATCTTGTCCTCAGCCCATTTTTGCTATTTGAACGAACAGTTTGGAAGTGATCGAAACCTCATTTCACTTCTTACTTTGTTGATGTTTAATTTCTGCTTGGGCTGCCTTTACTCCTCTGACGATGGCCTGCTCAAGCACCACCGCTGCGACGGTGCCGACTGCGGTCACGGCAGCATTACCAATAAGCCCGCTAGTATCGGTTCCAGTAGCGATGCAGAATACAGTGTCCCCGTCACCTTGAATATGCACCGGGGAAATCGCCCGCGCCATTCCGTCATGGGCGAGTGTCGCTACCCTCCCTGCCTCGGCTTTGTCTAGCTTTGCAGTGGTTGCGATGACAGCGATGGTTGTGCTTCTGCTCCGGGTCGAGATCGGCATTGGTGGTATTCCTTCAAGAATTGCCCTAGTTTGGTTAACAAATTTACCATCAGGCTCGAGCGCCCCGGCTATGATATGATCATCATCCCAAATATCTCCAAGGGCATTGACGACGATAATAGCGGCTACTATAGGACCGCCCGGGATTTGCCAAGAGGCGGTTCCAACTCCGCCCTTCATCGGCGAACCATAGATTTTCCCTACCGTCGCACCCGCTCCAGCACCAACACTGCCTTGCGCCACGGCACCGGACTTCGCAGCTTGTGCTGCCTTGTAGCCCAACTGTGCGTCAGGCCTGCGGGAGCCTTTCGCATAATAAAGGTCAAAAATAACAGCTGCTGGCACAGTAGGGAGCGGTCCAACATCTGTCGGGGTACCATACCCGTGCTCTGCAAGCCAGTTCACGACACCTGCTGTTGCCGCAAGACCGAAGTTGCTGCCGCCCGTAAGAAGAACCCCCTGTATAAGGTCCGTTGAAGTTCCAGGTTTAATTGCATCTGTCTGTTCCGTACCCGGATAACCGCCTCTGACATCCACGCCGGGAACTGCACCTTCAGGGTACAAAATAACCGTGCAACCGGTACGACTGCTTCTTTCCTCTGCGTGCCCCACTAGGATACCCGGAACATCAGTAATACTCCCTTTGGCATGAACTTTTGTCCCCTGACCAATTAATCGGTTGGCACTCGGTCCAATCGGATGATTAAGTATGCTGTGATCATCTTGATATACTTTCTTTACGGGATTCTTCTCATTATTGAAAAAAATTTTATTGTTTTTTTCAGGTACCCCTTTGCCTCGATAAATCCCTGAATTCCTCATTCGAACTGGAAAACCCCAATATTTCGCCGTTCGAATAGCTTTGTCTGCGTTCCTGTGCTTCTCATTCTGCCGTGCATCCGGTGGCAGTATGATTTTCGCGTTCAATTTTGTTTTTTTCTATCCATTTTTTCAACTCCGATTTCATGCAGAATAGTACTGCTTAAAGCCTCATCTAATGACATTCATCTATAAATAATATGTTTGGGATGACAAACGTGCTCTGATAAAAAACCAAAAAATCCACCTTTTCAGGTGGATTGACTCTTTATATTTGGTGGAGCCAAGGTGATCGCGCTCGCACGCAATGCTCGCTCCATCTTAAATATGAGCAAACAACCATTCGAAATCCTTAATTATGTATTCATCTTGCTAGAACCGGATTCCCTAATTACTTTTCAGTCCATGTCCGAAAACCGCGACTATTCCTCTGAATGAAGTATGAGAAAAGTGAAACGATTCTCTCCCCCTTTTCAGTGGAATGCCTTAACTGCTGAATTTGAATTTATCTGAAGGGAGTGGAAAAATGCTTACGATATAAAGGACAACGCCTAAGATTGAAAACCCCACTTAGGCGATTAAATTGAGCCAAGAACAATAACTGACTTAGCGAACACATCTTTTCAAGAAAGCACCTAGATCGATAGAAATTAGAGAAGTCATCCTCATACGATTCTTGTTAATTCACTGTTAATTACTCGATGCGCGGCAACATAATGATCTTTCGGACTAATCCCAAACGATGCAAATTGAACTTTCGATTGATTTGTAATAAATTGAACTTCATACTGCTTCGTATTTCCCACAAAAAAGCTATTGAATGTGGATACATTCGGTTTCACAGTAAATACAACGTTATGAATCAATTTCTTCTTTCCGTTTAATGCAAACACTTTGATTCTTACTCTAGCATTATTATGTTGATGCTGGTTTATCGAGTTCACAGCAATATCTTTAGATACAATCTTGTCTTTCTCCGTTAGATTATTTAGCGGTCCAGTCGAATATTTTCGAATCATACATACTCTCCCTTTAATAAATTTAGATATTAAGAAAAGAGTCATCTCCCTGTAATATCTTATTCATTCATGGGTTTATCCGATTGGACGATATCTTCTTCTTTATCATTGCACAATTGAAAGTTGATCATAAAGAAAAAGCTCCTCCGAGCTGAGTGACGGCCTCCTATTAGGCCCAAGTTGACATACCTGATGGCTTCCCTTATCATTTAGATACATTTGAATGTATGTGTAGGAGAAATAAAATGGCCAGAAATAAATTTCCGGAAATTACACGAAAAAGAATTATGGAATCTGCAGTTAGACTATTTACGCTTAAAGGTTGGAACAATGTAACGATTCAGGATATTGTAGATGATGTAGGAGACATTACTCGAGGTGCCTTCTATCATCATTTCAAATCAATCTCAGACATCATTCAGTCCGTTACCAAAGAAATGATGATCCAGCAAGATGTTTTTACTCATATTGATGATTTAGAAAACTTAAATGCCTTAGATCGTTTAAGACAAGGTATCTCGTATTCGATTCTGCAAAGTATAAAAAACGGTGACCATTCGACCATTTCTCGCGAAATGATTTCAGCTGAGTTTGTTTTTAGTCGGATTACAGAAGGTATGAGAGTTGTTGCGCCAGGCATTCACAAAGTCATTGAAGAAGGTAATAAAGACGGTTCGATCCAAGTTGCGTATCCAAAGCAAACAGCAGAAATTTTTACAATGCTTTTTGATATCTGGATGAATCCAGGAATCTTTCACGTCAGCCGCGAGGAATTTGTTCAGAAAATTGAGCATATCGCCCTAATGTTTGAAAGAATTGGCATGCCAATAGTCAATGAAGAATTGAAAAATGTTTTTCTGGAGTTGTATGATAACGTACAGGAACAATAAACTACTCAATGTAGTTTATTATTTTGCCATTTTACATTCAAATGAATGTAAAAAATTTTACCCACATACATTCAAATGTATGTATATGAAATGGAGGTTCTATGATGAGAAACGTAGAGATTATTTTTGTAGCTATACTGATCGTATCAAGCATCTTACTGCTTTTTAAGCAGCGTGATGTTACCAAGAATAATGTCATCATTTTATCGGTTACATATATAGCCTTATTGGCAACTATCCTTGCAATCGGGGCCAACTGGCGCTTGATACCCGCTTATATCGTAACAGTGCTTTTGACCCTGCAGGTTATTATCAAGCCACGCAACACGAATGTGTCAAATAAAAGGGAAGTGAGAATTGTAAAAGGGACAGGTATTGTTGCCGCGGCTGCTGCTATGATTGCTTTACCGACGATTTTTCCCCTGCTCACATTTCCAAAGCCTACGGGAGAATATGCGGTAGGTACGCAAGCCTTTCATCTTGTTGATCAGAATCGAAAAGAATTTGTTGTTCCAAATAGTCAAGTATTTCGTGAATTGATGGTACAGGTTTATTATCCAGCCGAAAAAGGGGCAGGCTCTCCTGCTCCTTATCATAAGAATATTGATGCATTAACTAAACAAATATCATCTACACAGGGATTCCCTTATATCGCAACCACTCATTTGAGATTGACCGAAACACATTCGTTTACAGACGCCACACCCTTACAAGCAACAAAGAAATTCCCCCTGTTATTGTTTGCACATGGTATGAGCCTATACAGTCAACAAAACACCTTTCAGTTGGAGGAGTTGGCGAGTCACGGTTATGTAATCGTTGCTCTTAACATTACAGGCGATGCGGCAACAACCGTTTTCCCGGACGGAGATCGGGTTGATTTTACACCTATTGAAAATACAATCACTTTTCTAAACAATCGGATTAAACTTTGGGAGCAGGATGCCGCATTTGTGCTAGATGAAGTAACCAAAGCTGATTTTGACGATAAATTTAAGCCGATCGCTAAGTTAATAGATTATGACCATATTGGTATGTTAGGTCATTCTTTTGGTGGTGCCACTTCAGCACAAATGTTGGTAAAGGATGATAGAATCAAAGCTGCCATTGATATGGATGGCGGATTGTATGGTGACCCTATGCCGAAAGATGGTCCTGGAAAGCCATTTATGTTGATGAATGCCGAGGCTTCGATTAGGCTCATGAAGGAGGCAAACGGCCGGGAACCAGGAAATCGGGATGAGTTGTTTGTGGAGGCCTACTTGAGAAATAAAACCATTGAAAAACCTGGCGTGTATACTGCGATAATTCCTAAAACGAATCATGGCAGTTTCACTGACTTAGCAGCCGTTTCGTCGATCATCAATGAACCAGGAGCAGATGTACCCGCGATTTTCCAATTGATTAACGAAATGTCACTGAGCTTCTTTGATAAAAATTTAAAGGGAATCGCCGATAATAAAATGAACGAAATTCAGCAGAAACATCCTGAAATTAACTTAACTAGATATTGATACATTCTAGCTGTTTTGTATATGGATGGTGGCAAAGTCTCGTAATTCCATTCTTCACCACCATACATTGCAATGAAATAAATCAAAACGAAAAGGTAACTCGAAAAATTTAACTGAACCCACTCGCTATAGGACATTCCAATGTGAGTGAAGGTACGATTCCCGGACTGTTCGCCCATTGGATCGTGTACGATTTATACATTTGGTGGAGCCTAGGTGATTACGCTCGCAATCCTCGCTTCATCCTTTATGGGATGTACCATTCCTGATTGATCTTGCTGTCGAAGCTGGTTCGATGATGACTACCTTAGGGGTGGAATGGGACGCCGTGCTCTCTCGCCTTCGGCTCCTTGCGCGCGGACGAACCCGGGTTCGCTCCCCCTTCTTATACTCCACCAATGCAAAAAACACGACCCATTGGATCGTGTATCATTAATAAATTTGGTGGAGCCAAGGTGATTACGCTCGCAATGCTCGCTCCATCCTTTACGGGATGTCCCATTCCTGATCGAACTTGCTGTCGAAGCTGATTCGACGATGACTACCTTAGTGATAGAATGGGACGCCGTGCTCTCTCGCCTTCGGCTCCCTGCGCGCGGACGAACCCGGGTTCGCTCCCCCTTCTTATATTCCACCAATGCAAAAAACACGACCCATTGGATCGTGTACGATTTATACATTTGGTGGAGCCTAGGGGGATCGAACCCCTGACCTCATCGCTGCCAGCGATGCGCTCTCCCAGCTGAGCTAAGGCCCCTTATTTTTTTGTATGTCAATTTATTATACTACCTCAACACAATTTCCTGCAAATTCCTATTATCGGGCTTGGTAGGTTATTTTCTACTTCTTTTTAACAATTTCATAGTAACAGGAAGTACTTATACATCATTCCTTCATTTTTCTCGATTTATCTTTCATTTATAGCGCCCCCGCATTCGATATTACAACTTAATCAGTGACTGCACCCTTGTTCAACGCCAATCATCACTTTTTTATTCCTAGATAAATTCTATATGTACCAATGTCAGGTCAGAAAATAATCATTAAATAATCAAACTGCAAGAAAAGGAACACAACTGATGTGGAGGTGTATCAATTGAGACAGAGGAACTTTGTCACAAGCCTTGTCTATCTCGTACTCATTGTAATCCTATTGGTGGGTGGAACAACATTACTGAACAATCATTTAGCTGAGGCGAAGTACACCCTTGAGTATAACTTCGTCTACATCATCGGCATTCCAATTGTATGTTTTGGAGGCATAGGAGCACTTCTTGGATTAAGCCTCTGGGATGGTTCATCTCACAACAAGGAAACACGGAAAATCGATACGTTCAGATTACTGCTACTAGGGCTTCCTGCTTTTATTATCTCTCTCGCCCATGTTTGGGGTTACTTAGGACTTTTTCACAATCTTCCCGAAGTCTATACATACCTCCTCCAAAATGATCATATCATCATCATTGCGAACATCATTCTCGGGCATACGCTCGTATCAAGCATATACCGAACACAAGCACACTAATCCATTCATTATCTACATCCCTATTGAATACCATTTATCCTAGATAACACGCTGTTGGTTAGGCGTGTTTCTTTGTGCTCATAACAAGGCTTCATCTTCCCCGTTGTTTATCGGTCTACAGACTGACTGGAAAACCATTCCACAGAAGGTTTAACAGGTTGTAAATTACTTCTACAATGCAAATAGACTAAAAAACGAGTGCATACATTCCACCTTGAAGTAAGGAGAAATGGAAATGAACAATAATTACAAAATAGCAGGTTCGAACAGTTGTGAATGGGCCGTTCAAGCCCGTGGGCTCGTCAAAACATTTGGAGACAATCGCGCTGTCGATGGCGTAGACTTGAACGTTCGCGCTGGTTCGATATACGGCGTGCTGGGTCCGAATGGAGCAGGGAAAACAACGACGATTCGCATGTTGGCTACATTATTGCGTCAGGATGCTGGCGAGGCACGAATCTTCGGACACGATGTTGTGAAGGAGTCTCATATCGTCCGTCAATTAATTGGGGTCACAGGACAATACGCATCGGTTGACGAGACCCTAAGCGCGACCGAGAACCTCATTATCTTCTCGCGGCTGCTCGGTCTAGGTCGAGCGGAAGCACGGCGCAAAGCAGCTGACTTGTTAGAGGAGTTTGGCTTGTCAGAGGCAGCCAAGCGGCCGCTCAAGAACTTCTCCGGAGGCATGCGGCGAAGACTTGATTTGGCTGCGAGCCTCATTGCTCAGCCTCCGCTCATCTTTTTGGATGAACCGACAACAGGGCTGGATCCGCGTACCCGCTCACAGATGTGGGATACGATTCGCCGTTTAGTCGATACAGGCTCAACCGTGCTCCTTACCACACAGTACCTCGATGAAGCCGATCAGTTGGCAGATCGTATCGCGGTTATCGACCGCGGCCAAGTTGTCGCAGAAGGCACCGTGGATGAACTGAAGGCTTCCGTTGGAACGTCGTCGTTGCATTTAAGACTCCAACATGAAAAAGATATCGCCGATGCGCGTGCAATCGTAGACCAAGTACTTCAAGTCCGCTCCAATGTAACCGCCGAAGCTGGAACTATCACTGCACCGATGGCCGACGCCGACCAAGTAACAGACCTGTTGATCGCTCTTCGCAATAAAGAAATTCGACTTGCCGAAATCAGTGTACAAAAACCTACCCTTGACGAAGTATTTCTAACCATCACCGGGAACAGCTCGGCGAGTGCTATAGAGAACACGAACGCGATCCACAACACCGGACATACGAACGTTAGAAAGGAGGCACGAGTATGAGTAATGCAACCGTAAATAAGAGCCCACACCAGCAGTTAAAAAACTATGCCAGCTTCGGTCAGTCGCTACGTAATTCAATGACAATGGCCTATCGTGGGCTGCTCAAAATAAAGCGTACACCCGAGCAATTGTTCGATGTAACCATTCAGCCCATTTTGTTTACCCTCATGTTCACCTATATATTTGGCGGGGCAATCTCAGGAAATGTACATGATTACTTACCGATCATTATCCCCGGCATTCTTGTTCAGACTGTCATCACGAGTGCCGTCGCCACTGGTGTCCAATTGCGTGAAGATATGGATAAGGGCGTATTCGACCGCTTCAAGTCACTGCCGATCGCGCGTATTGCGCCTTTGGCGGGAGCTCTTCTGGCAGATACGATCCGCTTTGCCATTGCAACCGTACTCACCTTTGTGATGGGCTACTTAATGGGCTATCACCCAGCCGGAGGCCTAGGTTATGTCGCAATCGCCGGCTTGCTTGTCATTGCGTGCTCCTGGGCTGTCAGCTGGATTTTTGCCTTTTTCGGCGTCATTGCTCGTACAGCCGCTAGCGTACAAGGGATTGCCATGATGGTGCTGTTCCCGCTCACCTTCCTCTCTAATGCGTACGTACCGGTCAATACGATGCCAGATTGGCTTCAATGGTTTGCTAATATAAACCCAATCACTCATTTAGTAAGTGCTGTACGTGAGCTCGCCAATCAAGGTACGATCGGCATTGAATTTGGCCTCACTCTCCTGTGCGCTATGGTCATTGTAGCCATCTTCGCTCCACTCACCGTTCGGGCTTATATGCGCCGCACCTAGATCACATTTGCATTCTACATCGAATGCATCTACTCACAAGCAGATAATTCGATTGTGCATGCTAATGATTTAGCTAAAATTTACGGATATCTGTATTAAATAAGGAGTGGGGTCACCTGCTCCTTACCGAATGACTGGGGAAAATGCAGTATTCTTTACAGATCCCTATTGTCTCGTCAGGAGAAAAGGCGACATCAGCAAATACCAACAAATACAACTCTCATTCCGATTTTACGAATCTGCTGAAGAGGTCTATACTAAGGGTGTGTTAAGGAACACGGCATTTCACAACAGCTTCGTTCAATCGGGATGCAACAATCCCCCTTGAACCCAGATTCATATGGGTTCTTAGCTCAGTTGGTAGAGCAGTTGACTCTTAATCATCAGGTCGAGGGTTCGAACCCCTCAGAACCCACCAATTATGTGATCAAAACGGCAGAAAATGCCGTTTTTTTGTTATGTTCTAGCAGTTCTTTGCCAACTGCAGCTCTTTGAAGAATGCTTTCAAAAGCTCAAAATTGCCGGTAGGTTTAACTCACCGACTCGACGAAACGAAAATGATAGTCCATAGACCAGTCATGATAATTCCGTAAAAAATCCCAAAAAGATAAATTTTGCATGAATTCGAAAACTCGTATTATCAACGCCTGTTCATCGATTTCTTTTTGTTTCAATTTTCCGAGACACAATCCGACCTCGTTGCTGACATATATACCGTTAAAGTCTTTCATGTACACTTGATACATCCACATTACATCCTCTTCGAATGTAACAAGATAGTCTGCTGCAACTAAATATCCATCAAGATAAATGATTTCATAACCGAGATCGAGTTCGATTACCGCCTTCTTCATATTGTTTCCACCCGCTTTGTTACATCCCGACCAGCTGTCTGACTGTATACAGCCATAACTACTTCAATAAGCTCGTTAGTTGCTTCGATAATCTCGTCATTGAGCATTTCAACTATGCAGTGTGCTATTGGAATTAAGCGAGCATAGGTGCAGATTTGATTGATCGATAGATAAATTATCATGCGTCAATCCCCCAATATATTTCATTCGCGAACAATATTGAACTCACTTTAACATGAAAGTCTCGTTGCTTTCCCATCAAGTACACTTGTCCGTTTCGACAAATTTCTCCTGAAATTGTACATAGTCAAACAAACGTTCCACATTGTAGACGTAGATTATGAATGTTATTATGTATTTGCGTGAGTCAATATATCAACATGTCAACTAGTTGTGCAAAAAGTTTGGAGGATATTTCTATGATTAGATTTCGGCTCGGGGAAATTATGAGAGAACGTAATTTGAAAAATAAAGATGTCGTGGAATTAACAAATATAAGCCGTAATACAATTACTACCCTCTCAGCAAATGCAACTGCAAGAATCGACTTCGAAACCATCAATAAATTGTGCAATGGCTTACAAATTAGACCGGAGGAATTATTTGAATACGTTCCAGATAAAAAGTAAAAAACATAGTTAAAGTACAGGTAATTTGGAAGCAAGTATTATGGAACAAGAAATTAATACTTTGTGTGTTCAATATTGGGTCGCACGAGTACAAGAAGCCCCGTTTTGTTCAACGGGGCTTTTTTCGTATCTTAAGGCCCTTCTGTATCAAGTAGAATTCAAAATATACGAAACGAAATAAATTTCCGAGAAGCTCTTCTGGGAAATCTCTAATAGCTCAGTTGGTAGAGCAGTTGACTCTTAATCATCAGGTCGGGGTTTCGAACCCCTCAGAACCCACCAATTATGTGATCAAAACGGCATAGAATGCCGTTTTTTTGTTGCATCCATGTCCCCTCCCCCTAAGATTTTGTAGTTCTTTCGAAAATTTCACTTTACATTAAGGTTACATAGAATCTGGATTAAGTTTGCTCCTATATTCTGATGATGCACGAAAATGATACAGAGGAGAGAGCAAACAATGAATATGTTTTCAAAGCGCGTGACGGCCATTGCACTGAC